>Ga0228674_1000004_pt1 | contig 310125 bp, 293 predicted proteins | sample 1D_rmetaG_FD_189054 | JGI IMG/M metagenome (GOLD analysis project Ga0228674, IMG submission 189054) | Seawater microbial communities from Monterey Bay, California, United States - 1D_r | ecosystem: Environmental > Aquatic > Marine > Coastal | place: USA: California | collected 2016-09-26
AACAATTTAGTATGCCAACTATTCAACAATTAGTTCGTAAAGGAAGAACCAAAATAACTAAGAAGAGTAAATCGGCTGCTTTGTCGTCTTGTCCTCAAAGACGTGGAGTATGTACACGTGTTTATACTACAACACCAAAAAAACCTAATTCTGCAATGCGTAAAGTTGCCAGAGTTAGATTAACAAATGGTAATGAGATAAACGCATACATCCCAGGTGAAGGACACAATCTACAAGAGCACTCGATAGTATTAGTTAGAGGTGGAAGGGTAAAAGATTTGCCAGGAGTAAAGTATCACGTTGTTCGTGGAGCTTTAGATACAGCGGGAGTTGAGGGAAGAACTCAACGTAGATCAAAGTATGGTGCAAAACGCCCAAAAAAGTAATTAGTAACTTTTTTAATGTAAAGACATGAGAAAAAGAGCAGCAAAAAAAAGAGTATTACTTCCAGATCCAAAATTTAATGATCAGTTAGTAACACGTTTTGTAAACAACCTAATGTGGGCCGGTAAAAAATCGGTAGCATTCAAGGTTTTCTATGATGCTATAGACATCGTAGAAGAAAAGAAGGAAGACGACGAAAAAACAGCATTGGAAGTATGGAAAGATGCATTATCTAATGTAATGCCTCAAGTAGAAGTTCGTTCTAGACGAGTTGGAGGGGCAACTTTTCAAATACCAATGCAAATTAGGCCAGACCGAAAAGTATCAATGGCCATCAAATGGATGATTTTGTACACGCGTAAGAGAAACGAAAAAACCATGGCACAGCGTTTAGCAGCAGAAATTTTAGCAGCAGCTAAAGAAGAAGGAGCAGCAGTGAAAAAACGTGTAGATACTCATAAAATGGCTGAAGCCAACAAAGCATTCTCTCACTTTAGATTTTAATAGAAATGGCTAGAGATTTAAAATACACTAGAAATATTGGTATTGCAGCACATATTGATGCTGGAAAAACCACAACTACAGAACGTGTGTTGTACTACACAGGAGTTTCTCACAAAATTGGAGAAGTTCACGATGGAGCAGCAACAATGGACTGGATGGAACAAGAACAAGAAAGAGGGATTACAATTACCTCTGCAGCAACCACTTGTACATGGGATTTTCCTATCGAAAACGGTGAAAAAACTCCTGAAACTAAAGGGTATCACTTTAATATTATCGATACTCCAGGTCACGTAGATTTTACTGTAGAAGTAAATAGATCACTTAGAGTTTTAGACGGTTTAGTTTTCTTATTTAGTGCAGTAGATGGTGTAGAACCACAATCAGAAACAAACTGGAGATTAGCTGATAATTACAAAGTACCTAGAATTGGTTTTGTAAACAAAATGGATCGTCAAGGTTCAGACTTTTTAGGAGTTTGTCAGCAGGTAAAAGATATGTTAAAATCAAACGCAGTGCCAATTGTTTTAAACATTGGTGATGAAGATGATTTTAAAGGAATTATAGATTTAGTAAAAAATCGTGCTATTGTATGGCATGATCATACTCAGGGAGCAACTTTTGATATTATCGAAATTCCTGAGGATATGAAAGAAGAAGCTCGTAAATATCGTGCACTTTTAATTGAAGAAGTTGCAAGTTATGATGAAAACCTTCTAGAAAAATTTATGGAAGATGAAGAGTCGATTACAGAAGAAGAAGTGCATGCAGCACTGAGATCTGCCGTAATGGATATGGCTATCATTCCAATGATTTGTGGATCTGCATTTAAAAATAAAGGGGTTCAGTTTCTTTTAGATGCTGTATGTCGTTATTTGCCTTCACCTACTGATAAAGAAGGTATTGCAGGTGTAAATCCAGACACAAACCAAGAAGAAATTCGTAAGCCAGATGTTAAGGAGCCATTTGCTGCCTTAGCATTTAAAATTGCTACAGATCCTTTTGTAGGTCGTCTAGCATTTTTTAGAGCCTATTCAGGTAGATTAGACGCTGGATCTTATGTATTAAACAACAGATCAGGTAAAAAAGAGCGTATTTCTCGAATCTACCAAATGCATGCCAATAAGCAAAATGCGATTGAATTTATTGAAGCAGGTGATATTGGGGCAGCTGTAGGGTTTAAATCTATTAAAACCGGAGATACACTTACTGCTGAAAAGCATCCTATAGTATTAGAATCTATGGACTTTCCAGATCCAGTAATTGGTATCGCTGTTGAGCCAAAAACAAAAGCAGATGTAGACAAGCTAGGTATTGGTCTTGGTAAATTAGCGGAAGAAGATCCTACGTTTACCGTACGTTCAGACGAAGCTTCAGGACAAACCATTATCTCAGGAATGGGAGAATTACACTTAGATGTAATTGTAGATCGTTTAAAGCGTGAATTTAAAGTAGAGGTAAACCAAGGTCAGCCTCAAGTAGAATATAAAGAAGCGATTACTGCTGCTGCAGATCACAGAGAAGTGTACAAAAAGCAGTCAGGTGGTCGTGGAAAGTTTGCAGATATTGTATTTACAATGGAACCCGCAGACGAAGGATTCCAAGGCTTACAATTTGAGTCTATCATTAAAGGGGGTAATGTACCTAGAGAATTTGTACCTTCAGTTGAGAAAGGATTCAAAGAAGCCATGAAGAATGGTCCTTTAGCAGGTTATGAGATGGACTCTATGAAAATAACCCTTAAAGACGGTTCTTTTCACGCGGTAGATTCTGATCAATTATCTTTTGAATTAGCGGCAAAACTTGGTTATAAAGCAGCAGCAAAATCTGCTAAAGCAAAAATCATGGAGCCTCTAATGAAGTTAGAAGTATTAACCCCTGAGGAAAACATGGGTGATATTGTAGGAGATTTAAACAGAAGAAGAGGTCAAGTAAATGATATGAGTGACCGTGCTGGATCTAAAGTAGTTAAAGCTTTAGTGCCATTATCTGAAATGTTTGGATATGTAACAGCATTAAGAACCATGTCATCTGGTAGAGCAACGTCTACCATGGAATTTTCTCACTATGCAGAAACTCCTTCTAACGTTTCTGAAGAAGTAATTGCTAAAGCAAAAGGATAATCTACTAAAAATAAAAACGATGAGTCAAAAAATTAGAATAAAATTAAAGTCTTACGATTACAATTTAGTAGATAAATCTGCTGAGAAAATTGTAAAGACGGTAAAAAGTACTGGAGCCGTAGTTAACGGTCCAATACCTTTACCAACCAATAAGAAAATTTTTACGGTTTTACGTTCACCTCACGTGAATAAAAAATCTAGAGAACAATTTCAATTGTCTGCATATAAGCGTTTGTTAGACATCTATAGTTCTTCTTCAAAAACTATTGATGCCCTTATGAAGCTTGAATTGCCTAGCGGAGTAGAAGTTGAAATTAAAGTATAAGTATTTGTAAATCTATAGTGTAAGTACTTTTTAGTCTTACAACTCAATTTTACACTTCACAACCATAAAGACAATGCCTTAGGCATTGTCTTTTTTTATGAATATAATGTATTTCTTTTCATACTTAAGATTGCTACAGAAATTGTACGAGAAAAAAACTTTATCTCATTTAGTTTTTTTATTTATATTTGTGTTCATATTTACCCCTAACAAAGATGAAAACCCCTTTCCGTAATTCTCAGAGCTTTTCTAGTTCACTACTGCTATTGGTAGTTTTTGGTTTTCTATTTACTTTACGTATGTCTGCCCAATTTGTGGTAAAGAAAGATTTTATAGTAACGTTAAATAATGATGTATATACCCTAGAGCAAGAGAATACTTTTCAAAGTGATCTGTTAGGAGAAGGTACACTTCATTTTACAGGGGTTTCACAGCAGTTATCTACTTCTCTTAACACAAGTTTAAGTGATGTAGCCATTCATGATGCCTCTCAACTCGAGATAAAAAATAAACTGATCATTACAGGAGATCTTAACATTATTTCAAAGACCCTGGTGTTACAACATCCTCTGTTGATGCAGGGAAGTGTTCGGCTTCTCAACGCTGCTTCAATTCAAAATGCATACCTCATTAGCTACCTGTTTACAGAACAGATAGAACACAATAAAGGAATTTTGGTACAAAGTACTCAGACCCCTGCTTTTTTTAGGCTTGAGACTCAAAGTCTAGTACAGCAAACTACAGCGAGTTTACTTTACAAAAAAGCACCGCTGTATGTAGCAGTTCATTATAGGTTTGACACGGCGCCACCCCTGTCTCCACCTCCAGAAAAATACACCTGCTTATTTTCTTAACTAATATTAAGAAAAACTCAATATTCTTTAAGCATTTGAAACTAATGTTTTCAAGAATTTCAACCGCTTTACAGCAACTTTAAAAAAATTACAATAACACAAAATAAAAACAATACAATGAAAAAATATATTTTAACAATAATGCTATTCTCTTTAGGTTTTGCCGGTTATGCACAAGTGGGAATAGGGACAGCGAGTCCTACAACAACATTACATGTAGTAGAGTCTGGTTCTTTTTCATCTACTACAGGTATTACTATCCCTGTAGTTACTGAAGATATGACAACAACTGCAACCAACGGAACAGAGGTCAGTCAATTGGTCTATAGCACCAATGCTTCGAGTACGGGATATTACTATTGGAATGGAACCGCTTGGAAAGCTTTAGTGCCTAACAGTTTATCTTACCTTGCAGCTCAAACATCTACCTCATTAAATATAACTGACTCAAATGATATTATTGAATTTACAGGTACATCTACAGCTACATGGACACTACCATCTAGTGTACCTGTTGGAAGAAAATTTTATATTATTAATAATGCAGGTGATATGGCATCAGGTGTAGAGTTTTCAAACACAATTGTTACTGGAAAGGCTAATGTAGATGTAACAGCAGGGGCTACATTAATACATGTAGGGTCAGGAAATTACGCTATAGTCTCTTCCTTCTAATTGAATATTTTAATCACATTTTATATCAAAACAATGAAAAAAATATATAATAAGTTAATCATATTATCAACTGTTGTGGTGCTATTTTCAGTTACAGCAGTTGCTCAAATTAGAACGTTTAATTCACCTAACAATGGAGTCGCAGGGAATAGTTCTGCATTTATAGATGCTTCCTCTAATATAGGTGCAAATAATAGTGCTTCTCTTGGAAAAGGAATTTTATTTCCACATACAGATTTAACTATCTTCTCAAATTTTCTCTCAGCTGGATCTGTAGGGTTACCCAATAATTATAGAAATTATTTCGACGGTATGATAGTTTATAATACAGCTACAGGTCAATCTTCTATTGGTGATGTTTCTGTTGAACCAGGGTTTTACTATTACAGCAATCCAGGTCAAAATTTTCCAACAGGTAACGTATACGCTGGCGAATGGAAACCCCTAGGCTCTGCAGAATCTCCCAAAATTCATGTCACAGAAAATACACCAACAGAAACCAATTTAGTGACTGTAGATACTACTGTGGAAAAAGTAATCAGCATTACGGGAACTGCAGATGGAATTACTACACATATGGATTTAGGTACTACAGTATTGCCTAAAGACACGGTTGTAAATTTTAGAAAAGCCATTATATGTGACAGTAATGGAACCCAAGTCTTAGTGGCCACTGGTTCTTATGATACCGCAACCAATAAATTTGTAACGGGTAATGGTATGATGAATTATTGTTTACCTGCAGGAAATGACTATAAAGTAGAACTGTATTATACGTCTAATTAGGTCCCTACATAAAGCAAGAATTATACGAGTTGTCTGCATGCAGACAACTCGTATTTTTTGGTTACACTACTAGCCTAGCAAATAATAAAAATAAGTTCTATTATTTTTTTAGGTTAGGAGTATAATAATCAAAATAAATTTACTACTTTTGCAGTCCATTTGCTAAAATTGCGTTGAATTTATTCAAACAAACCTAGCAAAATAGGAGCATTAACATGTCCGGAGGGTTTCGCGAAGGAAAAACGGAAAAAACAAATTAGCGTAGCGTTTGTTTTACGCTTTTTTTTTTAGGAGAAATTTTAAGGACAAATGCAGAAACTTAGGTTTCAAAACAATAATATTAATATAGACGCGCTGGAAAACATCTAATCGTCTAAAATTTTAACTAAATGTCTGGGTTAATAGGTAGAAAAATCGGAATGACCAGCTTATTTGATGAAAACGGGAAGAACATTCCTTGTACAGTTATCGAAGCAGGTCCATGCGTTGTTACCCAAGTCAGAACCGAAGAGGTAGACGGATACAATGCGTTACAATTGGGTTTCGATGACAAAAAGGCAAAGAGTTCTAACAAAGCGTTAGACGGTCACTTCAAAAAAGCTGGCACCACTGCTAAAAGAAAAGTCATTGAATTTCAAGGGTTTGAAAAAGAGTATAATTTAGGAGATTCAATTACTGTTGAACACTTTGAAGAAGGCGAGTTTGTCGATGTATCTGGTGTGTCTAAAGGTAAAGGTTTCCAAGGGGTTGTAAAACGTCATGGTTTTGGCGGAGTTGGTCAAGCCACTCACGGACAACACAACCGTTTAAGAGCTCCTGGTTCTATTGGTGCTGCATCATATCCTGCGAGAGTATTCAAAGGAATGAGAATGGCCGGAAGAATGGGTGGTGAAAAAGTGAAAGTTCAAAACTTAAGAGTTTTAAAAGTAGTTGCTGAAAAGAACCTACTTGTTGTAAAAGGAGCAGTTCCTGGTCACAAAAATTCTTACATAACTATTCAGAAATAATGAAAGTAGCAGTTTTAGACATTAATGGAAAAGATACGGGTAGAAAGGTTGAGCTTTCTAAAGAAGTATTTGGAATAGAACCAAACGATCATGCTATCTACTTAGATGTAAAGCAATACTTGGCAAATCAAAGACAAGGAACGCACAAATCTAAAGAGCGTGCAGAGATTGCAGGAAGTACAAGAAAGATAAAGAAACAAAAAGGAACTGGTACAGCTCGAGCGGGTAGTATCAAGTCTCCAGTTTTTAGAGGTGGAGGTCGAATCTTTGGACCAAGACCAAGAAGCTATTCTTTCAAATTGAATAAAAACTTAAAACAATTGGCTCGTAAGTCTGCTTTAACTATTCAAGCCAAAGACAATAACTTGGTAGTTGTTGAAGACTTTAATTTTGATACGGCAAAAACAAAGAATTTTACCAATGTATTAAAAGCATTAGAGTTAGAATCTAAAAAGTCATTGTTTGTCATGAGCGGATCAAATAACAACGTGTATTTGTCTTCTCGAAATTTAAAAACATCTAAGGTGGTTAATAATTCTGGTCTTAACACATACGGTATTTTAAATGCTGGTAAAGTGGTAATTTCAGAAAGCTCTTTAGAAGAAATTAAAAACAACTTAAGTAAGTAGGATGAGCATTTTAATTAAACCTATTATTACGGAAAAAGCTACTAATGATAGTGAGTTATTTAACCGCTATGCTTTTGTAGTAGATAAGAAAGCTAACAAGATAGAAATTAAGAAGGCAGTGGAAACTGCTTATGGTGTTTCTATCTCTAGTGTAAAAACCTTGAATTACCCTGTACAAAAGAATACTAAATTCACAAAAAAAGGTTTAGTAACGGGTAAAAAAGGAGCGTATAAAAAAGCAATTATACAGTTAGCAGAAGGAGAAAGTATTGATTTTTATAACAATCTTTAAGAAAAGAAGAAATGTCAGTTAGAAAATTAAAACCAATAACACCAGGTCAGCGTTTTAGAGTTGTAAATGGGTTCGACACCATTACAACTGATAAGCCGGAGAAAAGTTTATTAGCTCCGAATAAAAGATCTGGAGGTCGAAACAATCAGGGAAGAATGACAACTCGTAACATTGGAGGTGGTCATAAACAAAGATATCGTATTATCGATTTTAAAAGAGATAAAAACGGTATTCCTGCTACAGTAAAAACTATTGAGTACGATCCAAATCGTACAGCATTTATTGCACTTATAAGTTATACTGATGGTGAAAAGCGTTATGTGATTGCACAAAACGGTTTAAAAGTAGGTCAAACTATTATTTCAGGTTCAGGTGTTGCACCAGAAATCGGAAATACCATGCCTTTAAGTGATATTCCTTTAGGAACTACAATATCATGTATTGAGTTACGTCCAGGACAAGGGGCTGTAATGGCTCGTTCTGCGGGTTCTTTCGCTCAGCTTATGGCAAGAGATGGTAAGTATGCTACGGTTAAATTACCTTCTGGTGAAACAAGATTAATCTTGTTAACCTGTACAGCTACTATTGGAGTGGTGTCTAATTCAGATCATCAATTACTGGTTTCAGGTAAAGCAGGTAGATCAAGATGGTTAGGTAGAAGACCAAGAACAAGAGCGGTTGTAATGAATCCAGTCGATCATCCAATGGGTGGTGGTGAAGGAAAATCTTCAGGAGGTCATCCAAGATCTAGAAATGGTATTCCAGCTAAAGGATATAAGACGAGATCTAAGACCAAAGCAAGTAATAAATATATTCTAGAACGTAGAAAGAAATAAGACATGGCAAGATCATTAAAAAAAGGACCTTATATTCACTATAAGTTAGAGAAAAAAGTAATGGCTAATGTAGAAGCTGGGAAGAAAACTGTAATCAAAACTTGGTCTAGAGCAAGTATGATTTCACCAGATTTCGTTGGTCAAACCATTGCTGTACATAACGGACGTCAATTTGTTCCTGTTTATGTAACTGAAAACATGGTAGGACATAAATTAGGAGAATTTTCACCAACACGTTCTTTTAGAGGACATGCAGGTGCAAAAAATAAAGGTAAAAAATAGTAGGTAATGGGAGTTCGTAAACACAACATGGCACAGCAGTTAAAGGAGTCTAGAAAAAGCAGAGCTTTTGCTAAACTAACTAACTGCCCTACGTCACCAAGAAAAATGCGCTTAGTTGCAGATCAGGTAAGAGGAGTTGAAGTTGAAAAAGCTTTACAAATCTTAAAATTCAGTCCAAAAGAAGCTTCAGTGAACTTAGAGAAATTGTTATTGTCTGCAATTGCAAACTGGCAAGCTAAGAATGAAGAGGCAAGTATTGAAGAGGCCGGATTATTTGTAAAATCTATATGTGTAGATAGCGCCGGAATGTTAAAAAGATTAAGACCAGCTCCACAGGGGCGTGCTCATAGAATTCGTAAGCGTTCTAATCACGTTACTTTAGAGTTAGGAGTAAAAAATATCAGTAAATAATCATTAGTAGAAATGGGACAAAAAACTAATCCAATAGGAAATCGTTTAGGAATTATCAGAGGATGGGAATCTAACTGGTATGGTGGAAAAAACTACGGTGATAAAATCGCTGAAGATGACAAAATAAGAAAGTATGTAAATGCTAGATTATTTAAAGCAAGTGTATCTCGAGTAATTATTGAGCGTACTTTAAAACTTGTAACCGTTACTATCACTACGGCACGTCCAGGTATCATTATCGGTAAAGGAGGTCAAGAGGTAGACAAGTTAAAAGAAGAGCTAAAAAACATTACAGGGAAAGAAGTTCAAATCAACATATTTGAAATTAAGCGTCCAGAATTAGATGCTAAGTTAGTTGCTGCCAGTGTAGCACGTCAAATTGAAAATAGAATTTCTTACAAGAGAGCAATTAAAATGGCTATTGCAGCCTCCATTAGAATGAATGCAGAAGGAATTAAAATTCAAATTTCTGGTCGTTTAAATGGAGCAGAAATGGCACGTTCTGAACATTATAAGGAAGGTAGAATACCTCTATCTACGTTTAGAGCAGACATAGATTATGCACTTGTTGAAGCACATACTACATACGGAAGAATCGGTGTGAAAGTATGGATTATGAAAGGTGAGGTATATGGTAAGAGAGAATTATCTCCATTAGTTGGTCTATCTAAAAAACAAGGTGGAGCTAACAAAGGAGGGAATCAGAAACGTCAACCTCGTAGAAGAAAATAATTTTTAAACTTTAGAAATTAACAATGTTACAGCCAAAAAGAGTAAAATACCGTAAGGTACAGAAGGCGAAAGGAAATATGAGTGGTATTTCTGGAAGAGGTCATCAACTTTCTAATGGAATGTTTGGGATTAAGTCTCTAGATCAAAACCTTTTAACCTCTCGTCAAATTGAAGCAGCTCGTATCGCGGCAACTCGTTATATGAAAAGAGAAGGTCAGCTTTGGATTAAAATTTTTCCAGACAAGCCTATTACCAAAAAACCTTTAGAAGTACGTATGGGTAAAGGTAAGGGTGCACCAGATCATTTTGTTGCAGTGGTCAAGCCAGGTAGAATTTTGTTTGAAATTGGAGGAGTGCCAATGGATGTTGCCAAAGAAGCTTTACGTTTAGCAGCACAAAAACTTCCCGTAAGAACGAAGTTTATAATAGCTAGAGATTATGATACTAACGCTTAATTCTATAAGAACATGAAACAATCAGAAATTAAAGAATTATCAGCTGCTGATTTACAAGAGAAGTTGGGAGCGTTGCAAAAAAATTATAACGACCTTAAGATGGCTCACGCCATAACTCCATTGGAAAACCCAATGCAGTTAAGAAGCTTAAGAAGAACTGTAGCAAGACTTGCAACAGAATTAACAAAAAGAGAATTACAATAATTCTAAGTCAGTTTTAAAGATGGAAAATAGAAATCTTAGAAAAGAAAGAATAGGTGTTGTTTCTAGTAGCAAAATGGAAAAGTCCATTGTTGTTTCTGAAGTAAAGAGAGTAAAACACCCAATGTACGGTAAGTTTGTATTAAAAACTAAAAAGTATGTTGCTCACGACGAACAGAATGATTGCAACGAAGGTGATACCGTTAAAATAATGGAAACTCGTCCTATGAGTAAATCAAAACGTTGGAGATTAGTAGAAATCCTAGAAAGAGCTAAATAATATGTTACAGACAGAATCAAGATTAAAAGTCGCAGATAACACTGGAGCAAAAGAAGTTTTAGTGATTAGAGTTTTAGGTGGAACTAAAAAACGTTATGCCAGAGTAGGAGATAAAATTGTGGTAACTGTAAAGTCTGCAACTCCTAACGGTACTGTTAAAAAAGGACAAGTATCTAGAGCCGTTGTTGTTCGAACAAAGAAAGAAATTCGTCGTAAGGATGGATCTTACATTAGGTTTGACGATAATGCTTGTGTTCTTTTAAGTCCAACAGAAGAAATGAGAGGAACTCGTGTATTTGGTCCAGTTGGACGTGAATTACGTGAGAAACAATTTATGAAGATTGTATCATTAGCACCTGAAGTGCTTTAAACCAGAAACAAGATGAAGAAGTTTAAATTAAAATCAGGAGATACTGTTAGAGTTATCGCAGGAGACCATAAAGGATCTGAAGGAAAAGTTTTGCAGATCGTTAAGGATAAAGATAGAGTTGTCGTGGAAGGTGTAAATATGATTTCAAAACACACCAAGCCAAGTGCTCAAAACCCTCAAGGAGGTATTGTAAAAAAAGAGGCTTCACTTCATATTTCTAACGTATTGTTAGTTGAAGATGGAGCAGTTGTAAGAGTTGGTTATAATGTTGATGGAGATGCTAAAACTAGAATCTCTAAAAAAACTAAAAAATAAGTATAATCATGAGTTATATACCAAGATTAAAAGAAGAGTATAAAGGTAGAGTTGTAAAAGCTTTAACAGAAGAGTTTAGCTATACCAATATTATGCAAGTCCCAAAACTAGAAAAAATAGTTGTAAGTAAGGGAGTTGGAGCTGCAATTGCTGACAAGAAATTAATAGACTACGCATTAGAAGAATTGGCTACGATAACTGGTCAGAAAGCTGTAGCTACAATTTCTAAAAAGGACGTTGCATCGTTTAAACTACGTAAAGGAATGCCTATTGGTGCAAAAGTTACTTTACGAGGAGACAAAATGTATGAATTTTTAGATCGTTTAGTTACTGCCTCTTTACCACGTGTGAGAGACTTTAACGGAATAAAAGCGAACGGATTTGATGGAAGAGGTAATTATAATTTGGGAATCAAAGAACAAATTATTTATCCAGAAATCAATATTGACCAAGTTAAAAAAATCAATGGGATGGATATTACTTTTGTAACATCTGCCAACACTGATAAAGAAGCGAAGTCATTATTAGGAGAATTAGGTTTACCATTCAAAAAAAATTAAGAGATGGCTAAAGAATCAATGAAAGCTCGTGAACGCAAAAGAGCAAAAATAGTTGCAAAATATGCTGAAAAAAGAAAGGCTTTAAAGGAAGCTGGAGATTATGATGCTTTGCAAAAATTACCAAAGAATGCGTCTCCAATAAGAATGCACAATAGATGTAAGCTTACAGGAAGACCAAAAGGGTATATGCGTCAATTTGGAGTGTCTCGTGTGACTTTCCGAGAATTGGCAAATCAAGGATTAATACCAGGTGTTAGAAAAGCAAGCTGGTAGAAATTCAAGATAAATCTCAATATAAGAATTAGAATGTTTACTTTTGCAAACTCTAATTTTTGAGAAAAATTAAAATTAACTGATTATAGGTTCAGTTATCACAGAGTAATCTGTAGGTAAATAGAGATAATTGAAAACCGTATTCGAAATTTAAATAAATATGTATACAGATCCAATCGCAGATTATCTAACTAGAGTTAGAAATGCTATATCTGCTGGACACAGAGTAGTAGAAATTCCTGCTTCAAATTTGAAGAAGGAAATGACAAAAATTTTGTTTGATCAAGGTTATATTTTAAGCTACCAATTTAATGACAGTTCTGTTCAAGGAACCATTAAAATAGCTTTAAAATATGACAAAAACACAAAAGAGTCTGTCATCAGAAAAATTCAAAGAATAAGTACACCAGGTTTACGTAAATATGTTGGCGCCAGTGAAATGCCAAGAGTATTAAACGGGCTTGGAATTGCTATTGTTTCAACTTCTAAAGGTGTAATGACTAATAAAAAAGCCATTGCAGAGAATGTTGGAGGAGAAGTTATATGTTACGTTCATTAAACTGAAGAGATGAGTAGAATAGGAAAAAGTCCGGTTAACATTCCACAAGGTGTAGATGTAAACGTAAACGAAAACATGATTACAGTAAAAGGTAAGTTAGGTGAACTAACTCAATCTATATCTGAGGGTATTACTGTAGCCATTAACGAAGATGTTATTACTTTAGAAAGAGCATCAGAAAGTAAAAATCATAAAGCTCAACATGGTTTAATGAGAGCTTTACTTTTTAACATGATTGAAGGGGTAAGTAAAGGATGGACTAAAGAATTAGAATTAGTTGGTGTTGGTTACAGAGCTTCAAATCAAGGTCAAAAATTAGATTTAGCACTAGGTTTTTCTCATAATATTGTTTTAGAATTAGCTCCAGAAGTTAAAGTTGAAACGATTTCAGAAAAAGGAAAAAATCCAATTATTAAATTAACTTCATTTGATAAGCAATTGGTAGGACAAGTAGCTGCGAAAATTCGCGGTTTCCGTAGACCAGAGCCTTACAAAGGTAAAGGAGTTAAGTTTGTAGGTGAAGTATTAAGAAGAAAAGCAGGTAAATCTGCATAATTTATAAGCGTTATGGCATTATCAAAGCTTCAAAGAAGAACTAGAATTAAGCAAAGAATTAGAAAAATTGTTTCTGGTACAGCAACAAAACCAAGATTGTCTGTATTTAGAAGTAATAAAGAGATTTATGCTCAATTAGTTAACGATGTAGACGGGGCAACAATAGCTTCAGTTTCATCAAGAAATAAGGATATTAAAGCAAGTACAAAACAAGAAGCTGCTGCTGCTGTTGGTAAATCTATCGCAGAATTAGCAGTTAAAGCTGGAGTAGAATCTGTTGCTTTTGACAGAAACGGGTATTTATATCACGGAAGAGTAAAAGTGTTAGCAGAAGCTGCCAGAGAAGCTGGTTTAAAATTTTAATAAGTCTATAGTATGTATCATAAATATAAAAACGTAGAAAGAGTTAAGCCAAGCGGATTAGAGCTTGTAGACAGACTTGTAGGAGTACAACGTGTAACCAAAGTAACAAAAGGGGGTAGAGCATTTGGCTTTTCCGCAATTGTTGTTGTTGGAGACGGAAATGGTGTTGTAGGTCATGGTTTAGGAAAGTCTAAAGATGTTGCCTCAGCAATAGCAAAGGCCATTGAAGATGCAAAAAAGAATTTGGTAAGAATTCCAATTTTAAATGGAACTGTACCTCATGAACAAAAAGGAAAGTTTGGTGGAGCAAAAGTATTTATTAAGCCAGCTTCTAATGGTACCGGAGTTATTGCAGGTGGTGCTGTTCGTGCTGTATTAGAGTCTGTTGGAGTTCACGATGTATTATCAAAATCTCAAGGATCTTCAAACCCACATAATGTTGTGAAAGCATCTTTTGATGCATTATTACAACTTCGTAGTGCTGCAACTATTGCAAAACAAAGAGGAATTTCTTTAGAGAAAGTATTTAACGGTTAAACCTTAAATGATGGCAAGAATTAAAGTTACACAAGTAAAAAGTCAAATCGGACGCCTACAAAACCAAAAGAGAACAATGGAGGCGTTGGGCTTACGTAAAATGAACCAAACTGTAGAACACGAGGCAACTCCTACAATTATTGGTATGGTAAATAGAGTTAAACACTTAGTTTCCGTTCAGGAAATTTAATATATAAAGAAAATGAGTTTACATAACTTAAAACCAGCAGAAGGATCTGTTAAAAGCGCAAAAAGAATTGCAAGAGGTGAAGGATCTGGAAAAGGTGGTACAGCTGCAAGAGGTCACAAAGGAGCAAAATCTCGTTCAGGTTATTCTAGAAAGATTGGTTTTGAAGGGGGTCAGATGCCGCTTCAAAGACGTGTACCTAAATTTGGTTTCACAAACATAAACCGAAAAGAGTATAAAGGAGTCAATTTAGATAAGCTTCAAGAATTAGTTGATAATAAAAAGATAACGGATACAGTTAGTTTAGATATTTTAGTAGCCCATGGTGTTGTAGGTAAAAATGATTTGGTTAAAATACTAGGTCGTGGTGAGCTGAAGGCTACATTAAACGTTACTGTTCATAAATTTACTGCTACTGCCAAAGCTGCAATTGAAGCTGCCGGTGGACAAGCAGTTACTTTATAAGAATCTATTAAATGAAGAATTTTATAACCACATTAAAAGACATTTGGAAAATTGAAGAGCTAAAGAATAAAATTATTCTTACTCTTGGGTTAATTGCTGTGTATCGTTTTATGGCTGGTGTTCCTTTACCTGGAATTGATCCATTGCAACTTTCAGCATTAAAAGAAAGTACCTCATCTGGTCTTTTAGGATTATTAAACGCTTTTACAGGGGGTGCATTTTCAAGAGCTTCGATTATGGCACTTGGAATCATGCCTTACATTTCAGCATCTATTGTAGTTCAGTTAATGGGAATAGCTGTTCCTTATTTACAGAAATTACAAAAAGATGGAGAAAGTGGTAGAAAGAAAATTACGCAAATTACTAGATGGTTAACGATACTTATTACGATGCTTCAAGGGCCAACGTATATCGCAGCTATCCAAAATACTTTTGGTCTTCCGCCAGAAGCATTTTTAGTAACTGGTCCTACCTTCTGGATTTCATCTATGATTTTACTAACAGCAGGTACAATTTTTGCTATGTGGTTAGGAGAACGAATTACAGATAAAGGTGTTGGTAATGGTATTTCATTATTAATTACAGTTGGTATTATTGCTAATTTTCCAGCATCATTTCTACAAGAATACGTTGCTAAAACAACAAATGCTGGTGCAGGGGGTGTGATGATGATTTTAATTGAAGTAATTGTTTGGTTTGTTGTAATCCTTCTAAGTGTTTATTTGGTAACAGCGGTTCGTAAAATAGCGGTTCAATATGCTAGAAGAACTGTTGCAGGAAATATTCAAAATACTGCAGGATCTAGAGATTATATTCCATTAAAGTTAAATGCTTCAGGTGTAATGCCAATCATTTTTGCTCAAGCCATTATGTTTTTACCTATGGCATTAGCAAGAAAATTCCCATTATTATCAGAATTACAAGATCCATTTGGATTTTGGTATAATGTAATTTTTGCATTATTAATTATAATATTCAGTTTCTTTTATACAGCGATTACAATTCCAACGAATAAAATGGCTGATGATTTAAAGAAAAGTGGAGGATTTATTCCAGGAATAAGACCAGGAAAAGATACCGCTGAAAGGTTAGATACTGTATTGTCTAGAATCACTTTCCCCGGTTCTTTATTCCTAGCAGGATTATCAGTATTACCTGCAGTTGTAGTTCAGTTTGGAGTTCAACAAGGATGGGCATTGTTTTATGGAGGAACTTCATTAATTATTATGGTTGGTGTTGCTATTGATACCATTCAGCAAATTAACTCCTATTTGTTAAACAGTCATTATGATGGTTTAATGAAATCTGGAAATAGTAATAGAAAATCATTAAAGTAAATTATGGCTAAACAAGCAGCAATAGAACAAGATGGAACTATTACAGAAGCATTGTCTAATGCAATGTTTCGTGTAGAATTAGAAAATGGGCACATAGTAACGGCTCATATCTCTGGTAAAATGAGAATGCATTATATCAAATTATTACCGGGAGATAAGGTAAAATTAGAAATGAGTCCTTACGATTTAACTAAGGCCAGAATTACTTATAGATATTAAAAATTAGAACTAATGAAAGTTAGAGCATCAGTAAAGAAAAGAAGTGCCGACTGCAAAATAGTGCGCAGAAAAGGTAGATTATATGTAATTAATAAACAAAATCCTAGATTTAAACAAAGACAAGGGTAATGGCAAGAATAGCAGGTATAGACATTCCAAAGAACAAAAGAGGAGTTATTGCTTTAACTTACATCTTTGGTATAGGTAAAAGCAGGGCTAAAGAAGTATTAGCTAATGCAAAAGTAGACGAAAGTGTTAAAGTTTCAGATTGGAACGATGACCAAATCGCTGCAATTAGAGAACAAGTTGGAACTTTTACTATCGAAGGTGAGTTACGATCTGAAGTACAATTAAGTATTAAACGTCTAATGGATATTGGATGTCAGAGAGGAATTCGTCACAGAGTAGGTCTTCCTTTGAGAGGTCAGAGAACTAAGAACAACTCTAGAACAAGAAAAGGGAAGAGAAAAACAGTAGCTAACAAGAAAAAATAAGTTACAAAAAGCATTAACTAACTAGTGTGCCGTGTTTTACAAAACATAATTTACTAGGGCATTATTGCTAAACACCAAATATTATGGCAAAAACAAGTTCAAAAAAACGTAAAGTAATTATTGAGGCTATTGGAGAAGCTCACATTACAGCATCCTTCAACAATATCATCATCTCTTTAACTAATAAAAAGGGTGATGTTATATCATGGTCTTCAGCTGGGAAAATGGGATTTAGAGGTTCTAAAAAGAATACACCTTATGCAGCTCAATTAGCAGCAGAAGATTGTTCTCAAGTAGCACACGAAGCGGGTTTACGTAAAGTAAAAGTATATGTGAAAGGACCTGGAAATGGTAGAGAATCTGCAATCAGATCTATTCACAACTCAGGAATTGAAGTGACTGAAATTATAGATGTTACTCCAACGCCACATAATGGTTGTCGTCCACCAAAAAGAAGACGAGTATAATTAAATTTTAATTAATAGGAATCAGATTATCGAAGGAGTAAGCCTTAATTCATAATCCCTATTGTAATATAAATAGAAATGGCAAGATACACAGGACCAAAAACTAAAATTGCTCGTAAATTTGGCGAAGCAATTTTTGGAGCAGATAAAAGCTTCGAAAAAAGGAATTACCCTCCAGGACAGCATGGAAATGCAAAACGAAGAGGTAAAAAATCTGAATATGCTGTCCAGTTAATGGAAAAGCAAAAAGCTAAATATTCTTATGGAATTTTAGAACGTCAATTCAGTAATTTATTCAAAAAAGCATCTTCCTCTAAAGGAATTACCGGAGAAGTATTATTACAGTTATGTGAATCTCGTTTAGATAACGTAGTATATCGTTTTGGAATTTCTAAATCTAGAAGAGGAGCACGTCAACTAGTTTCTCACAGACATATTACTGTTAATGGAGAAATTGTAAATATTCCATCATATTCTTTAAAAGAAGGTGACGTTGTTGCAGTAAGAGAAAAATCTAAATCACTTCAAGCAATTGATGACGCTTTAGCCTCTAACAGTTCAGTTTATGAATGGCTAAGTTGGAATTCTGATAAAAAAGAAGGAATTTTTGTAAAGACTCCACAAAGATTACAAATTCCTGAAAATATCAAAGAACAATTAATCGTAGAATTATATTCTAAATAATAAATTAATTAACCACATTGGTATTTGGCCAAAGGGTAGGTTTGCAATTCTTCACGCTTTCATACCGCGCAACCAAATAACAATTAAAACGAAGAAAACATATGGCAATTTTAAATTTTCAGAAACCAGATAAGGTAATTATGATTGAATCTACAGATTTTTCTGGTAGATTCGAATTTAGACCACTAGAACAAGGTTTTGGTTTAACAGTAGGGAATGCACTAAGAAGAGTTTTATTATCTTCTTTAGAAGGATTTGCAATTACTTCATTGAGAATCGATGGTGTAGAGCATGAATTTTCAACAATCAAAGGTATCGTTGAGGATGTAACTGAGATCATACTTAATCTTAAACAAGTTCGTTTCAAGAAACAAATCGAGGAGTCAGATAGAGAAACAGTTTCTGTATCTATTTCAGGACAAGATCAATTAACCGCTGGTGATTTACAGAAATACATTTCTGGATTTCAAGTTTTAAATCCAGACTTAGTGATTTGTCATATGGATAAATCAGTTAAATTAAATATGGAACTTTCTATCGAAAAAGGTAGAGGTTTTGTTCCAGCTGAAGAGAATAAAAAATCTTCTGCACCTATAGGTACAATTTTCACAGATTCTATTTATACGCCAATTAAGAATGTAAAGTATGCAATCGAAAATTTCCGTGTGGAGCAAAAAACTGATTACGAAAAATTAATTTTTGATATTGAAACAGACGGTTCAATTAATCCTAAGGATGCGTTAACTGAGGCTGCCAAAATATTAATCCATCACTTTATGTTGTTCTCTGATGAGAGAATTACTCTTGAAGCTGATGAAATTGCTCAAACTGAAACTTATGATGAAGAATCATTACACATGCGTCAGTTGTTGAAAACTAGATTGATCGATATGGATCTTTCTGTTAGAGCATTAAATTGTTTAAAAGCTGCAGAGGTAGATACTTTAGGAGATTTAGTTTCCTTTAACAAAAGCGATTTAATGAAGTTTAGAAACTTTGGTAAAAAATCATTAACAGAATTAGAAGAACTTGTAATTGTTAAAGGTCTTAATTTTGGAATGGATTTAGTAAAATACAAATTAGATAGAGATTAACCTTTCATATTTTGCTCCTCAATAGTGAGTTGAGCAAGATGAAAGTAAAAAACAAACGTCATGAGACACGGAAAGAAATTTAATCATTTAGGAAGACAAACAGCACATAGAAAAGCTATGTTAGCCAATATGGCTTGTTCTTTAATAGAACACAAACGTATTAATACAACAGTAGCAAAAGCTAAAGCATTAAGAGTTTTTGTAGAGCCATTAATCACAAAATCTAAAACAGACACAACCCATAATAGAAGAGTTGTCTTTAGTTACCTAAGAGATAAGTTTGCTGTTACAGAATTATTTAAAGAAATTTCTGTTAAAATAGGAGACAGACCAGGTGGATATATTCGAATTATTAAGCTAGGAAATCGTCAAGGAGATAATGCTCCTATGGCTATGGTTGAACTTGTTGATTATAATGAAATTTACAATCCTAAAGGTAAAAAAGCTAAGAAATCTACACGTAGAGGAAGAAGAAAGAAAACGGAACAAGTTACTACTCCAGTTGAAGCACCAGCTGCTTCTGAAGAGGAGAAATCTGAAGCGTAAATTTAGATTTAAATATATCTCAAAAAGAGCAGGTAAATTTCATCTTGCTCTTTTTTATTTTATTTTTTATAAAATATTATATAAGGTAAACGCAACCTTATCATTGTAATGAACCTTATTAATACACATCAAACAAAAAATGAAAAAATGAAGAAAATTAAAATCACTTTATTAGTAACTCTACTTTTCACTTCCTTTCTATACTCTCAAAGTTCTTCATTAACAAATGTTAGTGATAATAATGCTAGAGCACTAGCAGCGGTAGCTGGAATGAGTGGTACAACTACTGGTACTTACGGTACTGCAATGAGATTTGTAAATCCTCCAAGAACTATAGATGGTTCTATTTACTTATTTGATACCTGGAAAAATTATCCCGTAGTTGTTAATTCTAAAGACAAAAAAACATTTACATTAAATAATGTAAATTTTAATTTGAGAACAAATAGAATGGTTACAAAAATATCGGAAGATTCCATTTTTGTATTAAATATGAAAGCTATTGAAGATGTTACTATTAAAGGGAAGGTATTTAAAAAAATTGATACAGAAATTGGAAGTCGAGTTTTTGAAGTGATTTATGAATCTGATAAGGTTTCATTATTAAGTTTTCATAGTGTTAAGCTTGTGGAGGGTTCAGTAAACCCAATGCTAAGTAGAAAAACGGATAAATTAGTACATAAAGAAGAGTATTATATCTCAAACGAGCAAGGAATTACTGAATTGAAGCTTAAGAAAAAGTACATTTTAGATTCATTTGCAAACAATGATGCTGAAAAAAGTTCTCTTTTAAAATATTTCACAAAGAATAAGCTATCGTTCAAAAAAATTAATGATATTAAAGTAGCTCTAAAAAACTTAGACAACATACTTTAAAATTTAAAATTGATAAAAAAAAGGCAACTGATTTCAGTTGCCTTTTTTTTGATTAAAAATTAAATACATCTATTCATAAATATTCTTATTTTTGTTCGAACTTAGAAGTTTTATTGAATGAAATATCAACAAAGAAAAAAAGCATTAGTTTTATTAGCAGATGGAACTATTTTTTATGGTAAATCTGTTGGGATTGACGGAACCGTTACAGGAGAAATTTGTTTTAATACTGGAATGACAGGGTATCAAGAAATTTTCACAGACCCCTCTTACTTTGGTCAAATTATGGTAACTGCTAACGCCCATATAGGGAATTATGGGGTCAATGCTTCTGAAGTTGAATCTGAAGGGATTAAAATTTCTGGTTTAGTCGTTAGAAATTTTAGCTTTGAACATTCTAGGGTAGATTCTGATGGTAATCTAAAAGATTGGTTTGTGGACCATAATTTAGTTGCAATTTCAGATGTAGATACCAGAGCATTAGTCTCTTATATAAGAGATCATGGAGCTATGAATGCTATTATATCTACTGAGACAGATAATATAGACGAATTAAAATCTAAACTATCTAAAGTGCCTTCTATGCAAGGTCTAGAGTTGGCCTCAAAAGTTTCTACAAAAGAACCCTATTTTGTAGGGGATGAAAATTCAAAATTAAAAATAGCAGCCTTAGACATTGGAATAAAGAAAAATATTATAAGAAACTTTGTAAAGCGAGGTGCTTATGTAAAAGTATTTCCATACAATTCAACTTTTGAAGATTTACATGCGTGGAATCCTGACGGATATTTTATTTCTAATGGACCTGGAGATCCTGAGCCACTTGTAGAAGCACAAAATTTAGCTAGAGAAATTATTGCTAGGGATTTACCTTTATTTGGGATCTGTTTAGGGCATCAAGTTATTGCATTAGCCAATGGAATCTCTACTTATAAGATGCATAATGGACATCGAGGAATAAATCATCCAGTTAAAAATTTACTCACAGGTAAAGGAGAAATTACATCTCAAAATCATGGTTTTGCCATCAACAGAGAAGAAACAGAATCTCATCAAGACATAGAAATAACCCATGTTCACCTCAATGATCAGACAGTCGCAGGTATTCGAGTTAAAAATAAAAACTGTTTTTCTGTTCAATATCATCCTGAAGCTAGTCCAGGACCAAATGATTCTGAATACTTATTTGATCAATTTATTGAAAATATCAAATAGTTAACATACGTTTATATTTATTATTGTATCTATATATACATTTAAATGTTATTAATGAATTTGTAATAAAAACTACTTTTTTTTATTATTAATGCTTGTTCATTTAATGAATATGTATTACTTTTACAGTGGTGATGTCTAACATCACTTTCTTTTTCATAGCAATTTTTCCCACTCTTAGGAGTGGTTTTTTTTATTCCTAAGTGTTAATTTTCAAAGATTTACAACTCTTTAAAGATGAAATCGTTTTCGTAATAAATTCATAATAATATAAATATAAAACCCCTATATTATGTAATTTAGCGCCAAACGAATTAAAGAAACTTTTAAATTATAAATTTTAATAAAATGAGTATTATTATAAACGTTCATGCAAGACAAATTTTTGATTCTCGAGGAAATCCTACAGTTGAAGTTGATGTTACAACAGAAAATGGATATTTAGGGAGAGCAGCAGTTCCCTCTGGAGCCTCTACAGGAGAACATGAGGCAGTAGAGTTAAGAGATGGCGGTAAAGATTATATGGGAAAAGGCGTCTTGAAAGCTGTTGATAATGTAAATTCAATAATAGCTCAGGAGTTATTAGGTTTTTCTGTTTTTGAACAAAATAAAATTGATCAAATGATGATAGATCTTGATGGTACTCCAAATAAATCTAAATTAGGTGCGAATGCAATATTAGGAGTTTCTCTTGCCACTGCAAAAGCAGCAGCATGTGAATTAGGTATTCCTTTATATAGTTATATAGGGGGTGTTTCTGCAAACACTCTTCCAGTTCCTATGATGAATATTATTAACGGTGGCTCACATTCAGATGCACCTATCGCTTTTCAAGAATTTATGGTTATGCCCGTAAAAGCATCTTCATTTTCGCATGCAATGCAGATGGGTTCTGAAATATTTCATAATTTAAAGAAGGTTCTTCATGATAGAAATCTTTCTACAGCAGTAGGTGATGAAGGAGGATTTGCCCCTACATTAGAAGGAACAGAAGACGCTCTAGACACAATAGCTTTGGCTGTTAAAAACGCAGGTTACAAGTTAGGTGATGATATTATGATAGCTTTAGATTGTGCAGCAGCTGAGTTTTATGAAAATGGTAATTATGATTATTCTAAGTTTGAGGGTGACACAGGTAAGATAAGAACTAGTAAAGAGCAAGCAGATTATTTAGCTGATTTAGCCTCAAATTATCCAATTATTTCGATTGAAGATGGTATGGATGAAAATGATTGGGAAGGTTGGAAGTATCTAACTGAAAAAATTGGAGATAAAGTTCAACTAGTAGGTGATGACCTATTTGTAACAAATGTAAAGAGATTGTCTCGTGGAATAGAGAATGGTATTGCCAATTCTATTTTAATAAAAGTAAATCAAATAGGAACTTTAACTGAAACAATTGATGCCGTAAACATGGCCAAAAATGCAGGTTTTACATCAGTAATGAGTCATCGTTCCGGAGAAACTGAAGATACAACAATTGCAGATTTAGCAGTTGCCTTAAATTGTGGCCAAATCAAGACTGGATCTGCATCTCGATCAGACCGTATGGCTAAGTATAATCAACTATTAAGAATAGAGGAAGAATTAGGAAGTGTAGCATATTTCCCTCAAAATAAGGCTTTTAAAATTTAATATCATCTCTATTTGTATACATAACCTCTTAATTTTAATTAAGAGGTTTTTTTATTGATATTACATTATAAGAAATATTTTTTTTTCATATTCAAAAACTATCTTAGTTTTTTTTAAAACTCTTTAAAATAGTTATCTTTGCAACACTTCATAAAAAATAAAATCATAAATTAAAATGGCAGAAATAGCTAAATTACAAATTGGAGACCAAGCATATGAATTTCCAGTAATCAATGGATCTGAAAATGAATTAGCTATTGATATTAAAAGCTTAAGAGGAGTTTCTGGTGGTGTGATTACCATAGATCCTGGATATAAAAATACTGGAGCTTGTAAAAGTGCAATTACGTTCTTAGATGGAGAAAAGGGGATATTAAGATATAGAGGGTATTCAATCGAAGAACTAGCTGAGCATGCAGATTTTTTAGAAGTAGCTTATTTATTGATATTTGGAGAATTGCCAACCCAAGATCAATTAGATAAATTTCATACAGATATTAAAGATAAAGCAATTGTTGATGATGATGTAAGAAAAATATTAGATGCATTTCCAAAGTCTGCTCATCCAATGGGTATATTATCCTCTTTAACAAGTGCTTTAACTGCTTTTAATCCCTCTTCTGTAAATGTAGATTCTGAGGAAGAAATGTATAATGCCATAGTCAAAATTATGGGGAAATTACCAGTTTTAGTCTCATGGGTCATGAGAAAAATCAATGGTCTTCCACTTAACTATGGATCTAATTCGTTAGGGTATTTGGAAAATGTTATGAGTATGATGTTCTCCAAGCCAAATGAAGAATATTCTATTAATCCGATTGTTAGAGATGCCTTAAATAAGTTGTTGATTTTACATGCAGACCATGAGCAAAATTGTTCTACTTCAACTGTTCGAATAGTTGGTTCTTCTCATGCGGGTTTATTTGCATCGCTTTCTGCTGGTATTTCTGCACTTTGGGGTCCACTTCACGGAGGTGCTAATCAAGCTGTACTTGAAATGCTTGAGGCTATAAAAGAAGATGGTGGAGATACAAAAAAATATATGGCTAAGGCAAAAGACAAAAGCGATTCTTTCAGATTAATGGGATTTGGACACAGGGTATATAAAAATTTTGATCCAAGATCTAAAATTATCAAAGTTGCTGCCGATCAGGTTTTAAATGACTTAGGAATTGAGGATCCAATTTTAGATGTTGCAAAATCATTGGAAAAAGAAGCTTTAAATGATCCATATTTTGTAGAAAGAAAGTTATATCCAAACGTAGACTTTTATTCTGGGATTATATATAGAGCCATGGGAATACCTGTTGAAATGTTCACGGTTATGTTTGCATTGGGGCGCTTACCGGGTTGGATAGCTCAATGGAGAGAAATGCGAACAGGTAAAGAACCTATTGGACGCCCACGCCAAATTTATACTGGTGAAATTCATAGAGAATTTAAAAATATTGCTCAAAGGTAGATTGAATAGTTATATAAGCGAAATAAGCTAAATACCTAGAATTCCTAATTCAATACCTCTTTATTTATTTTACCATTTAACTCGATTGTATGTTACACTTAAATATTCAAAACGAAACCTCTCGATTGAGATCTGTTGTTTTGGGGATTGCATATCATAACGGGCCTCCACCAACTTTAGAAGCGTGTTATGATCCAAAAAGTAAATTACATATTATAGCAGGTACTTATCCTAAAGAAGAGGATATGATTTTTGAAATGGAATCAGTAATGAGCGTATTTGAAAAATATGACATACAAGTGTTTCGTCCAGAGGTTATCGAAAATTATAACCAAATCTTTTCAAGAGATATTGGTTTTGTAATAGAAGATAAATTTATTTCTGCGAATATACTTCCTGAAAGAGATCAAGAGATTACAGCAATACGTCATGTTTTAGAACAAATACCAAAAGAAAACAGAATCACTCTTCCGGAAGAATGTCATGTTGAAGGGGGAGATGTCATGCCATGGAATAACTATATTTTTATTGGGACTTACTCGGGGAAAGAATATTCAGAATACATTACAGCAAGAACGAATACATTTGCAGTGGAGGCTATTCAGAAATTGTTTCCAAGTAAAATTGTAAAATCATTTGAACTAAGAAAATCTAATGATAATGCAAAAGAAAATGCTTTACATTTAGATTGTTGCTTTCAACCTATCGGTAAAGATATGGCCATTCTCCACAAAAATGGATTTCTCATTGAGGAAGAATATGATTGGTTAGTTAATTATTTTGGTAAAGAAAATATTTTTGAAATTTCTAAAGACGAAATGTATGAGATGAACAGTAATGTTTTTTCTATATCAGAGGATATAATCGTTTCAGAAAAAAACTTTACAAGATTAAACTCATGGCTTGAAGCCAAGGGGTTTACAGTTGAAAAAGTTCCTTATTCAGAGATAGCAAAACAAGAAGGTTTGTTAAGGTGTTCTACTTTACCTTTGATAAGAGAATAATTAAAATTATAAAAAATAAGATATTTTTATAAGCCTTAAATCTTCTCAGATATACACATACTAAATAAAAAAATCCATCATTATTGATGGATTTTTTTATGTGATGTGTATACAACTTAATTAAGGTAATATAACCTTACTTGTCGCATGAATTACACCATTGTTTGCTTGTACGTTGGTAGCTACAATATCAATTACCCTTCCGCTAGAATCAGTTAAGGTTGCACCACCAGTTACATTTGCTGTAATGTCACCACCTAGTGTTGATACTGTTAAGTTATCACTTAGATCTGTGTCAAATACATTGGCTCCAGCAACAACATGTACTTTAAGTACTGCATCTAAAGTTGGCTCGTCAATGTCACCTAATCCTGATAAATCTAACTCAGTTAAAAGTAATCCAAATGCATCATTAGTAGGAGCAAATACTGTAAATGGTGCTGGAGATGTTCCTGTTGGAGTTGATAATACTCCTACAAAGTCAGTTGTTAGATCGTCACGTGTTAATGCAGCAACTAGGGTTGAAAAAGTTGGATCAGCCACCGCAAAAGTAACAACGTCCGGTAATCCGATAACAGCATCTACTAAATGAACAATACCATTGTCTGCTTGTATGTTTGCATCTGTAACAGAAGAAACACCGTTAAATTTAACACCGTTAGAGGTATCGATAAATAATGACATTGGAGTTTGTGAAGCAGCGCTTGTTGCAAGCGTTGAGGCATAGCCTGTTGTTAGATCTGTTGAAGCTAAGCTTCCACTCACCACGTGATTTAACAATACATTTGTTAAAACATCAGTAGGTACATCATCTAAACTACTAAATCCATTATCGCTCAAGAATGTGTTAAACGCATCATTTGAAGGCGCTAATACAGTAAAAGGACCTTGACCTGCTAATGTTGTAACAAGGTCTGCTTTTTGTAATGCAGCTACTAGTGTTGTTAAGTTTTCTGCACCTAAAGCAATGTCAACAATAGTATTGGTTGCAGGATCCTCTGGTTGATAAGGTAATACATTATCATTATCCTCATTACAGGATTGTAGGCTTGTAAGTGATATTAACAAGATTGGAATAATTTTAAGTAAGTTTTTCATAAGTGTTTATTTTTTTAATTATGTTTAACAAAACTAGATAATGATTAAACAAAACATATATTAAATTTTGTTAAATTAAACTCAAAGACTTGTTAATTAATTTTCCAGTTGTTTGATAAATTAAATTTCAAAACACTTTTTTTGACTACTAAAAAAGTAATAGTTTTGTAATAGAAATAAGTTAATATGCAACAAACTACAAATTCAATTCTTATGATTCGTCCAATAAATTTTAGGATGAATGAACAAACCGCAGTAAACAATTATTATCAGAAAGTATTGAGTACTATGTTGCCAGATTCTGTAAATATTAATGCTCAACTAGAATTTGATAATTATGTAAATAAATTAAAATCTTATGGAGTTGAGGTGATTGTGATTTCAGATGTTGAAGATTCAGATACTCCAGATTCTATTTTTCCGAATAACTGGATTTCTTTTCACGAAAATGGTACAGTTGGTATTTATCCCATGTTTGCCGAGAATAGACGTCATGAACGAAGAGAAGACATATTAGACCAACTTGAGGAAAAAGGATTTGTTATAAAAAACAGTGTTGATTATACTAGTGCTGAAAATGAAGGTGTTTTTTTAGAAGGAACAGGAAGTTTACTTTTAGATAGAGTTAATAGAAAAGCATATTGCGCCCTCTCACCAAGAGCTGATGAAGATTTGTGTATTGAATTTTGCGAGGATTTTGAATATACTCCCGTTGTATTTTCCTCATTTCAAACGGTTAATGACAAAAGAAAAGCAATTTATCATACGAATGTTATGATGTGTTTGGCAGAAACGTTTGCTGTTATCTGTTTAGAGAGTATTGATGATAAAAAAGAACGAAAAAACGTGCTAAAACATTTAAAAGAAGATGGTAAGAAAATTATTGAAATATCTGAAGATCAGGTAAATAATTTTGCAGGTAACATGTTGCAAGTTAGGGGAACAGATGACGAACTTTTTTTGGTAATGAGTCAAGCAGCCCATAATTCACTAAATCAATCACAGTTATCTCAAATTCGAAATCATTGTAAAATAATTTCTAGTCCATTAGATACTATTGAGGCTTGTGGAGGTGGAAGTGCTAGATGTATGATGGCTGAGATTTTTTTACCTAAAGTAAACTAACTTTTTTTTGATTATTTTAAGGCTTCTTCAATAATCTTTCCAGAACTCCCATTTGGGAACTCTACACCTAAAAGGGTTGCCAGAGTTGGAGCAATATCTCTTACATCATGTTGTTTATGAGAGAATCCCTTTTTAATACCTGTACCATAAAACAGAATAGGTACATGGGTGTCATAGCTATATGCAGAACCATGAGTTGTACCTGTTTTTCCTCTAGATATTGTTCCTGGTGTAGGAATCATTACAACATCACCAGATAATTTTTGATTGTAGCCATGTTGAATTTTTTCTAAAATACCAGAATTAAATTCGGAAGTTAATAATGTTTTTGAGGTGACTGTTTTATATATTCCGTCAAAAAGTAAGGATTCTCTTGCAAACACATTGGCCACAACATCCTCATTTAATTTTAATTGTTTTATTTTTCTTTTATTCAAGAAAATTTGAAAGTTAGATACATTTTCTATGAGATTCTGATTTCCAAAATTAGCCATTGAAATTTCAGATAAATAGGTTTTAAATTTTTCGGATTTAAAGTAGGGCGCAGGAATTTTTAAAGATTGTAAGTATGATGGAACTTGAGAAGCTCCATGATCTGCAGTAAGAAATACAGTGTATTTTCCGGCACCAACTTCTTGATCTAAAAATGTAAATAAATCTGCAATGTTTTGATCAAGCCTCAAATAGGTATCCTCAATCTCAATTGCATCTGTACCATATTGATGTCCAACATAATCTGTACTTGAAAAGCTCAGTGCTAAAAAATCAATCACATCATGCTGGCCCAATTCTTCACCTTTAATAGCTGCTTTAGCAAATTCAAGCGTTAAATCATTTCCAAAAGGAGTATCTTTAATAAGATCATAATTTCCATTTTCTTTTCTAAGTGCTGGTAAATCGTGAGGAAATGTTGGAGAGGTTTCGCCTTTAAAGGTTCCTTCATAGGGATTATCATCTGCTAAACTTTGAACATAGGTATCTATGGGGTATAAAGTATGCCAAGGTGATGAAAGATATTTATCTGCGTTATTATTAGAATTGAAATCAAGGACCCATTTTGGAAGTTTATCCATATAATAAGAACTAGTAATCCAATTATTTTCATCTTTTCCTTCATACCAATATGCACTTGTGGCACTGTGTCCTGCAGGCAAAATAGAAGATCGATCTTTAAGTGCTATTCCTATAGATTTTCCTTTCATATTTTGAGCTAATCGTACCTGATCTGTAATGGTTGTAGTCATTAATCTTTTTGGTGATTTTCCACCAGAATTATTGAGGGTACCTAAAGAATAATAGTTCGTATCATCAACACAATAGATAGATTTTTTTAAATATTTATCATACCAATTATTTCCAATAATACCATGGTCACTGGGAGTAGTTCCCGAATATATAGAGGCATGACCAACGGCTGTATAAGTTCCTAAGTGACTAAAATGGGCATTAGTTAATAAAAATCCTTTATTCAGAAATTTCTTAAACCCATCTGGGCTATACCTTTTAGCATATTTTGTTAAATAATCAAATCGCATTTGATCAACTACTATACCAACAACCAGTGTGGGCTTTTGCTCTTTTTTTTCCTCTTTTTCACAACCAAAAATGATGGCAATAGTAAAAATTATTACAAAGAGATGTCTTTTCATTAGAAAGGATGTTTTATATACGTATCAAAAGTAATTATTTTTAGTTTCATCCCTGTTATTATTCGTAAGGTTAACGATATTTTAATACTTTAGCATAAAGAATAAAAAGAATGAATTACCTAAAACATATTGGTAAATATTTTATGATGCTTGGGCAGGTATTCAAGAGACCTCAAAAAGGGAGAGTTTTTAAAGAAGCTCTTTTTAAAGAATTTGATGAATTGGGAATAAAGTCTATAGGTATAGTTATTTTTATTTCTTTTTTTATTGGTGGCGTTATTGCTCTTCAAACAGCACTAAACATTGAAAACCCTCTCATTCCAAAATATTTAGTTGGTTTTGCAACAAAACGGTCTGTAATTTTAGAATTTGCACCAACGTTTTGTTCCATCATTTTGGCAGGAAAAGTTGGTTCTTACATTACTTCAAGTATAGGGAGTATGAGGGTCAGTGAACAGATAGATGCTTTAGAGGTGATGGGTATAAATTCGTTAAATTATTTAGTACTGCCAAAGGTATTGGCAACTGTTTTCTTTTATCCATTTCTCGTGGTATTGGCTATGTTTCTTGGAATACTAGGTGGTTGGGTAGCTGGTTTTTCATCATCAATGTTTTCTGTGATAGATTATACCCAAGGATTACAATTAGATTTTAACCCTTTTTTAGTTCAATATGCACTTATAAAAACATTAATTTTTGCATTTCTAATAGCCACTGTACCTTCTTATCATGGTTATTATGTAAAGGGAGGTTCCATAGCAGTGGGAAAAGCAAGTACACAGGCTGTTGTTTGGACCATCATTTTAATTGTCATCTCTAATTATTTTTTAACTCAAATGTTACTTACTTAATGATAATTGTAGATAATTTATATAAGGGTTTTGGTGGAATTCAGGTTTTGAAAGGAATTTCTACTTCGTTTGAGCCAGGTAAAACAAGTTTAATTATTGGGCAGAGCGGTTCTGGAAAGACCGTATTTTTAAAATCATTGATAGGTTTACATACACCTGAAAGTGGAACAATTTCTTTTAATGGAGGTATAAATACAGAGTTTACTACTGCACAAAAAAGACAATGGCGTCAAGAAATTGGAATGGTTTTTCAAGGTTCTGCTTTATTCGATTCGCAAACTGTTCAAGAGAATGTAATGTTTCCTTTAAAAATGTTCAAAAAACAATCTGAAGAACAAATGTTAGAACGAGTAAATTTTGTTTTGAAGCGAGTAAATTTAGAAAATTCTAATTCTAAATTTCCTGCAGAACTTTCTGGAGGAATGCAAAAAAGGGTTGCCATAGCCAGAGCTATTGTAATGAATCCAAAATATTTATTTTGTGATGAGCCTAATTCTGGACTAGATCCTAACACAGCGATACTTATTGACAATTTAATTCAGGAAATTACTGATGAATATAAAATAACGACAGTTATAAATACTCACGATATGAATTCCGTGATGCAAATTGGAGATAAAATAGTTTTTTTAAAGGATGGAGTTAAGGCCTGGGAAGGAACAAATAAAGAGATCTTTAAAACTGATAATGAAGCTGTTGTAAAATTTGTTTACAGCTCTGAATTATTTAAAAAAGTACGACTTACCTACTTAAATGAAACTAAGTAAAAATTTAGTTTGAAAATTGATATATTGCTTTTATATTTGCAGCCGCTAAGGAATAATTTGACCTGGTAGCTCAGTTGGTAGAGCATCTCCCTTTTAAGGAGAGGGTCCTGGGTTCGAGCCCCAGCCCGGTCACAAAAACAAAACTCCAAACAAAAGTTTGGAGTTTTTTTTTTGTGGCTTAGTTTGATTTTTCTTTTAAAATTAAGTTTTCAAGATTCAGTCTTTTTTGCAACCATTGAGTCATTTTAATCTTTAGATTTTCTTTATTTTGAATACTATCATGCCAACTGATTGAGGCAACAGGTATAGTATCGATGGTTTCGAAATTTGTTGAAATTACTTTTGAGAAACTAATAGTTTTTAACCCTTCATAATTAATTTTTGCTTCTTGACTAATTTGAGCAAAAGGAATTTTTTCTTTCGTTAGTTTATCTAATGCACTAATTAATTCTTTAATTTTTAAATCTTTTTCTTGAATACTTTCCTCTTTTGATGCAATTAATTTTTGATTTTTCACATACAAATCCTCAATTGATTTTACTTTATCGGATAATTTTGAAGTTTCTTCATCTTGTGTGATTTGAAGAACAGTATTCTCTAATTTATAGGCTGTTAGTTTGGCTTTCCATTCAATTTGTTCTTTCTCTGTTAATTTTTTTCCAATATTAACTAGATCAATTTTTTTCTCAGTGTAATTTATTTTTTTATTAATGATTCCTGCCCCTGTAGCTTTCTCCAAATCATTGATGTAATTCATTGAGTTTTGTTCAAATGTATTTTCCTTGTACAATTGAACAAATGTATATATGCTATATGAAAATATGATTAATGCTACTGCAGAAGCCAATTGTGCAATTCTTTTTCTACCTGCAGAATCTATATATTTTACAACAGGAAACTTTAAAAATTTTATAATTACAAATGTAGCCAATGCAATAAATATCGAATTAATGATGAACAAAAACATAGCACCTCCAAAAAATGATAAATTTCCTACAGCCAATCCGTAACCTGCTGTACATAAAGGAGGCATAAGTGCTGTTGCAATGGCTATACCTGCAATGGTATTTGTCATTTCTTTATATCTGCTGAGCGCTACAATAAGCGTTAATCCTCCCGCTATAGCAATGAGTACATCTCTAACATCTGGTTTTGTTCTTGCTATTAATTCTGGAGTTTCTTCTTGAAAAATAGGAATGCTAAAAAACAGGAAAGATGTAACTACACTTATAACAACCATGACTCCTAGATTTGACAGCGAACTCTTCATTGTATCAATATCGTTAATCCCAATGGAAAGACCAATTCCTAGAATTGGACCCATTAGTGGTGAAACTAGCATGGCTCCAATTACAACTGCTGAAGAACTTATATTTAAACCTATAGAGGCAATGATAATTGAAAAAACAAGAATCCATGCCGTATGACTCTTAACATGAATTCCATCCTTAATCTTTTGGATCGTATCTTTTTTATCTGTTCCCTCACGAATGTCAAGAAGTTCAAAAAAGAAATCTTTTAAACTGATGGCAAAACTTTTAAATTCTTTTTTTACATTTTCTTGTTTTGCTTCTGATTGGTTTGATTGATTCTCTTCCATATTTTTAAGTTTTATTTAAAATAACTTCAGTATTCTGATTAAAAAGATACATTCGATTGGTGGTCAGTTGTAAGCACTCAATTCTGGTTTTTCTTTTTTTACCTTTTCTATACATTTTATTTTTAAAAACAAATGTACTATTTAAGGGAAGTTCAAAAACAAAATTCTTTCCATTTTCTGCTTTGTTTCCCTTCAATGCTAAAGAAAGTTTAATATCACTATCTGTACTAGCTTTTGGGTTTTTTAAATAATGAGCTAAAGGAATCAACATAGGGTTTGGAAAAATCGTTGGGTGTAAAAAAGGTAACATGAGGTGTTGAAATTGTTGTTTCCATTCTTTACCATGGGGTTGGATTTTACCGTATTTTTTAAAGGTAATATGATGAGCTATCTCATGAATAAGAGTTAGTAAAAATTGAAATGGATTTAAAGTATTATTAATTGTAATTTGAAATTCTCCGTTGGCAAGTTGTCTAAAATCGCCGTGTTTTGTGTGTCTTTGATTAACTATTTTGAGATTAATTTTATGCTTTTCTATAAGTGATTGAACTAAATTGATAGCATGCTCTGGAATATATTTTTGAAAGTTATTTTTCACTTTTAAAAAGTCTAGGGTGTCGTGTTTGAAACTTGGAGTACTTTTCCATTAAAAAATTTATTGGCTGTAGTGGCAAAATTATAAATATAATCTGCCATCTCACTTGCTTTTAAAGAGGCTTGGTAGTCAGGGAAAGCTTCTGCTAGCATTTCAGTCTGAACTGCCCCAATGGCAAGTACGTTAAATGCAATTTCTTGAGTTTTATATTCTTCGGCAAGTAATTCTGATAAGGTTATTACAGCTCCTTTTGCAGAACTATAGGCAGCTAATCCAGAAAACTTAAGACTTCCTTGAATTCCTCCCATACTACTTATAGTGACTACATGGCTACCTTTTCTTAAATAAGGAATACAAATTTTAGTTAATTCAGCAACTCCAAAAACATTCACATCATAGACTCTTAAGAAATCTTCTTTGGTTAAATTTTCAAAGGGTTTATTGATTAAATAACCAGCATTATGAATTAAAATATCGACATCTTGCCAATTTTTTTGGAGATATGTAGAAACTTTTTCTAAATCATTTTGATTACAGAGATCAACTGAAAGCGTAGTAATATTTTTTTGGTTTAAATTATCTAATGGTTTTTGATTTCTTGATAATGCTAAAACTTGAAAATTAGAATTGGCAAATTGTTGCGCTAATTCAAAACCAATTCCTCTGCTTGTTCCTGTTATAATTACTTTTTTCATTTCTCGTTTTATTATTTTAAAAATCTATGTGCTGATAAGCTCCAGCATCAGGGCTGTCAATTCTAAGAACTCCAAGAATATCTGTAGGAACAAGATTGGCCGCTGAAACATTTCCAAAATTTATGGCTTGACTGTCTTGCCCAATTATAAAATCATTATCAGATGGATTTCTAAAATGAGTAACACCATTTAAAAGAACATTTTCATATAAATTTAAATTATCAAAATCTAATTCAGGCACATTCAAAAATGCACTATTAACATCTGTAAATTTAACTAACGTGTTTGAAAGTTTAAAGTTAAATAGACTCCCTTCAACGTAATCTGGAAGAAACTCAATATTATTATTTCCAGCTATGATACAATTGGTGAAGTTGGCAGCAATTAAATCTCTAGTTTCAATAATCTCCTGACCACTAGCATTGGTATAGGAATAAAAATTATTTATCAAAACTGCGGGTAAAGAACGAATTCCGTTACTCCAATAATTAGCAAAAGTACTGTGAGTAAAATTATATGAACCTCCAACTACACAAGCTAGAGATGCTTCTCCTGAATTTCCAATAACTACATTTTCTCCATAGATACTGGTTTCTCTTGCCAGTACTCCAAAGTTTGTATGATTAATTATTTCTGAATTTTTCAAGGTTAAGGTTGGGGTGGAGCTAGAGGAGATAGAATCAACTAAAATACCTATAATTCCATTTTTAATTTCTGCATAATTAATCTCATTTTCTTTACTTCCAGCTCTAAGCCATATTGTTCCCCATTGACCTGGTATTGTGCTGAATGAATTTTCTAATCTATCACCTTCAAATACGACCTTATCATTGAGTGTCCCATTAACTTTTAAACTAGCATCTGTATCAATGATCAAACCAGAATTGTCATGAAAATATATCTTAGCTCCAGGTTGAATCGTTAAGGTATTGTTAGATCCCACTGCAGCATATCCGTATATTACTGTTGGTTTTGTATTAGTGAAAGTAAGCTCGTCATTATTTAAAAACCTACCTTTAATAGTAGTTGGTTCGCCATCTAATGTTAATGAATCTATTTTTAAAGAAAAGGGATCTCTTCCTGGATAAATAAAATTTGCATCCTGAACCAGTGTTATTAAATCTACATCTTGCTGATTAACTCCATTATCAAACAAAATTCTATCTGTATACAGTGGGCTAGAGACTGATGCAATATCAATGGTAGTCTCAACAAAAATAAAGATACTATCCTTTGCTAAAATATCTATGTTTTGAAAATCTTTTCCAGGAATTCCATCTACATTTAATCTATAGTTAGAAAGGTTTCCTCTTTCTAAAACTATGTTAGGAATAGTTATATCGTTATTACTTCTATTGTAAACTTTAAGGTTGTAGGTGGCAGATCCAATATTGGTAAAAATTGTATCTAAAAACACAGTGTCTTTTGAGAACTCTAATTGGCCGAAGCTTGGGATCGTACTAAAGTCTTTACGACAAGACGAAACCGTTAGTATTAACAAACTAAAAGTTAAGCTGCTTACATAAAAAAGAATATTTTTTTTTGTCAATTTAGATAATTTTTTCAAAAACGTGTATCGTGTAATTTTCAACTAAATTTGTAATGAAGTTACTAAATCTTTTTAGATTTTTATAAAAATATAACTTTAAAATGAGTTGATTATTATTTCTTTATAAGTTCTATTTCGAATAATTTCCCCCAATTTTTTCCTGTAACAAACATTCGATTATTTTTTTTATCGAAAGCTATTCCGTTCAACACATCATCTTCTTTTAACAGTTTTTGACTTTTTTCCATCTCTTTGACAAGACGTGTTAAATTAATTATTCCTTCCACAACTCCATTATTTGGGTTAATGATTGCGATTAGTGGTTTTTGCCAATAATTTGCATAAATTTTACCATTAATAAATTCTAATTCGTTTAGTCTATTGAGACTTTGTTTATCAGTGTAGGCTTCAATATATCTTTTTTCTTGTTGTGTATTGGGGTCAAGAAACCAAATTTTACTAGTTCCGTCAGATTTTATTAATTCAGTTTGAGAATGTGTTAGCCCCCATCCTTCTTTACTTTTGTTGTATGAAAATTCATTTTTGAGTTCCAAGGTTTCAAGGTTGTAGATAAAACCTTTATTAGCTTTCCAGGTTAAGAAAAATAGGTCATCATTAAAAATTGTCATTCCTTCACCAAAATACCTTTTGTTGAGGTCTATTTTTTTAATGACTTTACCAGTTTTTAGTTCCACTTTTCTTAGTGACGATTCTCCATATTGTCCAGTTGTCTCATACAAGAAGCCATTATAAAATTCTAAACCTTGAGTGTAGGCGTTGCTATCATGTGGATAGGTATTAATAATTTTAAAATCATAGGATGTGAAGGGAATGTTTGATAGAATTTCAATAGATGTATTGACTCTTTTACTTTTTTGATCTCCATAGGCTACCATAGCAGAAACAATTAATTTTCCTGTTCCATAGTTTTTAGTATCTAAAGTAAATGATAAATTGGTGGAGGTCATCTCTTTTCCATTAACGAAAAAAGTTACCTCATCTACAGGGAAGTTGTTTTCTTCAAATAAACTAATTTTTATTTGATCTTCAAGTATAGCTTTGCTTGGAGCCTTTATAGATAGTTTATATTCAGACTCACATGAAGTAAATATGATGAAGGAAAGGAATAAAAAAGAAATTTTATTTATGGTTTTCATATAAGTTATTTTTATACAAATAAAACAATTTATTTGTTTGTAAATTGAAAAATATGGTTAAATTTGCGTCCTCAAAAGGATAATTAGGTTTTTTTGAAAAAATACAGACAAAAGCTTTACCAACTTTACAATCTGTTTAACAAAATAGTAGAATATTTAAAAGATAGTAAACATGAAAAAAGGAATACATCCAGAAAATTACAGAATGGTAGCATTTAAAGATATGTCTAATGAAGACGTTTTTTTAACTCGTTCTACTGCCAATACTAAAGAAACCATTGAGGTTGACGGTGTTGAGTATCCTTTAATAAAATTAGAGATTTCAAGAACATCTCATCCATTTTATACTGGTAAATCTAAATTAGTAGATACGGCAGGTCGTATTGATAAGTTCAAGACGAAATACGCTAAATTTAAGAAGTAATTTTTTAAAACATATAAAAAAAGCCTCGACTAAGTCGAGGCTTTTTTATTTTTAGGTTATTAATTCTATTGATTTAAGCTTCTATATAATCTTCGATAGGATTACATGAACAAATTAAGTTTCTGTCGCCAAAAGCCTCATCTACTCTTCTAACGGTAGGCCAAAATTTATTATCATGAACAAACGCTAAAGGAAATGCAGCCTCTTTTCTGGAGTATGGAAAATCCCATTCATCGGCAGTAATCATTGCCATAGTGTGAGGAGCGTTTTTAAGAACATTGTTAGGGTCTTCTTTTTTTGCAAATGCTATTTCTTTCCTGATCGAAATCATTGCTTCACAAAAACGATCCAATTCCACAATGTTTTCAGATTCAGTAGGCTCAATCATCATGGTTCCTGCCACTGGAAATGATACTGTTGGCGCATGGAACCCATAATCCATTAATCGTTTTGCTATGTCAACTACTTCAATTCCATTTTCTTTAAAATCTCTGCAGTCTATAATCATTTCATGAGCTGCTCTTCCCATTTCTCCAGTATACAATGTTGGATAATGACCATCTAATCTTTCTTTGATATAATTTGCATTTAAAATGGCAATTTTAGTTGAGTCTGTAACTCCTTCTGCTCCAAGCATAGCGATATATCCATAAGAAATTAAACACGCTAATGCACTTCCCCAGGGAGCTCCAGAAATAGAAGTAATTCCTTTTTCTCCCCCTGTTGGAATTAATGGATTTGACGGTAAAAATGGAACCAATTGAGGAGCTACACATATAGGGCCAACTCCAGGTCCACCACCGCCATGAGGTATGGCAAATGTTTTGTGTAAGTTTAAATGACAAACATCTGCTCCAATTGTAGCAGGATTAGTTAATCCTACTTGAGCATTCATATTTGCCCCATCCATATACACTTGACCACCATAATCATGAATAATTTGTGTAATTTCTCTAATCGCACTTTCAAAAACACCATGTGTAGAGGGATATGTAACCATTAATGCAGCCAGGTTATCTTTATACTTTTGGGCTTTCTCTCTTAAATCATTAACATCTATATTACCGTTGTCAGCTGTTTTGGTGACAACAACTTTCATTCCAGCCATTACTGCAGAGGCAGGGTTAGTACCATGAGCAGAGGCTGGTATTAAACAAATATTTCTATGATGATCTCCATTATTTTTGTGATAGGCTCTAATGGTCATTAGTCCTGCAAATTCTCCTTGAGCACCAGAATTAGGTTGCAGGGAAGTTCCAGCAAAACCAGTTATTTCATTGAGTTGTTGTTCAAGTTTTTTTAATACCATATGATACCCCTTTGCTTGATTTAATGGAACAAAAGGGTGAATATTTCCCCAATTCGTATGACTAAGAGGTAGCATTTCTGAAGCTGCATTTAATTTCATAGTGCAGGAACCAAGAGATATCATAGAGTGGTTTAATGCTAAATCTTTACGTTCTAGACGTTTGATATAGCGCATCATTTCAGTCTCTGATTGAAATGAGTTAAATACATCATTTTCTAAAAAAGGTGTATTTCTTTTTGCTAAATCAGGAATAGTATCTAAATCCAAGAACTCAGTAACGGTCACTTTAGCCAATTTAAAGGCCTCAGTAAAAGTAGTTAGAATGGCATTAATCTCTTTTAAGCCAACAGTTTCATTTAATGAGATGGATATGGTATTGTTATCTATGTAATTGAAATTGATTTTATGAGCTTCAGCAATTTCTTTCAAAAGGCTGGCATCAACTTTAATTGTAATGGTATCGAAATAATGTGAGTTTGTTTGTGTAAAACCTAATTTTTGTAATGCATTTGCCAAAGTAGTTGTGCTTCTGTGAACAGCATCTGCAATAGATTGAATTCCCTCTTTACCATGGTAGGTTGCATACATACCTGCCATCACTGCAAGTAAAACTTGAGCAGTACAAATGTTAGAGGTTGCTTTTTCTCTTTTAATATGTTGTTCTCTGGTTTGAAGCGCCATGCGCAATGCACGATTGTCGTTTCTATCTTTAGTAACTCCAATAATTCTTCCAGGAATACTTCTTTTGTATGCAGATTTTGTTGCAAAATAACCTGCATGAGGTCCTCCATAACCTAAAGGAATCCCAAAACGTTGAGTTGTTCCTACTACAACATCGGCTCCAAACTCTGCAGGTGCTTTTAGTTTAACAAGTGATAAAATATCAGCAGCAACAGCAACTTTAATGTTATTTGCATTTGCTTTGCCTATGAAATTTGTGTAATCATAAACTTGACCATGTTTCCCCGGATACTGAACAATTGCACCATAATATTCACTTGAAAAGTCAAATTCCTCGTGATTTCCAACTACTAGTTCTACACCAATGGGTATTGCTCTAGTTTTTAAAACCGATAAAGTTTGAGGTAATATTTCTTGTGAAACAAAAAATTTATTAGTGTTGGCTTTTTTTTGTGATCTTTCACGAACATCATATAATAATGCCATAGCTTCAGCAGCAGCAGTTGATTCATCAAGTAAAGATGCATTGGCTAGCTCCATCCCGGTTAAGTCACATATCATGGTTTGAAAATTCAATAAAGCCTCTAATCTTCCTTGAGCAATCTCAGCCTGATAAGGAGTATATGCAGTATACCACCCAGGATTTTCTAGAACATTCCTTTTGATTACGCTAGGAACAATAGCTTCATGATATCCTAGACCAATATAACTTTTAAAAACTTTATTTTTTTTTGAAAGTTCTTCAATATGGTTTAGATATTCATATTCACTCATTGGAGCATCTAAATTTAATGTGCCTTGTAAACGAATATCCTCTGGAATAGTTTCATTAATCAACTCGTCTAAACTGTTGAGCCCAATAGATTTAAGCATTAGCTTTTTATCTGATTCATTGGGTCCAATATGTCTTTTTTGGAATGAAGTTGTGTTCATTAATATAACATTAAAATTTTACACAAAAATAACAAAAAATGAGCTATCTTTTCTTTAATAAAAAGCCAAAAAAAATGAATTCATTAACATAAAATTGTTGATAAAAGAATCCTTAATTTTGTGGTCATGAATCTATTTAAAAACATCCTTAATTTTTATGTCAACTCAAGTATACATGTTGCCCTAGCAGTATATTCTTTAGTTCGAATTACTGAATTATACTTTGACTTACCTTACAATGAAAATCTGGATTATTTTATTTTTTATGCGACCATCACTGGCTATAATTTTATAAAGTATGCTGGAGTGGCTAAATTCTATCATAGAAGTTTAACAAAAAGCATGCGTTTGATTCAGATTTTTTCATTTTTAAGTTTTTGTTTGTTGGTATATTATGGTTCAAATTTATCTACAACTGTACTTATCTATTTTATTCCCTTTGCAGTATTAACTCTAGTGTATGTTGTTCCTTTTTTGGGTGGGTTTCAAAAGAATTTACGAAGAGTTAGTTATTTGAAAATTTTTTTAGTTGCTTTTGTATGGTCTGGAGTTACTACTGTTATTCCATTAATTGTTGGCGAATATCAATATGAGGTTAGCATTATATTACTTTTTGTTCAACGGATGCTTTTTATTTTGGTGTTAATTCTTCCATTTGAAATTAGAGATATGAAGTTAGATTTCAAAAACTTAAAGACCTTACCTCAAAAAATTGGAATAGAAAAAACAAAAAAAGTAGGTTTTGTTTTATTGCTTTTTTCATTGACAATAGAGTTTTTAATCACTACCTCATTTGCCTACAGGAATAGTTATTTAGTAATCTGTTTCATTTTACTGATATTTCTAATGCGTTCCACCCAGAATCAATCTAAATTTTACAGCTCATTATGGGTAGAATCCATACCAATATTCTGGTGGATTTTAATCTTAATCTTATAAAATTCAGATGCAGCGTAGTTTTTTATTTGTGAAAACGTTGTAGTAAAAAGTTAATTCAAAAATTAGATTATCGCACTTCATTTTGTAAATTTATAGCTTAGATAATTTTAACATGATTCAGACAAAAAGAAATTTTGTATTTGATTTTGACAGCACACTCACCAGCGTTGAGGCTTTAGATGTATTGGCTGAAATTACTTTGGTAAATAATCCTGCCAAGGATCAAATTATTCAAGAAATTATTGATATTACAAACTTGGGAATTGATGGAAAAATTTCTTTTACAGATTCCTTGGAACAAAGAATTAAATTGTTAAATGCTAAAAAATCAGATTTACCAATATTAATTAATCATTTACGCAAAAAAGTTTCTGTATCCATTGAGAGAAATAAAGAGTTTTTTCAGAAATTTTCTGATGATATTTATGTGATCTCATGTGGGTTTAAAGAATTTATTGATGAGATTGTGAAAGACTATAATATTCCTTCAGAAAGAGTTTATGCGAATACCTTTGAGTTTGATGAAAATGATGTGATTGTTGGTTTTGATATTGATAATGTTTTATCCACTCACAATGGTAAAATACAATGTTTAAAAGATCTCAAATTAGAAGGGGAAATTCAAGTTATAGGAGACGGTTATAGTGACTACGTTACAAAAGAAGCAGGAGTGGCTGACACTTTTTTTGCATATACCGAAAATGTTTCCAGAGAGAAAACAATTGAAAATGCAGATCATATTACCCCTAACTTTGATGAGTTTTTGTATGTAAACAAACTACCGAGGAATATTTCTTATCCAAAAAATAGAATTAAAATTTTACTATTGGAGAATATTCATCCAGATGCTTTTGAAAAATTATCTGGTGATGGTTTCACGGTAGAAACAGTTTCCACTAGCTTATCAGAACAAGAACTTATTAAAAAACTGGAAGGAGTTCATGTTTTAGGTATTCGTTCTAAAACCCAAGTAACAAAAAAAGTAGTTGAATCTGCCACTAAATTAATGAGTATCGGGGCATTCTGTATAGGAACGAAACAAATAGACTTGGAAGCATGTAAAGAAAATGGGATTACCGTTTTTAATGCACCTTACAGTAATACACGTTCAGTAGTAGAATTAGCCATTGGTGAAATTATCATGTTAATGCGTTCAGTATTTCAAAGGAGTACAGAATTACACAATGGAAAATGGAATAAAACGGCTCAAGGTTCTAAAGAGGTTAGAGGAAAGAAATTAGGGATTGTTGGTTACGGAAATATTGGAAAACAACTATCTGTTTTAGCGGAAGCTTTAGGAATGGATGTCTATTATTATGACGTTGAGGATAAGTTAGCTTTAGGAAATGCAACAAGAATAGAAAATTTAAAAGATTTATTGGCACTTTCAGATGTTGTCACTCTACATATTGATGACAATGCTGCAAATAAAGACTTTATTGGTAAAGAAGAACTGGCTCAAATGAAAGACGGTGCTTATCTGGTAAATCTTTCAAGAGGTTTTGTCGTAGATATTAAAGCACTTAAAGTAGCGTTAGAGTCTGGTAAGCTAGCTGGAGCAGCTGTAGATGTTTACCCAGAAGAACCGAGGGCTAATGGAGACTATTTTACCGATTTAAAAGGCTTAGATAATGTTATTTTAACTCCACATGTAGGTGGAAGTACAGAAGAAGCTCAACGAGATATTGCTGATTTTGTGCCAGGTAAGATTATGGCTTATATCAATTCAGGAAATACAGTAGATGCTGTTAATTTCCCAAATATTAGATTACCAAGACAAACAAAAGCGCACCGATTTTTGCATATTCATAAGAATGTTCCAGGTGTGATGGCAAAAATCAATAAAGTACTTGCAGAATTTGAATTGAACATCATGGGACAATTCTTATCTACAGATTCAAAAGTGGGTTATGTAATTACAGATATAGATAAGGAATACAATAAAAAAGTAATTAAAGCATTGAAGGATGTTAATGGAACTATAAAGTTTCGTGTTCTTTACTAAAGGTCTCTATCAAAAAATTTATAAATATTATTTTCTAAAAAATGATTGTTCTATCTTTGAGAGCAATCGTTTTTTATTTAATGACTTATCAAAATTCACTAGACTACGCAAAACAATTGGATAGAGAAGATCCTTTATCTTATTTGAGAAAAGAATTTCATATTCCTAAAGATAAACACGGAAAAGAGTGGCTTTATTTTACTGGGAATTCTTTGGGTTTACAGCCTAAAATTACTGAAAAGTACATAAGACAAGAGCTAGAAGATTGGGCTAATTTGGGTGTAGAAGGTCATTTTGAAGCTAAAAACCCTTGGTTGTCGTATCATGAGCTCTTAACTGATACTATGGCAAAAATTGTTGGTGCAAAACCCATTGAAGTAGTTGTTATGAATACTCTAACAACAAACCTTCATTTATTGATGGTATCTTTTTATCAGCCCACAAAAACTAAATATAAAATAATAATTGAAAGTGATGCTTTTCCTTCAGACAGGTATGCTGTTCAGTCGCAATTATCTTTTCATGGATTTGATCCTGAGGAAGCACTACTAGAATGGAAACCAAAGGAGGGAAAAGAATTACTTGAATTAGAGGATTTAGAATACTTGCTAGATACACATGGTGATGAGGTAGCTTTGTTGTTAATTGGTGGAGTAAACTATTATACTGGACAATTTTTAGACCTAAAAAAAATAACAGAATTAGGACATGCAAAAGATTGTATGGTAGGTATTGATTTGGCTCATGGAGCTGGGAATATTCAACCCAACCTTCATGACAATGGTGTAGATTTTGCAGCATGGTGTACGTATAAGTACTTAAATTCTGGTCCAGGAAGTTTATCGGGCTTATTTGTTCACGAGAAGCATGCAAATAGAAAAGATTTACCAAGGTTTGCAGGATGGTGGAATCACAATAAGGAAACACGTTTTAATATGAGGCAGCCTTTTGATGTGATGGAAGGTGCTGAGGGTTGGCAATTGAGTAATCCACCAATTTTATCAATGGCAGCAATAAAAGCATCTCTTGATATTTTTGAGAAAGTTGGCATGACTGCATTACTTAATAAATCAAAAAGACTTACAGGATTTTTCGAGTACTTAATCCATCAAATAGCCTCAGATACCATTAAAATTATTACACCTAGTAATCCAAATCAAAGAGGTTGTCAATTGTCATTACAGGTTAAAAATGCAGATAAAAATCTTCATCATAAACTAACAGAACATCATATCATTACAGATTGGCGTGAGCCTGATGTCATTAGATGTGCGCCGGTTCCAATGTATACAAGTTTTGAAGATGTATATCATATGGTAAAAACTTTAGAAAGTCTGTTGTAAATGGAAAAAAAAGAGAAAATACTGATTGTAGGCGCTGGCTTATGTGGTTCTTTATTAGCCCTTAGGATGGCTCAAAGGGGGTATCAAGTATTGGTTTATGAAAGCAGGTCAGATTTAAGAAAATCTGATATTTCAGCAGGTAGATCCATTAATTTATCATTATCTGATCGAGGTCTAAAAGCACTTCGTATGGTAGGTTTAGAAAAGAAAGCTAGAGAATTATGTATACCTATGAGGGGTCGTTTGATGCATGATGCTAATTCTAATATTTTCGAATCAAATTATTCAGGAAGAGAAGGAGAGCATATTAATTCAATCTCCAGAGGAAATTTAAACAGTTTGTTACTTTCTGAGGCTGAGAGTCATCCAAATGTCAAAATTATTTTCGATACAAAATGTTTAGAGATAAATATAAAAACTAAAATAGCTACGTTTGAATCTAAATTCTCTAAACAGCAGTTTCAAGTTGAGGCTGATGTTATTTTTGGAACAGATGGTGCAGGATCATCTTTACGAAAAAGCTATGAAAATCAATTTCCTGAGTTTTCTGTAACTCAGAATTTTTTAACTCATGGATATAAAGAACTTGAGATTCCAGCAGACATTAATGGTCATCATATTATAAGTAAAGATCATCTTCATATTTGGCCTCGTGGAGATTATATGCTTATAGCACTTCCAAATAGGGATGGAAGTTTTACGGTTACCCTATTTTTAAGTTATTCTGAGGGGGAATATAATTTTGATAATCTTGTTTCAGAAAAGAAAATTATAGAATTTTTTAAAAAAGATTTTCCGGATACCCTGGCTTTAATTCCCGATATATTAAAAGAATTTGAAAATAATCCAACAGGAAAATTAGGTACTGTAAAATGCTATCCTTGGGCATACAAAGGGAATACATTATTACTTGGAGATTCAGCTCATGCAATAGTGCCTTTTTATGGGCAAGGAATGAATGCTTCTTTTGAAGATGTATACGTTTTGGATTCCGTATTAAATCAATTTGAGGGCAATTGGTCTATCGTATTCTCAGAATTTCAAAAACAAAGAAAAATAGATACAGATGCCATAGCTGATTTAGCTATTGATAATTATTTTGAAATGCGCGATCATGTAGCTAATCCTTTATTTAAGGAGAAAAGAATTGTTGAAATGAATTTAGAAAAATTTTTCCCAAAACAATATTTCTCAAAATATTCTTTGGTTACTTTTAATGAACACATAGGATATCATGAAGCCATGACCAGAGGAAGAGCACAAGATAAAGTTTTACTTAAAATGATGGAGAACTCCTCATATTCATCTATTTCTGAAAGTTCTGAAGAACGTATGCATCAAATCTTACGTAAAGTACAAGAGGAAACAAATAAGCTTCTAGAGTAAAGATACTTCAAAGCAGAATAAAAAAAGTCAAAAGCATACTTTACTGAATTGTAAATGAACTTATGTATATTTATACTTTAGCCAGTGTATTTTTAATATGCTAAAATAAAATTAAACATTAATTTGATAGAGTTAAATAATGAATGCTAAAGTATCACCAAGAGGAGCCTACCCTCATGTGAAAGTTGTAGGAGATTTTATTTTTGTTTCAGGAACCAGTTCTCGTAGAGCAGACAATAGTATAGCTGGAGTTCATGTTATTGATAAAATGGGAACAAAGCAATTAAACATAGAAGAACAAACTAGAGAGGTTTTGCAAAATATTGATAAAAATCTCCAAACTGTTGGTGCTAGTTTAAAAGATGTGGTAGATGTTTCCTCTTTTCTTGTCTCAATGAATGATTTTGCAGGTTATAATAGAGCCTATGGTGAGTTTTTTGATAAGGAGACAGGTCCAACAAGAACCACAGTGGCAGTTCATCAACTACCACATCCAGATTTAGTTGTAGAAATTAAAGTTACGGCTTATAAAAAAAGGAAATGAATTCTATGAAAAATCAATTTACGTTAATCATTTTTTTTCTATCAGCAACAGTTTTTGGCCAAGAAAATTGGAACCAACTTATAGATGATAAATTAAATTCGGTGATCTCTAACCATCGAACTTTTGTTAGTATTCCAAATTTACCCTCAGACATACAAAAAATGTATGAGAATGTAAGTTGGGTAAAAAAGCATTATAGCAAAGTTGGTTTTAAATTAAAAACTCTAGAATCTTCAACACTACCCGTTTTATTTGCTGAACGAATTATCAATCCAGAATGGAAAACAATTTTATTTTATTTTCATTTGGATGGTCAGGGAGTAAATCCAAAAAGTTGGGATCAAGAAGATCCTTTTATTCCTGTTTTAAAAGAACAAAATCAAGAGGGCGAATGGAATGAAATTTCATGGGCTAAAATAGCTCAGAATATTAATGATGATTGGCGAATTTTTGGAAGGGCTGCAGCAGATGACAAGGCACCTATTTTAATGTTTTTATCGGCTTTAGAATTATTGCAATCAACAAAACAGACACCAAAATTTAACATCAAAATTATTTTCGATTTGGAGGAAGAATACGGCTCTAATGGGTTTTTGTCAACACTACAAAAATATAGAGGGAATTACCAATCAGATTATATGATTATTATGGATGGCCCTGCTCACAATTCTAATCAACCAACCTTAACTTTTGGTTGTAGAGGTATTGCTAGTTGTAGTATTACCACCTACGGTTCTAAATTACCTCAGCACAGTGGCCATTACGGGAATTATGTGCCTAATCCTGTATTTAGACTTTCAAGATTATTGACTTCTATGAAATCAGAAAATGGGAAAGTACTTGTTGATGATTATTATAAAGGCATAACCATTTCAGAGGAAGTATCAAAAATCTTAAACTCCGTACCTGATAATAAGGAAGAAATAAACAAATCTTTGACTATTCTTCGTGAAGAAGGCGTAGGTAAAAACTACCAAGAGTCTTTACAATATCCATCATTAAATGTCAGACAAATTGAAACTTCATGGAAAGGAAAAGAATTAAAAACAATTATACCTGAATATGCAACAGCTCATATTGACGTTCGATTGGTAGAAGAGACTGATGGTAAAATTCAGTTAGAAAAAATTAAAAAACACATTGAAGGAGAAGGGTTTTTGGTTCTAGATAGAGCACCAACAAATAAGGAACGACTATCAAATGATAAAATAGTAACTTTCAAAGGAAATTCTGGTGTAAATGCTTTCAGAACTCCACTGAATTCCCCTTTTGGTGAAAAGCTAAGAAGTGCACTCACAACCTATTTTGGAAAAAAACCGGTGAGTATTCGTACAATGGGAGGAACTGTGCCCATAATTCCAGCGATAAATGAATTAAACATTCCGGCGATTATTGTTCCAATGGTAAATATGGATAATAATCAGCACAATCCGAATGAAAATATACGAATTGGAAATATTAGACAAGGGATAATGACCTGCCTTGCCATATTAAATACCAATTTTACAGATAATTAAAGCAATGGCACCACTAGTTTTTGATAGTTTCTAGAGATACAAATTAGCATGAAAATTAAAAATTACATCAACGGAGAATATACAACTCCATTCTCAAACAAATGGATTGAAAATTATAATCCATCTAATGGAGAAGTGTATGGTCAATTACCAGACTCGAATAAATTAGATGTAGACAATGCATATAAAGCAGCAAAAGCTGCCTTTACTAGTTGGTCTGAAACAACTTTAGATCATAGATCAAAAATACTCTCTAGAATTGCCCAACTAATAACAAAAAAACTGCCTGAGCTAGCGCTTGCTGAAGCAATGGATAATGGAAAACCTGTTCATCTGGCAAAGTCTATTGATATACCCAGGGCTTCAGCTAATTTTCAGTTTTTTGCTAATGCAATTACTCAATTTGCTTCAGAAGCTCATGAAAGTGTTGGGCAAAATGCTATTAATTTTACTTTACGACAGCCTATTGGAGTAGTTGGGTGTATTTCTCCATGGAATTTACCTTTATATTTGTTCACATGGAAAATTGCACCTGCGATAGCTGCTGGAAATTGTGTGGTGGCAAAACCAAGTGAAATTACCCCAATGACTGCCTATTTACTTGGTGATATACTCACTGAAGCAGGGCTTCCAAAAGGTGTTTTAAATATTATTCATGGATCTGGTTCAATAACAGGTCAGGCGATTGTAGAACATCCAAATATCAAAGCACTTTCATTTACCGGAGGAACAAAAACAGGTTCCTTTATTGCTAAAGCTGCAGCACCAATGTTTAAAAAATTATCATTAGAACTCGGAGGAAAAAATCCAGTTATTATTTTTTCAGATTGTGATTATAATGAGATGTTGCAGACTACAGTTAAATCCTCATTTGCTAACCAAGGACAGATTTGTTTGTGTGGAAGTAGAATTTTTGTTGAGTCATCCCTGTATGAAAAGTTTAAAACAGATTTTATAGCAGCTGTATCTGAATTAAAAGTTGGTTCTCCTTTCAAAAAGGATACAGATATCGGTGCTTTGGTTTCAAAAACACACTTAAGTAAAGTGAAATCGTATATAGATCATGCAGAGCAGTATGGTGGGAGTATAATTTTTGGAGGAAATTTAGTGTCTGTTCAAGACTTAGAAAATGGCTATTATTTAGAACCGACAATTATTGAGGTTAATGACAATTCTTGTACGTTAAATCAAGAAGAGATATTTGGCCCTGTGGTAACTATTATGCCTTTTGATGATGAAAATGAAGTGTTGGCTATGGCAAATGATGTTCCCTATGGGTTGTCTGCAACTTTATGGACCAATAATTTAAGCAAATCTATAAGGGTATCTAAACAACTTGATGCAGGAATCATATGGGTAAATACATGGTTGTTACGTGATTTAAGAACACCTTTTGGTGGAATGAAAAGTTCTGGTGTTGGTAGGGAAGGTGGTCTAGAGGCTTTGCGCTTTTTTACAGAACCTAAAAATATTTGCATCAAATACAAGTAATAAATAATTAATAGTCATACAATAGATATGGAATTAGGATTAAAAAATAAAAATGCCCTTGTTTGTGGAAGTACTCAAGGTATTGGGAAAGCAACAGCAATTTCTTTAGCAAATGAAGGAGTAAATATTACTTTAATGGCAAGAAATGAAAAAGTCTTGCAAGAAGTTTTAAAAGAACTTCCTCAAAATGGAAAACAAAAACATGGGTATTTGGTAGCGGATTTTACAAATCTTGAACAAGTAAAAAATATAATTTCAGTCAACAATAATTTTCATATTTTGATTAACAATACCGGTGGTCCTAAAAGTGGAGCAATTATAGAGGCTAGTGTAGAAGAATTTAGTTTAGCTTTTCAAATGCATGTATTGGTTAATCAAATAGTATCACAAGCTGTTGTCCCATTCATGAAAAAAGAGTGTTTTGGAAGAATTATCAATATTATTTCAACCTCCGTTAAAGAACCTATTCCAGGATTAGGTGTTAGTAATACCATAAGAAATGCAGTTGCAAATTGGTCTAAGACAATGGCGGCTGAACTTGCTGAGTTTGGAATTACTATGAATAATGTGTTGCCAGGCTTTACAGATACGGCACGTTTAGATCAGATTATTAAAATAAAAGCAACAGCTGCAAATACTTCAATAGAGGAAATGACTGAAATCATGAAAAATTATGTTCCAGCAAAACGATTTGCAAAACCTGAAGAAACCGCAGCAGCAGTAACATTTTTGGCAAGTAATACTGCTAGTTATATTACAGGAGTTAACCTTCCTGTAGATGGGGGTAGGACAAAATCACTATAAGATAATATGCCTAATAATGCTAAATTTTTAGGAGTTATAAAAAATACCATATATTGAGACAAATTCAACATTATAAAACTCATGGAAATTAAAAAACCTTTTAACTTACAGAAATGGATAAATGACAATAGACATTTATTAAAACCTCCTGTAGGGAATAAAAATCTGTATGTAGAGTCAGGAGATTATATTGTTATGATTGTTGCAGGACCAAATGCTAGAAAAGATTATCATTATAATGAAACAGAAGAACTGTTTTATCAAATCGAAGGAGAAATTCTTGTAAAAACTCAACAAAATGGAAAGCTTGTTGAGGTTCCAATAAAAGCTGGTGAGATGTTTCTTTTGCCTGCAAAAATCCCACATTCACCCGTAAGATCAGAGGGTTCAATAGGATTAGTAATTGAAAGAAAAAGAACTAAAGAACAAAAAGACGGCTTGCTGTGGTTTTCAGAAACTGCAAATGAATTGCTTTATGAAGAGTACTTTACGTTAACTAATATTGAAAAAGATTTTCTTCCGGTTTTTAAAAGGTTTTATTCAAATGAAGCATTAAGAACCTGCCCCAAAACTGGAGAAATTATGGAGGTAGATAAAAGATTCTATGATCAATAATTATTTCTAATGAAACACAAACTGAGAATTAACGGACACTCACATTTGCTTCCTTATCCGGAACAAATTCCATCATTTATGAAGGAGAAAGAAATTTTCTGGGTAGATGATGAACGAAAGCATATGCTCCAAAAGGGTTGGAAACGCCCCGTTACAGATTCTAGTTTTTTTTTAGAAGAGAAACTATTGTGGATGGAAAAAAATAGGTTAGACCATGCTGTAGTTTTAAATCTTTCTCAATTATATGGTAATGGGTTGCGTTTAGAGGAAATGAAAAAAGCCTTGCGTTTTCAGAATGATTTTAATGCTAAAGTTCAACAAGATTACCCATCTAAATTTACTTGTGGTTTTGTTGTTCATCCGGGTTTTATTCAAGGTGCCTTATGGGAAATTGAGCGTTGTGTTGAAGATTTAGGGTTAAGAGTTTTGTGTTTGCCAACTCATTTTATGGATTCTATTGGTCAGTGGAGGTGTGTTTTTGATAAAGAAAATGACCCAATTTTTGAATTGGCAAATAAGTACAAATTAGCCATAGAAATTCATCCTTATGATGGCGATAAAATGATAAAGTTAGAAAATACTTCTTGGCGTTTTCATTTGATTTGGATGTTGGCTCAATGTGGTGATGCTTACCATTTCTATACATTAAATGGAATGCAAGAACGCTTTCCAAATATAAGAACTTGCTTTGCTCATGGTGGTCAGTTAGCGCAAATGAATTTAGGAAGAAGAATTCAAGGTTTTGATGGTAGACCCGATTTGTTTGAGGGTAAAACCCACCCCAGAAAAGCAGTAGGTCATCCTAATATTTATTTTGACACCTTAGTTCATGATACAGATTCTTTAAAGCTAATGATAGAACGTCAAGGTTCCAATCAAGTAATTATGGGATTAGATGACCCTTATCCTTTGGGTGAAATGGAAAGTGATGCTCAATCATCTTATCCAGGAAAACTTCTTGACTTGGCTGTAGAAAGATCCATTATTAATAAAAAGCAATATCACGAGATATGGGAAGACAATACCCTAAGATGGTTATTTGGTGATGATAAAAAGGCAAAACAAGCACTGATTGATAAAATTCTAATTAAGAAGTTATAGTTCAATCATAAGCGTATTTTAACATTCTATTCAATCGATATTTTATAATAACTGTTTTTATTTATTTCTAGGGAAGCCTCACTAAATTTTGGCGGACCAAAACGTCCTTTTTTATTATTTGAAAAACCATAAGGTTCTTTCGGTATTCCTAAGAAATTAGTATCTAACTTTTTATTGTTATTTAAATCGTGAAAAAATGAAAAGGCATACACTCCTTTTTTTATGGAATGAAAAATAAATTTTGCTTTATTATTTTTTACAAGAATGTCAGCACTTTTATAACTTTCTTTCATATAGCTTTCTTCAGATTCATAAAGCGCTATAAGAATACTCCCTTTATTAAATTTTGTTATAGATATGTCTAGGGTAACAGATAATGTGTCTTTTTCTTGACTTACTCCACTTGAAATAAAGATTATAAAAAGTAATAATGTAAAGAATGATGTTCTCATGTTTATTTTAAATCGAATATAAATAAATTGAATTAAAAAACGCAACCAAATAATGGTTGCGTTTAAAATAGTTATGTGATAAAGGATTATTTAACTTCTTCAAAATCTACATCCTCTACATTATCACCTTCTGAGGATCCTTCAGGTTGAGCCTGTTCTGCTCCAGGATTTGCTCCAGCTTCTTGTTGTGCTTTGTACATCTCTTCAGAGGCAACTTTCCAAGCTTCATTAATCTTTTCCATCGCAGCATCTATTTGCGCTAAGTCTTTAGATTCATGTGCTGCTTTTAATTCTACTAAGGCAGCTTCAATTGGACCTTTCTTATCATCTGAAAGTTTTTCTCCAAACTCTTTTAATTGCTTTTCTGTTTGGAAAATCATTCCATCAGCAGCGTTAATTTTTTCAGCAGTTTCTTTCGCATTTTTATCAGCATCTGCATTAGCCTCTGCTTCTTGTTTCATTTTCTCAATTTCTTCCTCAGATAAACCTGATGAAGCTTCAATTCTTATCTCATGAGATTTATTAGTTCCTTTATCTAAGGCTGATACTTTAATGATTCCATTAGCATCAATATCAAATGTTACTTCAATTTGAGGAACTCCTCTTTGTGCTGGAGGTAAACCATCTAAATGAAATCTACCAATAGTATTATTATCAGGAGCCATTGCTCTTTCACCCTGTAATACGTGAATTTCAACAGAGGGTTGATTATCTACAGCAGTAGAAAATACCTGAGATTTTTTTGTAGGTATGGTTGTGTTTGCTTCAATTAATTTTGTGAAAACATTACCCATAGTTTCAATTCCTAATGATAAAGGAGTTACATCTAATAATAATACATCTTTCACATCTCCAGTTAAAACTCCACCTTGAATTGCTGCTCCTAAAGAAACCACTTCATCTGGATTTACACCTTTACTTGGTGATTTTCCAAAAAACTTCTCTACAGCTTCTTGAATAGCAGGAATTCTTGTAGATCCTCCTACTAAAATAATTTCATCAATATCGGAGGTTGATAAATCAGCATTTTTAAGTGCTGTTTGACAAGGTTTGATCGTTCTTTTTACTAAATCATCAATTAATTGTTCAAATTTTGCCTTAGAAAGACTTCTTACCAAGTGTTTTGGACCACTAGCAGTAGCAGTTACATAAGGTAAGTTAATTTCAGTAGTAGGTGAACTTGATAATTCAATTTTTGCTTTTTCAGCAGCTTCTTTAAGTCTTTGTAGCGCCATTGGATCTTTTCTTAGGTCCATGTTCTCTTCTGCTTTGAACTCCTCTGCTAACCAATTAATTATTTTTTCATCAACATCATCACCACCTAGGTGAGTATCTCCGTCTGTTGCTAATACTTCAAAAACTCCATCTCCTAATTCAAGTATAGAAACATCATGTGTACCCCCTCCAAAATCAAATACTACTATTTTTTTATCATCATTTGACTTATCTAAACCATAAGCAAGTGCGGCAGCTGTAGGTTCGTTGATAATTCTACTTACTTTTAAACCAGCAATTTCTCCAGCTTCCTTTGTAGCTTGTCTTTGAGCATCATTAAAATATGCTGGAACGGTTACCACAGCTTCAGAAACGTCTTGTCCTAAATAATCCTCTGCTGTTTTTTTCATTTTTTGTAATACCATTGCAGATATTTCTTGTGGAGTGTATAGACGTCCATCGATATCAACACGAGGTGTATCATTATCACCTTTAACAACTTTATAGGGTACTCTAGTTACTTCTTTTGAAGACTCAGAGAATTTATTTCCCATAAACCTTTTAATAGAGTATACTGTCTTAGTTGGATTTGTAACCGCTTGACGTTTAGCTGGATCCCCAACTTTTCTTTCACCACCCTCAACAAAGGCAACGATAGAAGGTGTTGTTCTTTTTCCTTCTGAATTAGGAATTACAACAGGTTCATTTCCTTCCATTACTGAAACACATGAATTGGTTGTTCCTAAATCGATTCCAATAATTTTACTCATAATTTTATTTTTAAAATTTTAATTTTTCAATTTATTTACATTACATAGTCAATATGTGTGCCATTAGACTTTTAATTTAAGTTTGTCATAATTTTAAACTTTATTTCTGCATTAGGTGACATTTTGACATAATTTTAATGTTTTTAGAGTAATTTGTTCATTTGAAAATCCATAATATTTAAATTATATTTGGTTACAATAAAATTGCAAAACATCAACAATGAGTAAATTTGACGATAAAATTCTTTTTTATAAAAGAAATATGACATCAATGGGTTTAACCTATGAAGACGAATTATTTAATAAGGTTACCAGAGGACTTGGCCCTTCAATTTTTAAAAGAGATGCAGCGTCAGTTTCTACATCTGACGAAAAAGAGATTTTTACCGTCAAGCAAAATTTTCTAATAAATAAATTAGGATTAGAGGATGGGCACTATTTAAATGAGGCAATTAATAAAGTTGGTGCTTTAATGGGTAAAACAAATAGGGTGAAATATCGTGCAATTTTTTATTATTTACTCGTAAAAGAGTTAGGGCAAGAATCTAAAATTTTAGACAAATAAAAAAACCCAAATAGAAAAACTATTTGGGTTTTGAAAGTAACTAAAATATTGTTAGTCTTTGCTTACTGCTAATCCGTAAACAACTAAACCAAATCCAATTTTGTTAATAGCATCTCCAATGTTATAGATTACTTCCATTGAAGGAAGAACATTTTCGATACCGTTGTACCATCCGTCAGTACCAGCCATATATCCTAATGGATAAATTGCCCAACCAACTAATAGGAACCAACATAAAGTTTTGTGTGCTTTTAATACATTTCCACCTGCTGCTTCTGCTAATTTTTTAAGACTACCTAACCAAACTTCGTATGCTATATAAAAATAAGCAAGTCCAGAAAGTAATCCCCACATAGATGCGTTTAAGAGACCACCGTCCCATCCAGACTCACCAAAGAATCCAGTAACAAGCATTATAGTTGAAAATCCAATTAATTTCCACATGTGTGATTTTGTAGCACCAGCTGCTCTAAGTATTAAATAAAATTCAACACACATTAGAGGTACTGTTAAAATCCAATCTACGTATCTAAATACTGTAGTAGAATCTCCATCTGCATGAGCATCTCTCATGTACATGTAGTGTACAGCAGCTATAAAAGTAATTAATCCTGATACTAATAGAGATGTTCTCCATTTAGCATCAACACTGTTCATTGAAAGGAAGAAAAACACTGATGCTGCCATCATTGCCATTGCTCCAAGCCAGAAAGTAAATCCTGTACCATCCGTTGGGACAGCCATTGCAATTAAGTTTAAATAATTCATAAAAAAATGATTTGTTAGTAATTAGTTTTGTTTGTGGTTTTAAAATTAAACCTTAACGAAAATACAAAAAAAATATTAACTTTGAAAAAAAACCCGTTTTTTGAGAGTACATTATCAAGATTTTATGATTTTTTTTACATTTTTGTTATTTTGGACAAGTATTCAATTTGGTCAAATCATTGAAGATTCTATAGCATATGTAATCGTACTTTCCATTGGGATTATTCATGGATCTAACGATTTTACAATTTTAAGAAAACAAAAATCTAATACTACAAGTTTTTTAAAGTCTACTGGATTTTATCTATTCCTTATCATAATGTGTATTTTGAGTTATATAACTCATCCTTATATTTCCTTTTTGTTTTTTATATTATTAAGCTCATATCATTTTGGTGAGCAACATCTCGAAGAAAAAGTTTTTGGTTCCAAGATTTTTAAATCAATTCTATACATTGCCTATGGAATGCTCATATTTTCTCTAATCTTTATTGAAAATTTGAGTGATGTAGATAATATCATGAAAAATTTGACAGGAAATAGTATCCCAAATGATTGGATTAATATTATGTTTTTTTCATCTCTATCACTACTAATAGTATTATTTATTTACCATTTCACAAGAAAAATTAAACCAAAGATTCAAATTGTAAGGGAGTTATTTTATCTTTTATTGTTGTTTTTAGTATTTAAAACAAGCTCTCTTATATTAGGCTTTGCAATTTATTTTGTCTTATGGCATAGTATACCGTCCATATTAGATCAGACAAAATTTTTGTCAGGAGATTATTCTTTTCAAACCATCTTAGAGTACTTTAAAACAGCCTTTATTTACTGGTTAATAAGTATTCTAGGTTTAGTTGTTGCTTATTATTTTCTCGATGAAAGTCAATTTAGCTCAATAATATTTATTGTTTTATTTGCTGTAACAGCACCACATGTGTGGGTGATGAGCAGAATGAAGCAATAGGCATTACCTTGTAAATACTAATTCACTTTCTGTAGATAAAGACTCGGTGAAAAGGTAACCCTCAGTATCAAAACCTTTAAGTTCCTCTATAGTATTTATATTGTTATCAATGATATATCTAACCATCAGGCCTCGTGCTCTTTTAGCATAAGTCATCACAATTTTATAGTCTCCATTTTTAAATTCTTTGAAGATTGGAGTAATCATTGGATTTGTTAATATTTTTTTTGGAACAGCTTTAAAATATTCAGCACTTGCTAAATTAATTAACAAATCTCCTTCATTCATCTCATTATTTAAAGAATCAGCTAGGCTTGAATCCCAAAATTTATAAAGATTATTGGCTTCACCAATATTTAATTTAGTACCCATTTCAAGTCGATAGGGTTGAATTAAATCAAGAGGTTTTAAAATACCATAAAGTCCAGATAAGATTCTAAGACGATCTTGCAACAATGGTATTTTTTCTTCAGCTAAAGAATTAATATCAATTCCTTTGAAAACTTCTCCCGTGAAAGCATAAATAGCTTGTTTAGAATTTTCTAATGAAAATGGTTGATGCCAATTTTGATTTCGTTCATAATTTAAATTTGCTAAGGCAGGAGATATTTTCATTAAATCACTTAACTTTTTTTTCGATAATTTTTTCAATCTATTGTTAAGCAATGAGGATTCTTTTTGAAAAGAAGGTTGGCTAAAAACATTAGTTTTTGAACTACTTTCAAAGTCTAAAGATTTTGCTGGAGAGATGATAATTTTCATTTATTGGAATGTATAATTAAGTAAAAATAAATATTCTGAAAGAATTAGTCAAGTTTTAATAATTCAAAAAAAATAATAAAGAGAATATTAAATTTAGTTTTTCTAAACTTACACTTTAGAGTTTAATGTATATGTTTTCCATTTATCTATACAATCACTCATGTCTTTAGGGATTTTTGAATCAAACTGCATCATCTCTTTTGTTATTGGGTGTCTAAACCCAAGAGTTTTAGCATGTAAAGCCTGTCTTGGTAATATTTTAAAGCAATTTTCAACAAACTGTTTGTATTTCGTAAATGTAGTCCCTTTTAGGATATCGTTTCCTCCATAGCGTTCATCATTAAATAATGTGTGCCCAATATGTTTAAAGTGAGCTCTTATTTGATGTGTTCTCCCTGTTTCTAACTTACATTCCACCAAAGTAACATAAGTATAACGCTCTATTACTTTATAATGAGTAACCGCATGTTTTCCATAGTCATCATCTTGAAAAACATCCATTTGCAATCGGTTTTTAAAACTACGGCCAATGTTACCTTCAATAGTTCCCTCATCATCTTTAATGTTTCCCCAAACTAAAGCAATGTATTTTCGATTTGTTTTTCTATCAAAAAATTGTTTTGACAAATTTGCCATTGCAAAATCAGTTTTAGCAACAACCAGTAAACCGCTAGTATCTTTATCTATTCTGTGAACTAATCCAGGTCTTTCATTACTATTTTTTGGGAGATTTTCTATGTGATAAATTAGTCCGTTAACTAGAGTTCCAGAAGGGTTTCCATGACCAGGATGAACAACCATACCTGCAGGTTTATTAACTACCAGTAGCGTTTGATCTTCGTATACGATATCTAAAGGAATGTTTTCAGCAATTAATAAATTTTCTTTTGGGGGGTATGCAAGCACAATACTTACAACATCTCTAGGTTTTACTTTATGATTAGATTTAACAGCTACATCATTCACTAAAATATTTCCAGCTTTTGCAGCTTGTTGTAATTTATTTCTTGTTGCATTTTCAATGAAATTCATTAAGAATTTGTCGACGCGAAGAGGGACTTGCCCGTCGGTAGCAATGACTCTGTGATGCTCATATAATTCATCATTATCAAATTCTGGAGTGAAATTTTTTGTCATGATTTATCGCTTCTTTCCATCTCCTAAGATTAAATCAATCACTCCATTTTTTTCAAGTTTTGATCCGGGTTTTAGTTTTTTTCCATTTGATTTTAATCCACGAATAACATCTTTACCAATATCAGGGATATAATAGAACTTTCCAATTTTAAAACCTTTAGATTGTAACTGAGTTATAGCCTGGCGTTTAGACTTTCCGTTTAAATCAGGAATAATGATGTCTCTATATTTAGAGGGATTTAGAGTAAGGTAAATCTTACGCTTTTCTTTAACAAAACTTCCAGCTTCAGGTGTTTGTTCAATAACCGATTTTTTTGGGTATTTGGGATTATAACTTGCAGAATCTATGACTAAGAAATCTAAATTCAATTCCTTTAGTGTGGTTTCTACATTCGTTAAAGACATTTTATTTAAGTTTGGGACCTGTATTTTTTGTTCGTGATTTGTAGTGAAACCTAGCCACCACTTTATCAATGTTATCAATAATGATAGGCTAATGACAGCTATTCCAATTTGGACAAAAAAGGACTTACTAACTAAAAACCTAAAGAAATTCATTTTTTTACTTTTAATATTGTTACAAATGTAGTGTAAAAATAGAATTAATCGAATTGGCAATTCTTTTATCTATCAACGAAATTTTAACTAAGTTTGTGTGTAAACCAATTGACAAATGCAAAAAAATATTGCCATTGTTATGGGAGGGTATTCTTCCGAAGCAGAAATTTCATTAAAAAGTGGAGAAGTAGTCTATAATTCTTTAGACTCAAATAAATATTCCTTATTTAGAGTTCATATTTTAAAGGAGAAATGGGTTGTCTTAGATAATGATAAAGAATATCAAGTAAATAAACATGATTTTTCTTTCACTATAGACAATCAGCTCATCCATTTCGATTGTATATTTAATGCTATTCATGGAGCTCCTGGAGAAAATGGAGCATTGATTGCCTATTTTGATTTATTAGGCATCAAGCATACATCTGCACCATTTTATCAAATGGCACTTACATTTAATAAACGAGATACTCTTAGTGTTGTGAAACAATATGGAATTCCTACGGCAAACTCTTTTTTTATTCATCAAAGAGACGAGATAGTTCCAGATCACATTATAAACACAGTTGGATTACCTTGTTTTGTTAAACCAAATAGAGCAGGTTCTAGTTTTGGAATTTCAAAAGTTTATAAAGAAGAAAATTTAACAACTGCCATAAAAAAAGCATTTGAGGAAGATGATGAAATTATAATTGAATCTTTTTTAGAGGGCAAAGAGGTTTCTGTGGGTGTCATTGAATATCAAAGTAAACTTATGGTGTTACCAATTACTGAAATTGTCTCTGAAAATGATTTTTTTGATTATGAAGCCAAATACATGGGTAAATCTCAGGAAATTACTCCTGCAAGAATTTCTGATGCAGAAAAAGAACTAGTAGAGAGACAAGCTATGAAAGTATATCAAATTTTAAACATGAAAGGCTTCTCTAGATCTGAATTTATAATTGTTGATGGAGTGCCTTATTTTTTAGAAATAAATACAGTCCCTGGAATGACAGAGGAAAGCTTATTACCTCAACAAGCTAAAGAAGCCTCGATTAGTCTTTCAGATTTGTTTGATTATGCCATACAACAGGCACTAAAATAAAATTTATGAAAAAAGCAGTTTTTCCTGGTTCATTTGACCCAATTACATTAGGCCACAAAGATGTCATTTCACGTGCAATCCCTTTATTTGATGAAATTATTATTGCTATTGGGATTAATTCTGATAAGAACTACATGTTTTCTTTAGCTCAAAGAAAAAAATTTATTGAGGAATGTTTTCAAGAGTATGACAATGTGAAAGTAGCAACATACCAAGGTTTAACGGTAGATTTTTGCAAAACACATGCTATAGATTACATTATTAGAGGTTTAAGGAATCCAGCAGATTTTGAGTTTGAAAAAGCGATAGCGCTTACAAACAGAGAGTTAGCTCCAATAGAAACCGTTTTTTTATTAACTGCAGCAAATACATCCTATATTTCTTCATCTATTGTCAGAGATGTTTTACAAAACGGAGGAGATGTCTCTGGATTAGTCCCTTCCTCTGTAGTTTCAAAAATTGAAGCCAAATAAATTATTATATTGAAAAAGATAATTGCAATGTTTTTGCTAATTATAGGTTACTTTAAGTTGTAAAATATGCTTTGCAATTAAGAATTGAATAAAAATGAAAAAAATATTTCTTCTACTGATTACTGTTACATTCTTCACATGTCAACAATATAACAACAATACCTTTATCACACATTTTGAAAAAACTAAAGGTTTAGAAACTCCAGAGTACCATGATGTTATTAATTATTACAAAGAACTTTCAAATGCATACGCAGAGATTTCGTTTTTTGAAATGGACAACACAGATTCTGGATATCCTCTACATCTTGTTGTTTTTGATACTAATGGAAAAATTAATCTAAAAGGCCTTAAAAATTCAACAAAAAATAGAGTTCTAATTAATAATGGAATTCATCCAGGTGAATCAGACGGTATTGATTCTTCAATGCTATTACTAAGAGATATTGTTCAAAATGATTCTCTGAAAAAAAAATATCATAATACAATCATTTCTGTAATTCCAATTTATAATATTGGTGGTTCACTAAATAGAAATTCAAATTCAAGAGCAAATCAAAGTGGGCCAAAAGAATATGGCTTCCGTGGCAATACAAGAAACTACGATTTAAATAGAGATTTTGTAAAACAAGACACAAAAAATGCAGCAGCATTTGCAGCTATTTTCCATGCCGTTAACCCAGATATTTTTATAGATAATCATGTAAGTAATGGTGCAGATTATCAGTATGCTATTTCACACCTATTTACGCAACACAATAAACTAGGGGATTCGCTTGGTAAATTTATAGAAACTCAGATGAGGCCAGCTATAGAAAGATCTATGTCTAGTAAAAATATGCCCATTACTCCCTATGTAAATGTATGGGGAGGTACACCCAAGGAAGGATGGTCTCAATTTTATGACTCTCCTAGATATTCCACAGGGTATACTACTTTATTTAATTCGCTAGGGATGATGGTAGAGACCCATATGCTTAAACCTTATAAAATACGTGTAGAACAAACCTATGAACTCTTATTGTCGATGTTAGATTTTACTGAAGATCGTTCCGTAGAGATAAAAAAAATCCGAAAAAATGCGATACGTGAAATTTTAAAGAAAGAGTCTTATCCGATTGCATTTGAGATTAATCCTCAAAAAAAACCTTCTATTCTTCAATTTAAAGGCTATGAAGGAAAAATAATTCCTAGTAAAGTAACCACTGGGAATAGATTATTCTATGATAAAGAGAAACCTTTTGATGAACCCGTAAAATATTTTAATGAATTTATACCTAGCAAAGAAATTGTTATTCCTAGAGCATATATTTTAAAACAAGGATGGCATCGTGTAGTTGAACGATTAGATAATAATCAAATATCGTATATTCAATTTGAAAAAGACACAACTCTGGTTGTGGAAACCCTTCATATAAATGACTACAAAACAAGACCAAGTGCTTATGAAGGACATTATCTTCATTACAATACTTCAATAAAAACTGATGTAATTGCTATTCGCTTTTCTAAAGGAGATCTTTACATACCTATTGACCAGAAAGGAGCAAGATACTTGATGGAAACTTTAGAGCCTGAGGCAACGGATTCTTTTTTTAATTGGAATTTTTTTGATACAATTTTACAACAAAAAGAGGGCTATTCAGCTTATGTTTTTGAGGATATTGCTGAGCAAATTTTAAAAGATAATATACCGCTTAAAGAAACCTTTGAAACCAAGAAATCTGAGGATAAAGAATTTGCAAATAATCCTAGAGCCCAATTAAATTTTATTTACAAAAGCAGTAAATATTATGAAAAAGCACATTTATTATTACCTATTTATAAAGTCTATGAATAAGCAAAACAAGTTTTATGAAACTAATTTTTTCATTAACTTGTTGAACTAATTTAACCTATCATGCAAACACTCACAATTAATGGGCAGAGCTATCAAGTTGATGCACCAGAAAGTATGCCTTTATTATGGGCAATAAGAGATTTAATAGGACTTACAGGAACTAAGTTTGGGTGTGGAGTCGCTCAATGTGGTGCTTGTTCAATTATGATTGACGGAACTGTTGTACGCTCATGTAGTACCATGGTTAGCCAAGCTATTGGTAAAAATATTACAACTATTGAGGGTACGTCAGAAAGTCTAGAGGCTCTTCGTCAAGCCTGGAGAAATAATAGTGTACCTCAATGTGGTTATTGTCAATCTGGACAGTTGATTTCTGCTGCTGAATTATTAGATAATAACGAAAACCCATCAGATCAAGATATAGATAATGCCATGAGTGGAAATATATGTAGATGTGGAACTTATGTCAGAATAAAAAAGGCAATAAAAGAAGCTGTTGAACTCAAAAAACAAGCCTAATGGAAAAAATAGAGATGAAACGTAGAGATTTTGTAAAAATACTTGGCTTGGCTTCAGGAGGATTGTTACTTGGATGTAATGTATCTGCAGACAAACTGGTTGTAAATACTCTAGAGGATGGAATTTCTTTTGTGCCAAATCTTTTTATTCAATTGCAGAAAGATGGTAAAGTAACCATAGTAGTTACGAGATCAGAGATGGGACAAGGAATTAGGACTTCTATGGCTTCAGCAATTGCTGAAGATTTAGAGGCAGATTGGAAATATGTAACTGTTCAACAAGCTATTGGTGATTCGAAATTTGGAAATCAAAATACAGATGGCTCTAGAAGTATTAGAACACTTCTAAACCCTATGAGAAAAATGGGGGCAATGGCCCGTTCTATTCTTGAACAAGCTGCTGCTAAAAAATGGAGCACATCTGTTGAAAATTGTAAAGCTGAAAATCATTTCATTATAAATAAGTCTTCAGGTGAAAAAGTATTTTATGGAGATTTGGTAGAAGAGGCAAAAACTATTGCAATCCCTTCTGATGAAGATATTCTTCTAAAAGAAAAAAAAGACTTTAAATACATTGGTAAGAAAGTCATTCGCGGTATAGATATGGAGGACTTTCTTCACGGAAAGGCTAACTATGGTCTAGATGCTAGGTTACCAAATATGAAATTTGCATCCATAGCTAGAAGCCCTGTTACTTTTGGATCTGTAAAAAGTTTTGATACTTCAGATACTGATGAAATTAACGGTGTAGAACAGGTGGTTCAACTAGATCGATTAATTCCTCCTGCCGGACAGTTTTTTGGCATGCTAGGGGGTGTTGCAGTTATAGCAAATAATACTTGGGCAGCTTTTCAAGGAAAAAATAATTTAAATATTGAATGGGAGTCAGGAGAAAACAAGACTTATAATTCTGAAAAATTTAAAGAAAAATTAATTAGTAGAATTCACAAAAAAGCAAAAGTAGTTCCTCCATTTAAGGGGAATATAGACAAGGCTTTTAAAAATGCAGATAAAGTAATCGAGGCTACCTACACAATGCCTCATTTAGTTCATGCACCCATGGAAGTTCCAAATGCTCTAGCCTGGGTTCATGATGGAAAATGTGATGTTTGGGCACCAGTCCAAGATCCTCAAACCGTTAGAGCAGAAATTGCTCATTTCTTTGGATTTGCTATTGAAGACATTACGATCAATGTAATGATGTTAGGAGGTGCTTTTGGGCGAAAATCTAAATCTGACTTCGTAGTAGAGGCTGTTGCATTATCTCAAAAAGTAAAAGCTCCTGTTCAAGTAGTTTGGTCTCGTGAAGATGACATTCAACACAGCTTTTACCATGCTCAGAATGCACAATATTTAAAAGGTTCATTAGATGAAAAAGGGAAAGTAACAGGTTGGCTTCATCGTGTAGCATTCCCCTCAATTACTTCTAGCTTTAAACCGATGTCTGATTATATTGCAGGATTTGAATTAGGAATGGGATTTACCAACAACCCTTACAATATTCCAAATATGCAAATAGAAAATGCCAAGGCAGAATCGCATTTGAGAATTGGTTGGTTACGTTCTGTTTCCAACATTATCAGCGGATTTGGAATTAATTCTTTTGTTGATGAATTGGCAACTGAATCTGGAAAAGATGCTATTGATTTTAGAATAGATTTGTTAGGTAAAGACAAAATATCGACTAAAAAATCCCCTCATCCGTTTAATGTTTCCCGATTAAAAAACGTATTGTTAGAAGCAAAGAAATTATCAAAATGGGGGAGAGAGTTACCAGAAGGTCATGGTTTAGGAGTTGCTATTCATTATAGTTTTTATAGTTATGTAGCTACTATAGTTGAGGTTTCTGTAAAAAGTGAAAAAGTTAAAGTTGAAAATATCTATTCTGTATTAGATTGTGGAATGTATGTGAATAGAGATGCTGTCATCAATCAAATGGAGGGTGCAGCAATTTTTGGCATGTCTCTTACCATGTTTGGAAAAATATCGACAAAAGATGGTGCAGTAGAGCAAAGTAATTTTCACGACTATCCAATGACAAGAATGATTGATACACCAAATATTCATGTCCATTTAGTAGACAATAACGAGGATCCAACTGGAGTGGGAGAACCTGGAGTTCCTCCAATTTCAGCTGCAATTACAAATGCTATTTATAATGCTTCAGGAAAACGAGTAAGATCTTTGCCTTTATCTGATCACGGGATGGTTTAGTAATCTAAGGGTTAAAAAATTAGTTAAGAAAAGCTAGTTTTTTAAAAATTATATTCTGACAGAGATTTTGGAAATTTTTCTGGGTTTGCTACCAAGTGATATCTGGGGTCATCAATATCCTCTTCAATTATTTGGTGAAAAATTGGACTCGCTTTGTATAATAACACCTTACAATCTGCACTAAGATGCTTAAGTCTGATTTTTTTTCCAACATTATGATATTTTTCAACCAGTACAAAAATAGCCTCTAATGCCGAATGATCAGATACTCTAGACTCAACAAAATCAATTTCTACTGAGTTTGGGTCATTTTTTACATCAAATTTTTCATTGAATGCAGAAATACTTCCAAAAAATAATGGACCCCATATCTCATATACTTTAGTTCCATCCTCTTTGATACGTTTTCTAGCTCTAATGCGTTTGGCATTTTCCCATGAAAATACTAATGCACTGACAATTACTCCAACGATAACAGCAATAGCTAAATCAAAAATAACGGTTAGACCAGAGACTAAAATCAAAACAATGAGATCTGAAATAGGAATCTTATTTATGATTCTAAAACTAGACCAAGCAAAAGTGCCAATAACCACCATAAACATTACCCCAACTAATGCAGCAATAGGAACTTGTTCGATATAGGAAGATGCAAAAAGTATAAAAATCAATAGCATGATTGCTGCAGTAATTCCAGATAAACGACCTCTACCACCCCCTTTAATATTAATGATAGATTGCCCAATCATCGCACAACCTCCCATACCACCAAAAAGACCAGTAACAATATTAGCACTCCCTTGAGCAATGCATTCACGATTAGAATTTCCACGTGTTTCTGTTAAGTCGTCTACTAAATTAAGAGTCATAAGAGACTCTATTAATCCAATAGCAGCTAGTATTACAGCATAAGGAAGAATGAATAATAGAGTGTTTAAATTCATTGGGATTTTTGAAAAGGTTTCTAAAACTGGAACTGGGAATCCTCCTTTTAAACCTTCTCCACCACCTTCCCTTATGAAAGAGCCAACAGTTGCTACATCTAAATTTGTACTAATAACAATTCCAGCTACTGTTATAATTGCAATTAATGCTTCCGGTAATTTTTTTGTAGCTTTTATTTTTGGTAAGCCCCACATGATGAGCATGGTAAGTCCAACAAGACCAATCATCATATATAAGTTTTCACCTTCTAGCCATACTTTTTCACCTCCTCTAGTTGTTTTAAACATTCCAAGTTGGGACAAGAAAATAACAATAGCCAATCCGTTAACAAAACCCATCATTACTGGATGAGGAATTAAACGAACAAATTTTCCAAGTTTAAAAACACCGGCTAGTATTTGAATCATTCCCATTAATATTACGGTCAGAAAAAGGTAGTAGAGTCCTAAGTTTTCACTAGCTGTTCCCAGTGCATTTCCCTCACTAACTAAACTTACCATGACAACAGCAAGTGCACCTGTAGCACCAGAAATCATTCCAGGTCTTCCACCAAAAATAGCGGTAATCAATCCAATCATAAATGCTGCATATAAACCAACTAATGGGTCTACACCGGCAACAAAAGCAAAAGCAACAGCCTCTGGAACAAGGGCTAGGGCAACAGTAATTCCCGAAAGAATATCATTTTGAACATTTTTTACTCTTTTTCTGACGAAAGCATTCATATCTTTTGTTTGGTTTTTTAAGAAGTCGGCAAAGATAGAATAAATGAAACACTCATTGAGTGGTTTTTTTTTAATTATGCTATAAAAAAACAGGTGCCTAAATTTTTACTTTTGAAAATACTTGTCAAATACTAAAGAAATATTCCCATAACTATTTTCTAGTGCTTTTAGTGCCTCTTTTTTATCTTTAAATATAGCTATTGAAATTCCTTCTTCTAGTTGAGGAATTAAAACTTCATTGCTTTTTGTTTCCATTTCAAACCAGTGAGTTTCTTTTAATTTGTTTTGATTGTTTTGAAAGAAGATATGGTATGTAGTAATTAAAAATTCACCTAGTGTAAGTTTAGAAATTCCACATTCCTCTTCAACTTCTCTGAGAGCTGCTTCTTTAATTTGTTCCCCTTTTTCAATTTTACCTTTAGGCAAATCCCATTTTCCACCCCTGAAAATAAATAAAAACTCTTGATGTGAGTTGAGCACTAGACCACCTGCAGCACTAATTAACTTAAAATTACTTTTAAAATCTTTCCAACATTCATCTAAATCATCACACAAGAGTACAATGCCTTTAGTTTTACCAACTTTAAGTTTATGAATGATCTCTGAAATGATTATGTTTTTGTAGTGCAGTATGTTTAGGTCGCTTTCTTCAAAAAAAGAATCTGTTACAATAATAGGTCTCTCATTAATAAAAACTTTATACATTTGCCTACATGATTTTAAACAAAGATACAGCAAAAAAAACAGCAGAAGTTTTACTCAAAGTTAAGGCTATTAAGTTAAGTCCATCAGATCCGTTTAAGTGGGCCTCTGGATGGAATTCACCAATATATTGTGATAATAGAGTTACATTATCATACCCTTCTGTCCGTGTTTTTTTAAAAGAAGAAATTGCAAAAATAGTAGAGATTCAATATGGTAAGCCTGATGTTATTGCAGGGGTGGCTACTGGCGCAATAGCTATTGGTGTATTAGTAGCACAAGAATTGGGTGTTCCTTTCATTTATGTAAGACCTGAGCCAAAAAGTCATGGTCGTAAAAATCAAATTGAAGGCCATTTAGAAAGTGGTCAAAACGTTGTTGTAATTGAAGATTTAATTAGCACTGGAAAAAGTAGTTTGAACGCAGTTACTGCATTAAAAGATTCAGGAGCTATTGTTAAAGGGATGGTTGCTATTTTTTCATATGGATTTGATATTGCTTCAGATAATTTTAAAAATAGTAATGTTTCGCTTACCACCCTAAGTAATTACACCTATCTTTTGGAACAAGCCGTAGATAGCAACTATATTACTGAAAAGGAGTTAGAGACATTGTCTGAATGGAGACAAGATCCTAAAAATTGGAAAATATAAAATATGAATATAGAAGGAAATAAAGTATTGATATCAAAGTCATCAAAAGAAGCTTATAATTTTTTTATGACCCTAGAAAATTTTGAATTGCTCATGCCATCAAGTACTGAAAAATTTGAAGTTGATGGTGATTCCTTTTTATTTGGATTGAAGGGTATGCCAGAAATAAGACTTGTTCTTGAGAATTGTATTGAATACTCAAAGGTAAGTTTGGGAGCAGCAAGCAGTAAATTATCTTTTACCTTGCAAGCAAATATTTCGTCTATTTCTGAAAGTTCAAGTGAGGTGCAATTGCAATTTCAAGGAGATTTTAATCCTATGATGGCCATGATGGTGAAAAAGCCGTTAACTAATTTCATAGATACGCTGACTGAAAATATTGCTAAACTTTAGCAAATGAAATTTCTTTAAGCCCAAATTCAATTAGGTGGTCATCTTCTAGTTGTATTTGTAAATTTCCCTCGGAAGAAACTCCTCTAATTATTCCCATAAACAACTCTTTAGTCTTTTGATTTATAAACATAGAGGGTATCCCTTTCTTGTATAGGAATTTGTGATATTTGTCATGAAGTAAATCAAAATTTCCCATTTCTAAACTGGAAATTTTTAATTTTAAATTATTAATTATTTTGTGCATTAGAGCCTCTAGATTTATATTTTTTTTTAAAATATTTTTTAAAGAGCTCGCATTAACCAAACTTTCATGAAATTTTTCTTGATTTACATTTAAGCCAATTCCAATAATGGTATTTTTTATAAGTGAATGAGAAAATGTATTTTCAATTAGAATTCCACATATTTTTTTATTGTCTGACATAATGTCGTTTGGCCACTTAATGTATAAATTTGGAACCTCACAGGTGCAGAGCGTATCATAAATTGCCAATGAAACCGCAAAGTTTAGATAAATTTGATGTTCAATTCTTATTTTTTTTAAGGGGGTGAATAAGCTGAATGTTAGGTTTTTATAAGGTTCTGAGATCCAAGAATTATTCATTTGACCACGACCAGAAGTTTGATTATTTGCCACAGCAATAGTGACTTCACTAAGTGAAGAATTTTGAGCCAACTCTTTTAAAAAAGAACTGGTAGAGTTAGTGGCATTAATTTTGATTAATTTCAAGTGTTAAAGAAAGTGTAAACTAATTAATTACTTCGCAATATACTCGCAAAAAAATAATAACTTTGTACTAAATATAAAAAAATTAATGGTAAAAAAACCAGTAAACACGGACGAATTAATATCCGTAATAATTAAAGGTATTGATGATGTTAAGGGGGATGATATTCAATTGCTAGATTTAAGAGAAATAGAAAATACTGTATGTGATTATTTTATTATTTGTTCTGGAAGTTCAAATACTCAAGTAAATGCAATTACTGGTTCCATTCAGAAACTTGTAAGTAAAGAGTTAAAAGATAAGCCTTGGCATATTGAAGGCCAAAACAATTCAGAATGGATTTTGATGGATTATGTTAATGTAGTTGTACATGTTTTTCAGAAGCAAATTAGAGAATTTTATGACATAGAAAGCCTCTGGGGAGATGCCATAGTAACTGAAATCAATCCTGTTTAAAAAAAAATAGATGAGCGATAATAAAAATTCAACACCCAATGTACCCAAATTTAAATTCAATATGTATTGGATTTATGCAGCAATTTTTGTTCTTTTAATTGGAGTAAGTTTTATAAACGATGCCTCTTTTTCTACAAAAAAAATCTCAACAAATAGATTTTTTAAAATTTTAGAATCTAATGATGTAGATAAAATTCTTATCATAAACAAAAATATAGCTGAGGTTTACATCAAAAGAGAAGCTGAAAAAAAGGATAAATACAAGCAACAGGTAAAATCACCGCTATTTAGAAAAGGTTCACCATTATTCCAATATGATTTTGGAGATTTACAGAATTTTGAAAATAAATTAAATCAATACAAAACTACCAGAAATCTTGATTTTGATGTAGATTCAGATTCAAGAGGAAGTTTTTTTGAATCTATTGTAGGATTTTTACCTTTTATTCTTTTAATAGCCATCTGGATTTTCTTTATGAGGAGAATGTCTGGTGGTTCTGGAGCTGGTGGTGCTGGTGGGCAAATTTTCAACATCGGAAAATCCAAAGCAAAATTATTTGATAAAGACACCAAAGTTAAAACAACTTTTGAAAATGTTGCTGGCTTAGAAGGAGCAAAAGAAGAAGTACAGGAAATTGTAGATTTCCTAAAAAACCCTAAAAAATATACTGCTCTAGGGGGTAAAATACCTAAAGGTGCATTATTAGTTGGTCCTCCAGGAACTGGTAAGACATTATTAGCTAAAGCTGTTGCCGGTGAAGCTGAGGTTCCTTTTTTCTCCTTATCGGGTTCAGATTTCGTTGAAATGTTTGTAGGAGTAGGAGCTTCAAGAGTTAGAGATTTATTTAAACAAGCTGCACAAAAATCACCTTCAATCATTTTTATTGATGAAATTGACGCTATAGGGAGAGCTCGTGGTAAAAATAGTATGACTGGTGGAAATGATGAACGTGAAAACACGTTAAATCAGTTATTGACTGAAATGGATGGTTTTGGTACAGATGTTAATGTGATTGTTTTGGCTGCCACAAACAGAGCAGATGTATTAGATTCAGCACTGATGAGAGCTGGTCGTTTTGATAGACAAATTTATGTTGATTTACCAGATATTAAAGAACGTAAAGAGATTTTTGAAGTCCATATAAAACCATTAAAGTTGTCAGATGATGTTGATGTTAAGTTTTTAGCTCAACAAACCCCTGGTTTTTCGGGTGCAGACATTGCAAATATGTGTAACGAAGCCGCATTGATAGCTGCTCGTGGTGATAAAAAATCAATTCATCACCAAGATTTTTTAGATGCAGTAGACAGAATTGTAGGAGGTTTAGAAAAGAAAAACAAAGTTATTACTCCTAAGGAGAAAAAAACGATAGCATTTCATGAGGCAGGACATGCTACAGTGAGTTGGATGCTTGAGCATGCCGCACCGTTAGTTAAAGTAACTATAGTGCCTAGGGGTCAAAGTTTAGGTGCTGCCTGGTATTTACCCGCTGAAAGAATGATTGTTCAAACAGAACAAATGCTTGACGAAATGTGTGCAACTCTTGGCGGAAGAGCAGCAGAAAAAATAATTTTCAATAAAATTTCAACAGGAGCACTTAGTGATCTTGAGAAAGTTACCAAACAAGCTAGAGCTATGGTTACAGTTTATGGTTTGAATGAAAAAGTTGGGAATTTGACCTACTATGATTCCTCTGGTAATGATGCTTTTGTGAAACCTTACAGTGAAAATACGGCTAAAACAATTGATGAAGAGATTTCTAAAATGATAGAATTACAATATCAAAGAGCTATCGATATTCTTAATAAGAATAAAGAAAAGTTAACTATTTTAGCAGAACTTTTGTTAGAGAAAGAAGTTATTTTTAAGGACGACTTAATTAAGATTTTTGGTGTAAGACCTTTTGAAGATGAGACGGAAGAAGCACCTGAGGCAAAGGAAGAAAATTCAAAAAAAGAGACTGAAAAAGAAGAATTAAAAGAAGAAACAAAGCAAGTAAAAGAAAAACAATAAATTTTTAAATGAGTTTTTTAAAAAAATTATTTAAAAGTAAAGAGCCAACTGATGAAAATGCTGACAAAAAACTAGAGGTCAAACTATCTTTAGATGATGCATTTGTTCATCATTTTATTTCCAAAGGAGGTAAATTTCTTTATTGTACCTCTGAAAAAGAGGTTGTCAATAATTTAGACAAAATCATTGTTGAAAATAATTGGGAAATAATTACTTGTTTTGATAAAACTTTAAAAAATTTTCTAAAAAAATCAAGTGTTAATCTCCAAGAAGAAGTAGATACTACCAAACCTCTTTTTACTTCTTGTGAGCATCTTATCTCGGATAATGGAGATATTTTGTTCTCATCCAATCAATTAAGTACACATAAGCTTGCTTCTTTGACAAACGATTTTATTGTTTTTGCGAAGACGAGTCAGTTTGTAAAAGATACAGGAGAAGGTTTAACAGGTATTAAAACCAATTGTAAAGATGGGAGTATACCAACTAATATTAGTGCAGTCAAAAAATATGACTTAAAAATCGATGACGATAATTTTTTAAATTATGGTAATAACAACTCCAAAAACTTATATTTGTTGCTTTTAGAAGATTTATAACATGACCAACCTTCTCAGAAGAGCAACTTCAGGTTTTATTTATGCAATACTGTTTGTTAGTGCTATAACATATTCAAAAGAGTCTTATGTGATTCTAGTTACTTTTTTTGGTATTATTTCTTTAAGAGAGTTTTATAAACTACTAGAGTTTAATAACTGGATCATCTATTTATTGTTTATTGGTTTAGCTTTTATTCCTTTCTTGTCAATTGATGTCCCATTTATTTCATTTTTATTAGCCTTATCTCTAACGGGTTCTGTGCAGTTATTGTTAAATTTATTTCTCAAAAAAAAGAATTACCCTTCAAGTACAATTCAGAAATTTGATATATGTATTCGTTATTTACTTCTTTCTTTCACTTTTTTGATACTCCTTCCTTTCATAAATGGGGTATATGAGAAATCTATCATTTTAACATTAATCATTCTTATATGGGTTAATGATAGTTTTGCTTTTTTTGTTGGTAAGAATTTTGGTAAGCTTAAATTATTTGAAAGTGTATCTCCTAAAAAGACTGTTGAGGGTTTTATAGGCGGTGTTTCATTTTCACTACTCACAGCTTTTTTACTTTCATACTTTTGTGATTTTTTATCGCTTTCTAATTTAATAGTAATTTCATTAATAGTCTCTGTTCTAGGAACAACGGGAGACCTTGTTGAATCAAAATTTAAAAGACAGGTTAAAATTAAAGATAGTGGTAATATCATGCCTGGACATGGGGGAATATTAGATAGGTTAGATAGTTTGCTGTTTGTAGCTCCCTTTGTATATTTGTATATCCATTATTTAATCTAAAAAAATGCTTAATTTTCACAAAGAAGGTTATAAAATAATAGCTTTTACATTTCTGTTAATTTTTTCCGGAATTTTATTGTCAGAAAAGTTTGTTGAATGGTACTGGTTACAAAAAGGAATTCAACTATTTTTATTAGCATTTTTAATTATTATTTTACAATTTTTTCGCAACCCAAAAAGAATTACAAAAATAAATGATCATCAAATTATTGCTCCAGTAGACGGCAAAGTTGTGGTAATTGAAGAAGTTGAAGAACCAGAGTATTTTAAGGGGAAAAAACTCCAAGTTTCAATATTTATGTCTCCTATTAATGTTCATGTTACAAGATATGCCCTAAGTGGACTTGTGAAATATAGTAAATACCATCCTGGTAAATATTTAGTTGCATGGCACCCAAAAGCATCAACTGAAAACGAAAGAACAACCATAGTAATTAAAAACAATATTTTTGGTGAAGTACTCTATCGTCAAATTGCAGGAGCGTTAGCCAAAAGAATTGTGAACTATGCCGAGGAAGGTAAAAACGTTATTCAAGGTACCGATGCAGGGTTTATAAAGTTTGGTAGTAGAGTTGATGTTTTTTTACCTCTTAATACAAAGTTGACTGTAAAAATTGGAGATAAAGTCAAGGGAGGAGAACAAGTAATTGCTGAAAAATAATGGCTGTAAGTTTAGATGTAAAGTTTGCTAAAGCCTTTAAAGATTTATCAGAATTTGAGGAAAATTTAGCTCCAGATGTTATGCTAAAACTTTATGCTTATTATAAACAAGCAGTTTTAGGGAATACGTTTTCTTACGGAGGAGAAGTTGATGTAAGAGATGCCTTTAAATTTAATGCATGGACTCAATTAAATGGTATGACCCAAGAAAATGCAAAAAAACAATATATAAAACTTGTAGAAAATATAGTAAATAATCAAAATAAATAACTCATATGAAAAATATAACAAAATTTATTTATGCTCTTTTAATATTTCAGTTTTTGGCCTGTGGTTCTGACACTAAAGAAGACAAAGATTCAGCTAAAACAACTAAAAATTCCAAAGCGTTGTTTGTATTAAATGATGCAACAAATTCTGTTCAATGGACTGCATATAAAACCACAGAAAAAGTTCCAGTAAAAGGAAAATTTACACAAGTTAACATTACTTCAGGTGGAGAAGGTAATTCTGTCAAGGATGCTATTCACAATGCAGAGTTCTCAATTCCTATAACTAGTATTTTTACTTCAGACAGTAGTAGAGATTATAAAATAAGAAAATTCTTTTTTGGCGTAATGAAGAATACTAAACTTTTGTCTGGTAAATTAGTAATTGAAAATGATTCTTTGGGTTACGCAGATATAACTATGAATGGAATTACAGAAAAATTACCTTTTTCTTATCTAATTAACGATAAAAAATTCTCAATGGCGACCAAAATGGATGTTTTAAATTGGAATGCTAAATCTTCTTTAGATTCTTTGAATTTAATTTGTAAAGAACTTCATAAAGGTCTAGATGGCATCAGTAAAACTTGGTCTGAAGTAGCCATTAACATTACATCAACTTTTTAATGTAAAAAGAGATAATACATAAATAAAAAACCCACCATAGGTGGGTTTTTTATTTAAATTTAATGTAATCAATTTCAAATTCAAAATTGCCATATTTTTTTTCATCTGTAATAAAACCAATTCTCATTACTTCTTTTAACCTTTCTTTTTGTAAAGTTTCGTTTAAAGGTCTGCCTATGTAATGCTTTCTTAAATCTGTAAGTTTAATGGTTGTAGTGATCCATTCAGATGAGGTTTTATTCAACCTTATTTTATAATTGGGTATGTACCACCTTCTACTTACTGCAATTGTAAAGGCTAATGCTATTCCTGAAGATCTATATCGCAATTCAATTTCATTACACTTGGAGAGGTTTCTGTCAGAAAAAGAATAACGTAGAGAGGAAAAACCACCATTATTATCTAGTGATACTTTTCCTTTAAACAACATACTGTTTGTGGTTAGTTGTTTGATCCCTTTAGATAAGCCCCCCATAACTCCATCATTAACAACATTCCAATATTTTCCGTCTTTGTCTTTTCCAAAGTCTATTTTAATTGTGTCTTGAGCTGTTAAAAAATGCAACAAAAAAATAATAAGTTTTAATTTCATTTAAGATTTTTAAGCGCCTTATCTAAATTCTCAAATTTAAATTTAAAACCAGCTTGTTTAATTTTATGTGCTGAAACTCTACTGCCATTTAAAATTATTGTTGACATTTCTCCCAAAATTAACCTTAGCAAAGTTTTAGGAGCCATAAAGGGTATAAAAGGTTTTCTAAATAGTTTAGACAGTCGTTTTGAAAAAGTGAAATTCGTTACATGTTCGTTTGAAACAGCATTATAAATCCCATTGTATTGCTTGTCTTCAATTCCTTTAATATACAATTCACATAAGTCATCTATATGAATCCATGGCATGTATTGTTTTCCATCACCAATATTGGTTATGACTGGGGTTATCATTTTTTCTAAGGCACCTCCATTTCTACTCAAAACAATACCTGTTCTTAATATAATCGTCCTTATGTTGTCGTTTTTAAATTTATGAATTGATTTTTCCCACAGTGCACATACATTTCCAAGAAAGTCTTTTCCTGGTTGGTCTGTTTCTTTAAAAATTTTATCGATAGTGATAGCCCCATAATACCCTGTAGCTGAAGCTGCAATAAAAGTTTTTAAGGGAATTTTTAATCTTTTTACACTCTTGTAAAGTAAATGGGTTGAATCTACTCTACTAGACAGGATTTTATTTTTTCTTTCCTTAGACCATCTTTTTTCAGCTACACCTGCACCAGAAAGATGTATAATATGACTCACACCCTCAAACGCTAAATCATCTACATGACCTTTTTCTACATTCCATAGAAAAGTTGGATAAGAATTTTTAGAATTAATTTTTCTACTTAGATGTTGAACCTCATATCCTTTTGATTTAAGTAAAAATGAAAGACGTGTTCCAATAAGGCCTGAGCCACCAGATATGAGTATTTTATTCATAATTAAGTAAAAATACAAAATGAGACATCAAATTTAAATTCAGGGTTTTTAAATATTAGTTAAAAATTTTCTTGTGCTAACCTATTTGTCATTAAAATATATTTTTAAAAAAATTATTAAAATTAGGTGTGTTAATTTTAAAAGTGCTAGAACTATAAAATATATTAATGTGAACCTCTTATTATTAAGCTTTTATAAATTTTGTGAAAGGATTGTTAATCTTTAATAACGAATACTTTAAAGCCTTATTTTTGTATTTCTATGAATAAACTCTTTAAAAAAGGATTTAAATTTAGCTCTTTTGAGCCACCACATCAGACCCCATTTGATAAATTATTTGAAATTTTCAAAGAACTTATTACTCACACATCTGGGGATTTTGATGAAGCAATTAATTGGTTACGACAGTTAGATTTGGAGTATAAATTAACAGATTCTGAGTATACAATAGATGATTTTATTGAGGATCTAAAAGCTAAGGGTTACATTAAAGAAGAAATTGATATAGATAATGGTACAGGTAAAACCTCTATAACAGCAAAGACAGAAAGAGCAATTAGACAACAGGCTTTAAAACAGATTTTTGGAAAAATTAAAAGAAGAGGATCAGGAAATCACAAAAGCAAAGGTAATGGATTGGGAGACGAACAGACTGGAAATTTTAGAAATTATCAGTTTGGTGATCTAATAGATAAAGTGTCAATGACAGAAAGTATACGAAATGCACAAATCAATCATGGGATAGCTGACTTCAGTTTAACCGAAAATGATTTAGTGATAGAGGATACTATGCACAAGGCTCAAATGAGTACTGTTTTAATGATAGACATTAGTCACTCAATGATATTATATGGTGAGGATAGAATTACGCCAGCAAAAAAAGTAGCTATGGCACTGGCAGAGCTTATTACTACTAGATACCCAAAAGACACTCTAGACATTTTAGTTTTTGGGAATGATTCATGGATTATAGATATTAAAGACTTACCTTATTTAAAAGTTGGTCCTTATCATACCAATACAGTTGCAGGTCTTCAATTAGCAATGGATGTATTGCGAAGAAAAAAAAATACCAACAAACAGGTATTTATGATTACCGATGGAAAACCAAGTTGCATAAGAATGCCAGATGGTCACTATTATAAAAATAGTAATGGGTTAGACTCTTTTATTACCAACAAATGTTATGCAATGGCTCAACAAGCAAGGAGGCTTCATATTCCAATTACAACATTCATGATTGCACAAGATAATTATTTGATGCAATTTGTTAGAGAATTTACCAAAGCAAATCAAGGTAAAGCATTTTATACAGGCATTAAAGGTCTCGGAGAAATGATTTTTGAGGATTATGAAACCAATAGAAAAAAAAGAATTAAAGGCTAATATGAACATAAAAAAAATAAAAACCTTAGGAGCGTTAAAAGAATCAGGATATAAATCTAAATCAATTAAGGATGAGTTGAGAGATAATTTGGTGCATAAAATTAAAAATAAAGAAACAATATTTTCTGGAGTCCATGGTTATGAAAATACTGTAATTCCCGAGTTAGAGAGAGCAATTTTATCTAGACATAATATCAATTTTTTAGGACTACGTGGTCAGGCAAAAACACGTTTAGCCAGATTGATGGTTCATTTATTAGATGAATATATTCCTGTCATTAAAGGATCAGAAATTAATGATGATCCTTTAAAACCTTTATCGAGATATGCAGTAGAATTAATTAAACAAAAAAAAGATGAAACTCCAATTGTTTGGTTGCATAGGAATGATCGTTTTTTTGAAAAATTAGCGACACCAGATGTTACTGTTGCAGACATTATTGGTGATGTAGATCCTATAAAAGCTGCTAATCTAAAACTGAGTTATGCAGATGATCGTGTAATCCATTATGGAATGATTCCTAGAGCTAATCGATGTATTTTTGTAATTAATGAGCTGCCAGATTTACAAGCTAGAATTCAAGTAGCATTATTTAATATCTTACAAGAAGGTGATATTCAAATTAGAGGTTTTAAATTGAGATTACTTTTAGATATCCAATTTGTTTTTACTGCGAATCCTGAGGATTATACAAATAGGGGAAGTATTGTAACCCCTTTGAAAGATAGAATAGGGTCACAAATATTAACCCATTATCCTGAAACAATAGAGATTGCTAAAACAATTACTTCCCAAGAAGCGGCTTTAAATAAAAAACAAACTTCAACTATCCATATTCCTGAATTGGCTAAAGATATTTTAGAACAGATTGTATTTGAGGCTCGTAAAAGTGAATATGTAGATGTAAAGAGTGGAGTGAGTGCAAGATTAAGTATTGCTGCCTTTGAAAATTTAGTAAGCACTGCAGAAAGACGATTATTGCATTCAAATGACGAAAAAACAGTAATACGAATGAGTGATTTTATGGGTATTATTCCTGCAATAACTGGTAAAATAGAACTTGTATACGAAGGAGAACAGGAGGGGGCTTATGGTGTTGCATTAACTTTATTAGGGAATGCGATCAAATCACTGTACTCAACATATTTTCCTAAAATTGAAAAAATTGAAAAGCAAGGTGTTGAAACTCCTTATGATGAAATTGTTTCTTGGTTTTTTAACAATAGCGACGATTTTGAAATTTTAGATGATATTCATGAAAAAGACTATTTATCTATTCTTAAAAAAATAAAACCATTGTCTGATTTTGTAAAAAAGTATAAAAAAGATGTGTTATCTAATGAAATATGTTTTTGGCAGGAATTTGTTTTATGGTCATTGGTAGAACACAAAAAGTTAACTAAATATAGATATGCTGAAGGAATTCAGTTTAAAGATCCCTACGGAAGTTTCATGAGTGGATTTTAGTTTAAATATTTATCGACTTCTTCTTCCCATTCTATTATTTCTCATTTCTAACATTTTTTTTCTAATGTTAGAGGCATACTCTTTTTTTGAAATATGTTCTCCTTTTTCTGGTATAGAAATTGTTATTTTTTCTTTTGGATTGAGAATGATTTCTGAGCACAATAACGTTGTGTTTCCGGCACTTACTTCCAATATTAAACCCGGAAGACCGCCGTACTCTGCAGGGCCTTGAGCAATAGGGATTTGTGGGGTATACCAAGCTTCAATAACAATTAAAGGTTCTTGAGTTGTTTTTGAGGGGTCATTGTTTTGTCTTAGATCACTCCAAGAAAAGTCAAACCAATTTAAATCAGATTTAGGAATCATCGCTGCAGCTTTATAACAAGTATACTTGCCAATAGTTTTTGTTTCTGTTCCTAAACTCCATTCAATTTTTAATAATTTGTCCTTAACTAGGAATCGTTTACCATAGAACTCTTGACTTTGTGTCAATTCATTTTTCTTGATATTTTTATGTAGATCACCTCTAGAAAAATACCCTCCCCATGAATCTGTTGCCCCTGATATTGCATCAATTTTTTCTTCTTCTAAAAAGGTAGATTCTTGCATATTGAAGCTTAAAATGTATTTTTTTTCTAATCTATTTTTTAGACGGTTTTGTATTTGTTTCTTTTGTGCTTCACTCATTCTAGCTCCCCAATTTCCTAATTCCATTTTAGATTTTGAGAAATAGTAGGCTTTTCCCTGAAATTTTTGTGCGCTTACTTGGCTTGTGAAAAAAAACAAACAGAAAATAGCTAATATTCTATATATAAATGATGTCATGGTGAGGTGATTTTACTTAAAACTAAAGAAAAAATGAATAAGGATGTAATGGTTTTGTTTTTTTAGGAAAAGATTAACACCATCTAAACGATAAATAAAATGTCTAAATAAGAATTTTTCTTATTTGATTGAACAGAAATAAAATGGCGTTTTGAAGTCTAAATGCAATTAGTGTTAATTTATTAATTTAATAGTTCCAAAAATATTTGCATCAATCCATCCACGATTTTTATCATCACCATTAACAATTACTGAACCAAAAAAGTTTTCTCTAATTTCACTTTTATCGTTATCGCAATAAGCAATTGCAAATCCAATTTTTTTATTAGGAAATAGATTTAAAGTGGTTTGATCTCCGTTTAGAGTATAGGTTTCTGGGAAAAGAAAAATTTTAAATTCCCAGATATAAGTATTTGAACTTCCAACAGACATTTTAGATTCAATATGATTATTAAAAAGCCTAGGGGATTCCTTTCCATCTAAATCAACGACATCTCCATTTAAACCAACATGATAAGCAAATGCGTTATGATTAAATTGATGATTACCACCACTATTATCCTCATCTATAAATATTTCTATACAATCATCATCCCACCATCGCTCAAGAGGGTCTTTAATTTTATCAATCAAAAAATCATCTTTAATTTCTACTAAAACATATAATGCGTCTTTAGACCAAGATAATTTATATCTACCAGAAAAATCTGATGAGTCTACTTGATTTCCAATCCATACCTGATCGATAGGAAGCCAAGAAGATTTTTTCCAAGTTTTTTCATTGGCAATTCCATCTATCAGTACAGTATCAATATTTTTTGAGACTAAAATTTTTTGTTGATTGTATTTACGTGTATTTTCATTTTTTAATTGTACTTGATTATTGTTTTTACAGGATAGCATAAAAAAAATAAAACAAGACATGAATAATATCTTAATAAACTTCATTATAGTCTAATTTTTTAATAAACCACTTGGGAAAGATACAATACTCTCATGACCATTTTCTCCAACTGAAGCTATCCCAAAAAAGAAGTTATCTACAACAATTCCTTCGAGTATATGTTCTGTGCTATTTTCAACATACTTAAAATGATCCCAGGTTGGAGATGTAGTATCTCTCCAATATATTTTATATCCTTTTGCACCCTCAACTGCATCCCATTTAAAAGCAACGGCAGGTTTTACAGCTCCCCCGATTTTAACATTTTTAGGTGCTGGTGGAGCCCATGCTATACTTGCTAAATTAATGGCATTAACAGCAGTTAACTTTTTAGCATAATCAAAATTTACAAACTTTAATTTATCACCATATTCAATTCCATCCTCATCTCGAATATCTTGATGTTGTTGTGTGTAATTTTCATGCATTTCCATAATTCTAATTCCAGCAAACCCAGCATCATTAAATGGTCTATGATGTCCTCCTCTTCCAAATCGATCTAATCGATAAATCATTGTTGGATTCATTTCTGGCATGTAGGTTTTTGTAGTTTTATAAATAAATCGAGCCAGTTGTCTAGAAATCCCATCTACTTCACCACCATAAAAACGCCTTGCATTTCTTTGGACATCTGTTTCAGTTACAGGTGTTGGTTCAGAAAATATTCTAAAAGTTCTATTGTCAATAATTCCGTCTACTCCTTTAATATTCCCAATCATATCATTATTCATAATTCCAATAATATCCCACCCTTTTTCTGTGGCATGCTTTGCTAATCCTCGACCTCCAAATAGACCTTGTTCTTCACCAGATAGTCCAACATAAATAATACTATTTTCAAAAGTGTATTTAGATAAAATTCTAGCTGCCTCAAGAGTTCCGGCCATACCAGAAGCGTTATCATTAGCACCAGGTGAATCAGAGGTGAAATCATTTGGATCTGAAACTCTAGAATCTATGTCACCACTCATGATAATATATCGATTTGGATACTTTGTTCCTTTTTGAATGGCTACAACATTTACTATCAATACGTCATGAATAATTCTTCTTTTATTTTTTTTCACCAAATCTTTTTGATAAAATACATTTAAGCAGTTCCCACAATTTTTTGAAATTTCATCAAATTCAGATTTAATCCATCTTCTAGCAGAACCAATCCCTCTAGTATCAGAAATGGTATCACTTAAAGAGTGTCTTGTTCCAAAATTGGCAAGTGTAGTAATATCTTTTTCAATTCTTTCAGTCTTAACATCATTAATAATGTCATAAATTCTCAGGTCTGTTTGAGCAGTTGTAATACTAGCAATGAGTATAATTAAAAAAGTGATTTTTTTCATTGGGTTTTTATTTGAGATTTTTAAATATACAATTTTGAAAATAATATAATTGAAATGTTTTTTGCAAGTTTGTGTTATGATTAAAATTCTAAGTACATAATATAATTTGGATTAGAATGATATTTAGAGACTTTGAAATTTGCATTTCCTACAATCTCAAACCCTACTTTCTTGTAAAATTTAATAGCTCTAAAGTTTTCTTTCCAGACCTCTAGCCAAATACCAGATTGCTTGTTTTTTTGTGCAAGAGTTGAATTAAAATTCATAAGTTGTAATCCTATGCCTAAACCGTAAAATTCTCTTAATAGATATAAACGTTCCATTTTAGTAACTTTTACATGAGCTATGTGATGGGTTGGATAATTAAAAATAACTTTTGAAAACCCTGCAATATTTGATTTATGATATATAAGATAGTATTCAAAGGCAGGATTCATAATTTCTTTTTTAAAGTTTTCAACGCTAAAATTTGCCTGAATGTATGATGAGATGTCTTTTTTGGGCGCACTGTGTCCATGAGCAGGTAAAAACGCCTCTTTACTTAAGGAGGATAATATATCCACATCTTCAATTGTAGCTTTTCTTATAGTAATCATCGTATAAAATAATACTTCTTATAGGTTCAAAAATATAAATTTAATATTCTTTTTTGTTTAATATTTTTTCAAAAAAAAACCTCTTTGATTAAACAAAGAGGCTGTAAACAAGAAATAAATCTTGAATTATTTTATTAAGTCGTAGCTACGTTTAATAAAATTAGTCAATTCTTCTCCATGTAATAAGTTCTGAGATAATTTTGCTAAATCAAAAGATTGAGAAATTAAACGATCGCGTTTCTTGGCAGTTTTAGTGTTTAAAATCTCTCCTACTAGCTCATGATTTGTATTTACTATTAAATTATACATTTCTGGAAGATTACCCATGCCCATCATTCCACCACCACCAGAAGCACTCATTTCTTTCATTCTTCTCATAAACTCTGGAACCGTAATGATAAAAGGAGATGCATTTGAATCCATTGCTTCTAATTGAACTGTGTAGGTTTGCTTTGGTACAGCATTTTCAATCATTGGCTTGAGTTTTTCTTTTTCTTCATCAGATAATTTAGAAATAATGGTATCCTCTTTCTTAATTAAATTATCAATGTGATCTGCATCAACTCTAGTAAATTTTACTTTATCATTAGAAGTTTCTAACTTTTGCATTAAATGGGAAATGATAGGAGAGTCTAGCAATAAAACTTCATATCCTTTATCTTTTGCTGATTGAATGTAACTATGTTGAGCATCTTTATTTGCAGCATAAAGAATAATTTGATTCCCATCTTTATCTGTTTGAGCATCCTTAGTTTTATCAAGAAATTCCTGAAATGTAAAGAAAGCGTCATCTACTGTCGGATATAGTGCAAATTTTTGTGCTTTATCAAAGAATTTGTCCTCTGATAACATCCCATATTCAATAATTACTTTAATATCATTCCATTTTGATTCAAAATCTTCACGATTATTTTTATAAAGAGATGCTAATTTATCACCTACTTTTTTTGTAATGTATCCAGAAATCTTTTTAACTGCACCATCTGCTTGTAAATAAGAACGAGATACATTTAAAGGGATATCTGGAGAATCGATAACACCTTTTAACATTTGTAAAAAGTCAGGAACAATACCTTCAACATTGTCAGTAACAAAAACTTGGTTTTGGTATAATTGAATTTTATCTTTTTGCATATCCATACTTGGACTTAACTTTGGGAAAAATAAAATTCCTGTTAAATTAAATGGATAGTCAACATTTAAATGTATATGGAATAATGATTCCTCAAATTGCATTGGATACAACTCTCTGTAAAAATTGGTGTAATCTTCAGCTTCTAAATCTGAAGGTTTTTTTGTCCAAGCTGGGTTTGTATTGTTGATGATTTTGTCTACAGTAATTTGCTTGTGAGGTTCTGTAGTTTCTTTTCCATCTTTATCTTTAGTTGTTTTTGGAGTAAAATCAGGATCATTAACTTGTTTTGTTCCAAATTTAATAGGCACTTGGTTAAAGCGATTATATTTGTTTAAAAGTTCAGAAATTTTACTCTCTTCTAAAAATTCAGTAGAGTCTTCAGCAATATGTAAAATTATTTCTGTACCTCTATCAGACTTTTTGTGTTCAACTAGTGTATATTCAGGTGACCCATCACAAGACCAGTGCGCTGCTGGTTCATCTTTGTAGGATTTAGTAATAATATCCACTTTGTCAGCTACCATGAATGCAGAGTAAAAACCGAGCCCAAAATGACCTATAATTCCAGCCTCATTATCTTTATATTTATCTAAAAATTCTTCAGCACCCGAAAACGCAATTTGATTGATGTATTTTTCAACCTCGTCTGCTGTCATTCCTAAACCTTGATCTTTTATGGTTAATGTTTTTGCATCCTTATCTAAGCTAATTTCAATTTTTGCATCTCCTAATTCAATTTTTGCTTCACCTATAGAGATTAAGTGCTTTAGTTTAGAGGTTGCATCAGTTCCGTTAGAGATAAGCTCACGTAAAAATATTTCGTGATCAGAATACAAGAACTTTTTAATTAATGGAAAGATGTTTTCTACCGATACATTAATATTTCCTTTACTCATAATTTTATGATTTAAATTGTTTAATTATTGTTTAATTACATGTCAAAAAAAATACCAAAGATTTTATTATGACAAGATGGCATAGTTAACATAATCTTATACCTATCTCAACATAGTTTAAATAAGTATTTTTGCTATCTTTATAAATCACTAATAACAATAAATTAAACCTAATATATGTACAATTCTAAAATTACCGGATTAGGGTATTTTGTTCCTGAAAATGTGGTAACAAATAATGATTTAAAACAATGGATGGATACAAGTGATGAATGGATACAAGAGCGAACCGGTATTAAGGAGCGAAGATGGATAGATCCAGCTACGGGTGAAACCACCTCTACAATGGCAGCAAAAGCTGCTAAAATTGCCATACAAAGAGCTAATCTGACCAAGGATGATATTGATTTTATTGTTTTTGCCACACTAAGTCCAGATATGTATTTTCCCGGAGGTGGAGTTAGAGTTCAAGACATGTTAGAGATGCCAACAATTGGTGCTTTGGATGTTAGAAATCAATGCTCAGGCTTTATTTATGCCCTATCTGTTGCTGACCAGTTTATAAAAACAGGAATGTATAAAAATATTTTAGTTATTGGTGCTGAAAATCATTCAGGTGGTCTAGAAAAATCCACAAGAGGAAGAAATGTTACCGTCATTTTTGGAGATGGAGCAGGGGCTGCAGTATTATCAAGAAGTGAAGAGAATGGAAAAGGAATTTTATCATCTCATCTTCACTCTGAAGGCAAGTATGCTAAGGAGTTGGCATTGGAGGGACCTTCTACAGGTAGATGGGTACCTGAGATTATTGCAGAGAATAATCCAGATGATCAGTCATATTATCCCTACATGAATGGACAGTTTGTTTTTAAAAATGCAGTAGTTAGATTTTCTGAGGCAATTATTGAAGGTTTAGAAGCTAATGGTTTACAAAAAGAAGATATAAACATGTTAATTCCTCATCAAGCAAATTTAAGAATAGCACAATTCATTCAACGTAAATTTCAATTGAGTGATGATCAGGTTTACAATAATATTATGAATTATGGAAATACTACTGCAGCTTCTGTAATTATAGCATTAACAGAGGCATGGGAAAAAGGTAAGATTAACGATGGTGATTTGGTAGTTCTGGCAGCTTTTGGAAGTGGTTTCACTTGGGGAAGTGTTGTTGTACGATGGTAATTGTATAAAATGGGAAAAAAAACATTAGTGCTTGGTGTTTCATTAAACGAAGCTAGATATTCAAATAAAGTAGTTCATAAACTAATAAGTAAAGACCATCAAGTAAGTGCAATTGGATTCAAATCAGGAATTGTTTCTAATATCAATGTAAGTACCAAAAACAAAAGCTACAAAAATATAGATACCGTTACGCTCTATTTAAGCCCTATTAATCAAGTAAATTTTTATGAGTACATCCTGAGTTTACAGCCTAAGCGTGTAATTTTTAACCCGGGAACCGAGAACAAAGAATTTCAAAATATATTACATCAAAATGGGATTAAAACCGAAATTGCATGTACCTTGGTTTTATTATCTACAAATCAATACTAATACCTCTTAAATTATGAAAAATAGATTTATAAGAGTTACCATTATTACATGCATCATTTATATCATTTATACTTTTTTCTTTGTTGAAGATATCATAGATGTTGAAATGGATAAAAATAATTTTGTAAAAGACAATACTAGTTTTGAAAATAAAATAGATTCAATTGTTTCATACAACGATAGTATTTCTGAATCTGAGATAAAATTATAAAACTAATTGAATTTATTTCAGGGTGTTATGGTATTGAAATAACTTTTCCAGTTTCAGCTAGAATTACATTATTAAAAATTTTTTTAGCTTCTTTTTTAAATAAGGAAGTGTCTGAATAGCGACTGGAGTAGTGGCCAATAATTAGCTTTTTAACATTTGCTTTTTTTGCTATTAGAGCAGCCTGCTCTGCTGTGGAATGTCTTGTTTTTTTTGCTAAATCTTCCTTGTCAGATAAAAAAGTAGCCTCATGGTATAATAAATTAGCCTCTTTAATTATGTCTATGATATCCGGTTTGTATGAGGTGTCACTACAAAAAGCATAACTTAGAGACGGATCTGGATCTAGCGTAAGGATTGAGTTTGATATAGTATGATCAGAGTTTAATAAAAAGTCTTTTCCTGCCTTTAAATTATGGTAATCACATACATCAATTTCTTGAATTTCTTTAATGGCAGTGATATTTAGTTTTCTTGACTTTTCTTTTTCTTTAAAAAAGAATCCATTGGTATAAATTCTGTGATGAAGCGGGATAGTCCATATTTCAACTTTTTCATCTTCAAAAATTAATTCACTTTTTTTTGAATTTAGTTCATGAAAAATCAAATCGAATTTTACATAAGATTTAGAATGTTTTAACTGTAAATTAATAACCTCTTTTATTCCAGAAGGGCCAAAAATATGTAACTCTTTTTCTCTATTTAAAATTCCAAAAGTAGAAATTAGTCCAATTAAACCAAAAAAATGGTCTCCATGTAAATGTGAAATAAAAATATGATTAATCTTAGAAAAACCAACTTTATATTTTCTCATTTGACGTTGAGTACCTTCACCACAATCAATTAAGAAACTTCGAGAATTTATTTCCAAATATTGTGCAGTTGGATGCGCATTAACTCTTGGAGTAGCAGAATGACATCCAAGAATTGTTAATCTTATACTCATGTTTTTTTTAAATTTTAAAAGTCAATTAATTGTATTGCCTTTTTTACTTCTAAAAGCCCAAATCTCTTTCAATATTTTCCATTTCTAAAATATCTTTGGCTTCTTGAAGTGTTGGAGCAATATTCAAATTTTCAGGAAAATTTTCAATTTTAATTCCTCTTTTAATGAGTACAAATGATTTATTTTTTGCCTTAAGCGTTGAAGCTGTCTCTAGAAAAAAATTAATTTTATTTTCAATGTCATCAATATCATCAGATAATTGTAAAAGAATATGATTGTTGTCTATTTTTGGTACTATTGACTCAAGTTTATCATAAGTGAATTTTTCTATGGAAACTAAATTATAGTCTTCGTTTTCAACAATTTCCATGGTTATCTTTTTATCTGTTGAGCTAGTAAATAAATAACAGCCATCCTAATAGCTACCCCATTCTCTACTTGGTTTAGAATAATTGATTGGTCAGAATCAGCAACATCACTTGTAATTTCAACACCTCTATTTATAGGACCAGGATGCATAATTATAATTTTCTTTCCAAGGTTATCCAATATTTCGTTATTAATCCCGAATAGTTGTGAGTATTCCCTTGAAGAAGGAAAATAATTGACATCCATTCTTTCATTTTGAACTCTAAGCACATTGGCAACATCACACCATTTAAGCGCTTTTTTAATATTAGTTTCTACATCAACTCCAAGGCTGCTGATGTATTTTGGAATTAAAGTTGTTGGCCCGCAAACTTTTACTTCTGCACCTTGAAGTTTGAGTGCAAAAATATTAGAAAGTGCCACTCTTGAGTGTAAAATATCTCCAACAATTACAATTTTTTTCCCTTTAAGACTTCCTAACTTTTCTTTAATCGAATAACTATCTAACAAAGCCTGAGTTGGATGTTCATGAGTACCATCACCAGCGTTGATTATTTTTGCATCAATATGCTTTGATAAAAAAACACCAGCACCCACATTGGGGTGTCTCATTACAACAATATCAACTTTCATTGCTAATATGTTATTCACAGTATCAATTAATGTTTCACCTTTTTTAACAGAGGATTGATTCGCAGAAAAATTAATAACATCAGCAGAGAGTCTTTTTTCAGCTAGTTCAAAAGATAATTTTGTTCTGGTACTATTTTCAAAAAATAAGTTAGCGATAGTAATATCTCTAAGCGAGGGAACTTTTTTGATGGGTCTATTGATAACCTCCTTAAAATGATTAGCAGTTTCAAAAATAAGGTCGATGTCATTTTTGTTAAGGTATTTGATTCCCAATAAATGTTCTACACTTAGCTGCTTCATAATTATTTATTATCTATATAAATGACATCTTTTGAGGATGATTCTTTCCAATGAACGATTACTTTTTCTTCATTAATTGCATCTACCTGTCTCCCTTTATAAGTGGGTTGAATTGGTAGGTGTCTACTAAATCTTCTATCAATTAGTACCAAAAGCTCAACGTTCTTAGGTCTACCATAAGATTGTATTGCAGTTAGTGCAGATCTGACACTTCGCCCTGAGAATAAAACATCATCTATTAAAACAACATGTTTATTCTCGATTAAAAAATCTATTTGTGTATCTGTAGCCTCTAATGGCTCCTCCCTTCTTCTAAAATCATCTCTAAAAAAAGTAATGTCCAACAGGCCAAGATTTATATTTTTAATGTGATAATCATTTGTTAAAATTTCACCCAATCTTTTGGCTAAAAAACTACCTCTGGGTTGAAGTCCTATAAGAACTGTTTCAGAAAAATCATTGTGGTTTTCAATTAACTGACACGCCAATCGATGGAGAATAATTTCAATTTCTTTTGAGTTTAGTAAGACTTTTTTGCTCATAGAAATATTTCAATTTAGCTTATATAACAATAAGTGACACAAAAATACTACAAAAAAAGAGATGAGCAAAAATAAAAGGGATCAAATGAAATTCAGTGATCTAGATATATTGTTAATTAAATTGTTGAAAACAAAAATTTACTTCGAGGCATAAATATCATTTGAATTGTAAATTTAAAATATAAATTCAAATCACAACTGCGTATGTCATTGTCTAAGTTTGAATCAATGCTAAAAACAAATAGCATTTATTTTTTTGATTTGGTAGAGTTTGAAGAAATTATAGTTCACTACCTAGATACAGGAAAACATTCCCTCGCTAAAAAAGCTGTAAAACTTGGGCTAGAGCAACACCCATCCTCTGTAGATTTAAAGTTATTAGATGTCGAAATTTTAATATTTGATAACAAACTTGAAAAAGCAACACAAAAGTTGAGAAGAATTCAGCTGCTAGCTCCAGCTAATGAAGAGGTTTATATTCAAAAAGCCACGATACTTTCTAAAAATGGAAATCATAAAAAAGCCATTAAAAATCTTGAAATTGCGGTTTTACATGCAAGTGATAAGGTTGACATTTGGTCAATGATGGGGATGGAGTATTTGTATCTAGATGATTTTGAGAAAGCACGGCAGAATTTCGTAAAATGTATAGATGTAGATCATGAAGATTATTCTTCTTTGTACAATGTTGTTTATTGCTTTGACATGCAAAAACACCATGAAAAAGCGGTTGTTTTTTTAAATGCTTTTCTAGATAGGAGTCCTTATAGTGAAGTGGCATGGCATCAGTTGGGTCGTCAATACTATGTATTAAAAAGATTTAAAGAAGCACTAACCTGTTTCGATTATGCGGTTTTAATTGATGAATCATTTATAGGAGGATATCTTGAAAAAGCAAAAACATTGGAAAAACTTGGTGAATATGAGGAAGCTATTGAAAATTATATGTTGACTTTAGAACTCGATGATCCAACTGCTTTTGCATATTTAAGAATAGGAGAGTGTTATCAAAAATTAAATAAGTTAGATGCGGCTATAGACTTTTATAAAAAATCAGTTCATGAAGACCCTTTTTTAGACAAAGGTTGGATTTTATTAACTGAAGCTTATTATGAACAAAAAGATTATCAAAAGGCATTATACTATATTTCCGAAGCTTTAAAAATTGATGATTATAATGTTTTTTATTGGAGAAAGTATTCCGAGATTAATATTAAATTAAACGCTTTTGTAGAGGGCGTTAAAGGACTTGAGAAATGCTTAGAATTAAATGATTGTTCATTAGAAATTTATACAACATTGTCAGACTTACTCATGTATGGAGGTAATTTTAATGCTGCATTTGAGCTTTTATTATCAGCCAAAGAATCACACGGAAATTCTGCTGAAATTGAATATAGACTTTCTGGATTATCTCTAGTTTTTGATAATGAAAAAGAGGGATTAACTTACCTGTTAAATGGAATGAAGATTGATTTCAACATGCATACCATAATGAAAGAACTTTTTCCTTCTGTTTTAGTCAATTCTAAAGTTAAAGAATTACTTTCTAATTATAAAAAAGCAATGGAGTAGGAGTTTTAGACTTCAGATGTTTCTTTTAAATTTTCAAAAAAACTGAAAAATTCCTTTCAGTTTTTTTTATTTCTGAGTGTGTTTTTACTTTTTCAAGTATATTCGTTGTAGTAAATAAATTAAATATGAAAAGATCGTTAAAAGAGTATATAATTATTTCCATAAAAGGGATGGCAATGGGAGCCGCTGATGTAGTACCAGGAGTTTCCGGAGGAACAATAGCATTTATTTCAGGTATATATGAAGAATTATTAAACTCTATCAGTAATTTCAATCTAAGTTTGTTTTCTACATGGAAAAAAGAAGGATTTAAAAAGGTTTGGGAAACTGTTAATGGTTCTTTTTTATTAGCAATATTTACGGGTATTTGTTTTAGCATCTTATCACTTGCTAAACTAATAGAATCCTTGCTAGATAATCATCCTATAGCAATTTGGTCTTTTTTCTTTGGTTTGGTTTTAGCAAGTATTATTTATGTAGGAAAACAAATTAGTACATGGAATATTGCTAATGTGCTATTTTTAATTTTTGGAGTTATTATTACTTTTTACATCACTACTTTAAATCCTATGGTGTCTGAAAATACCTCTCCTTGGTTTTTATTTTTTGCCGGTATGATCGCAATTTGTGCTATGATTTTACCTGGAGTTTCAGGTGCAGTTATTTTGGTTCTTTTGGGTGCTTATAAACCTATTTTAAATGCTTTAAATTCTAAGGATTTTGTAAGTATTATCGTTTTCATGTTTGGTGCAGTCATCGGACTATTATCCTTTTCAAGAATTTTAAAATGGTTATTTTCAACCTATAAAAACTATACTTTGGCAACATTAACCGGTTTTATTATTGGTTCTTTAAATAAAATTTGGCCTTGGAAAGAAACCATTTCATGGAGGACTAATTCGAAAGGTGTAGAGGTTCCATTTAATACCGCAAGTGTTTCTCCTTTATCATTTGAGGGAGACGCTCAATTAATGCTATCTGTTGTATTAGCAATATTTGGTTTTGGTCTTATCTTTTTATTAGAAAAATTAGCACTAAAGAAAGAATAATGCATCAAGAAAGGAGCTTTAAAGAAAAATTAATTCTTTTTTTTAAAGGAATAATTATGGGTGCTGCAAATAAAGTACCTGGGGTTTCCGGAGGAACGGTTTCTTTTGTCTTGGGCTTTTATGAAGAGTTAATTTATTCATTTCAAAAAGTAAATTTCAAAGCTCTTAAATTGATTTTAAATGGTAGATTCAAAAGTTTTTTTAAATACACAAATTCACAATTTATCAGTATTATTATTGGTGGGAGTATTTTTAGCTATTTTACGGTTTCTCTTCTTTTAGATTTTTTATTAAAAAACTATGAACTCTATGTTTGGAGCTGGTTCTTTGGATTGATTATTGGCTCTATATATTATATAGCTAAAGATTTTGGTGAATGGAATTTGAGAAAGATTGTGTTTGTAACTATTGGAATCGTTATTGGCTTAGGGATCAGTTTTCTTTCACCTGCAAAACAAAATGACAACCTTTGGTTTATTTTTATTTGTGGTATTATTGGTGTGTCAGGGATGACTCTACCTGGTTTGTCAGGTTCATTTATTTTAATTTTATTAGGAAATTATGTTCTATTGTTGGTAGATTCTGTTAATGTTTTGTCAAGTGTTATTAGAGATGTATTTTCATTTAATTTTGGGTTTTTAAAAGATCCATTTAAAATATATTATTTAAAAATTATTGGAGTATTTACTGCTGGCTCTGCTTTTGGTTTGGTCACACTATCTCATATCTTGGGCTATGTGCTAAAACGATGGTATCAGGTTGTTACTGCTGTAATTATTGGTTTTATAACAGGATCTTTAGGAATTGTCTGGCCATGGAAGGAAAAGATTTTTAAAATTGAAAATCATCAACTAGTCCTAGATCAAAATGGGAATCAAGTAATTGAAAACTACCAACGCTATGTTCCAGACCTAAGTGATTCGACAACATGGTTTGCAATTTTTTACATCATAATGGGGATAAGCTTAATATTAGTAATAGATTTTTATGGAAGAAAAATTAAATAACATACTTTTTGGTTTGCTGGGGAAGAATATTTCATATTCTTTTTCTAAAACCTATTTTTCGAAAAAATTCATGAATCTTCAATTGACAAATCATAAATATGTAAATTTTGATATTGAAAACATAGAAGACTTTTTGGAAATAGTAAGTAAGTATAAGAAATCTCTAAAAGGCTGTAATGTTACAATACCTTACAAGGAGTCAATTTTTAATTATTTGGATGAAATAGATAGAACTGCAAGTGAAATAGGTGCTGTTAACACCATTAAGTTTTCAAGTGATGGAAAATTAGTAGGTTACAATACAGATGTAGTTGGTTTTGAGAAATCGTTAATTCCTTTGTTAAAAACTCATCATACCAAAGCTTTAATTTTAGGAACTGGTGGGGCATCAAAAGCTGTAGCCTATGTGTTAAAAAAATTAGACATTGATTATTTTAAAGTGTCAAGAAATCCTATAGATAACCTAGCGTTAGCTTATGCTGACATTTCAAATCAATTACTCAATGAATATTCTTTAATTATTAATTGTTCTCCGCTTGGAACTTATCCGAATATTAATGAAAAACCAATGATTCCCTATCAATTTCTGACTTCTAAACATTTGTTATATGATTTAATTTATAACCCAGTTGAAACCGCATTTCTAATTGAAGGTAAAAAACGAGGAACTCAAGTGAAAAACGGACTTGAAATGCTAGAGTTACAGGCTGAGGAATCATGGAGAATATGGAATAAATAATTTTTGAATCATGTTATGATTCTTTTGCTGTTTAGTGAGACATTGCTATATTTATACTTCATATTATAGGAACCTTAAACATTGTAGATATGTTAGAATCGAATGAAGATAAAATTAAAAACAAAAAAACACCCAAATCAAAAAAGAAGTCAACTGAAAAAACCAATGACAAAGTTGAAGCTTCTTCTCAAATAAATAATGATGACGATAGTCAAGAAGTAGCTGCAAAATCTAAAGATTTAGAAACTATTAGTGCTAAAAAAGTAACTGATGATAAAAAAGAGGCTACTACTCAAGATAAAACCACTAGTGAAACAACAGAAGAAAGTCCAAATAAGGATACTGTATCGAAAGAGAATGATAGTGAGGATAAAATGCAATCGGATGATCAAAAGTCTGATGATAAAGTTGAGATTATTGCATATGACAAGTTAAGCCTAGAGGAACTCACAGAAGCTTTAGATAAATTATTACAAACTCAAAAAGTACACCATATTAAATCCTCTGTGGAAGCTATTAAAAATGCTTTTAATTCAAAGTTTGGAGCTTTATTAGCAGAAAAAAAATCAGCATTTTTAGCAGAAGGTGGAGATACAATAGATTTTCAATATTCTAGTCCAGTTAAGTCTAAATACAATAAATTACTTTCGGATTATAAGAAACAGAAAGATCTTCATTATTCTAATCTAGAAAAACAACTAAAAGATAACCTAGAGAAAAGAAATCAGGTCATTGATGAACTTAAATCTTTGATAGAAAATGCCGATACAAAAACAATGTATAAGAACTTCAGAGATTTGCAAAATACATGGAGATCTATTGGTCCTGTATCTAAAACTAAATACAATGATACCTGGAAAATATACCATCACCATGTAGAGCGTTTTTATGATTTATTACATTTGAGTAATGACCTTAGAGACCTAGACTTTAAAAATAATTTAGAAGAAAAGTTAAAATTAATTGAGAGAGCAGAATATTTAGCTGAGATGAAAGATGTTAATGCTGCATTCAAAGAATTACAGGTTTTACACAAAACTTGGAAAGAAGATATTGGACCTGTAGCTCGTGAAATGAGAGATGAGGTTTGGAATAAATTTAGTGCAGCTACCAAAATTATTCATGATAAAAGACATGATCATTTTAAAATTATGAAATCTCAATATGTCATAATTATAGAAGCAAAAATGTTAGTTATTGATGAAATTCTGAATTATGATACTTCTGAGAATAAAACACATAATGACTGGCAGAAAAGTATAAAAGATATTGATGCATTAAGAAAAAAGTATTTTGATGCTGGAAAATTACCGTATTCAAAAAGCGAATCAATTTGGAAAAAGTTTAAAGATGCCACAAAGCAATTCAATCAACAAAAAAATAAGTTTTATAAACAAGAGAAAAGCTCTCAACAAAAAAATCTACAAGCTAAATTAGACCTTATCAAAATAGCAGAATCTATTAAAGACAGTGAAGATTGGGAAACTTCAACAAATACCTTTAAGAAAATTCAATCTGATTGGAAAAAGATTGGACATGTTCCAAGAAAATTTTCAGACGATATTTGGAATAAATTCAAGACAGCTTGTAATCATTATTTTGATCGCTATCACAATCAAAAAAATGCACTAAGCGATGAACAAAAAGAGATTGTTGCCAAAAAAAATGAATTTGTAGAAAGTCTCAAAGTTGACGATTACTCAACTAAAGATGCTGTAACTGACTTAATGAATGCATGGAATGAACTTGGAAATACACCTAAAGGATCTAGAGCTGTTGATATTAAATTTAACAAGTTTGTAGATCATCTTTTATCAAAACTCTCTTTAGATAAAAGTGAGATTGTATTATTAAAGTTTAAAAATATTATCAATGGTTATCTGGCAAATAATGACAATAGAAAATTAGATTCTGAACTGATATTTGTTAGAAAGAAAATTGATGAATCTGTTCGTGAGATTCAACAATTAGAAAATAACTTGAGTTTCTTCTCCAATGCCTCAGATGAGAATCCTATGGTAAAAAAAGTTCATAAAAATATTGAGACTTTTAAGGAAGGATTAAAAGTTTGGAAAGCTAAATTAGCGTATTTAAGATCACTTGAATATTAACTCAATTCTAAAAAAAAACTCAGACTTAAGTCTGAGTTTTTTTTTATTTAAGATTAACTTTTAAGCGAAAAGGCTATCAATTTTTTCTTTTTCTTCTGCTGCTAAATCTGCATCAATTAGGATACGCCCACTGTGTTCATCAATTGTAATTTTTTTTCTGTTTGCAATCTCCAATTGAATTTGTGGAGGGATTGTGAAGAATGATCCCCCTGAGGCCCCACGTTCAATAGATACAACAGCCAAACCATTTTTGACTTTATTTCTAATTCTAGTGTAGGCAGTTAATAGATGATTGTCAATTGAAGCTGAAAATTCTTTTGATTTATCCAACAATAACTTTTCTTCTTTTTCAGTTTCTTTTAGGATTGAATTTAGTTCAGCTTTCTTATGCTCTAAATGAACTTGTTGTTTCTCAAGCTTTTCTTTCGTTGTTGCTATAATTTCATTTTTTTGTTCAATTTTAGCTTGAAATTCCTTGATACGTTTTTCAGATAGTTGAATCTCTAATTCTTGATATTCAGTTTCTTTAGCTAAGGAGTCAAATTCTCTGTTATTTCTAACATTTTTTTGTTGCTCTTCATATTTTTTTATCAAAGTAATAGATTCCTCAATGGCTAGCTTCTTATTATTGATATCTGTTTCTAGGTTTGAAACATCTTCAGATAAATTAGAAATTCTAGTGTTTAAACCTGTAACCTCGTCTTGTAAATCCTCAACTTCCAAAGGCAATTCACCTCTTACATTTCTTATTTCATCTATTCTGGAATCAATTAATTGTAAGTCATAGAGTGCTCTTAACTTTTCTTCAACAGTAACTTCTTTCTTCTTTGCCATGTTTATAAATAATAAATCGGATTTGTACTTTTTTCTGATAAAATGATTGCAAAACTAGTGAATTTTTTTGTAAGATACTCAACCAAAAGGTTTTTTGTAAACTGTTCACTTTCATAATGTCCAACATCTATTAGTAAGATTTTACCTTCAGCTTTAAAAAAATCATGATACTTAAAATCTGCACTAATGTAAACATCTGCTTTTTTTTGAATGGCATTTGAAATTGCAAAACTTCCAGAACCTCCGAGCACAGCAACTTTTTTGACAAATTTTCCTGTTTTATTTGAGAAACGAATTCCGTTTGTTTTGAAAGTTTTTTTTGTAAACATTAAAAAATCATCTTCAAGCATTGGCTCAGGTAAATCTCCTATCATTCCCATCCCTACAGAATCATTCTGTTTGGGGAGTAATATAGTGTTGTTTTCAAGCCCTAACATCTCACACATTTTGGCGCTCACACCAACACTACTATTATCTAGTGCAGTATGGGTTGCGTAAATAGCAATGTTGTTTTGAATGGCCTTCATAACCACTTTTTCAACATAGGTATTCCCATTAATTTTTTTTAACCCCTTAAAAATTATAGGATGGAAACTAACAATTAAATTACAGTTTTTTTTAATGGCCTCATCAACTGTATGCTCTAAAGTATCTAACGTAACTAATACTCCCTTTACTTCAGTATTTTCATTTCCAATCAATAAACCTACATTATCAAAATCTTCAGCTTGGTCTAATGGAGCTATTTTTTCTAAATAGTCACTAACGTTTTTTATGGTCATATTTATCAATTTAAATAAGGGAATTATTTTAAAATTTTAATTTTTTATAATCAATTCTCTGTTATAGACTTTTGAAAGTTATGTAAACATTCTCAAAGTTACTATTTTAATTCAAAAATGTTTGATTCATATCAGTTACTTTTTTTCTATTTAGTAGATTAAAAATAGAAGAAAAATTTTATTGTATTTTCGTATTAATTACAAACTTTCAGGGCTTAATCATTTAAATAATAATTTGTGGTCATACTTAGATTTATATTGTTTCCATTCACACTCATATATGATTTTGTTACCCGTATTCGTAATTATTGTTATGATTTTGGTCTATTTAAATCTATACATTTTGATATCCCAATTATTGCTGTAGGAAATTTAAGTGTAGGAGGAACAGGAAAAACTCCTCTGATTGAATATTTGATTAGAAGCTTACAGCATAAATATAAAATAGCAATTTTAAGTAGAGGCTATAAAAGAAAAACAAAGGGGTTTATTTTTTTAGATCATACACATACCTCAGAGGATGTTGGTGATGAACCTTTGCAGTTTTTTAAAAAATTTAAAAAAATTAATGTTGCAGTTGATGAAAATCGCGTAAACGGGATTCAAAAACTTAAGCAAAAAGAGCCATTGGATATTATTTTGTTAGACGATGCATTTCAACACAGAAAAGTAAAAGCATCGTGTTATATTTTATTGACCAAATATGAAGATTTATATACAGATGATTTTATACTCCCTACCGGTAATCTTCGTGAAAGTAAAAATGGAGCAAAAAGAGCCCATATTATCATTGTAACTAAATGCCCAATAGCTCTAACATCAGAAAAAAAACAGGAAGTAATAAGAAAGTTAAATGTAAGCTCAGAACAACATGTGTTTTTTTCTAACATTAGCTATCATAAAAAAACATCGGGAAAACTGAATATTCCTACTGAGGCATTGAGTGATTATGAAATACTATTGCTAACAGGTATTGCTAATCCAACACCATTAGTTTCATTCTTAAAAGAAAAGGGAAGTAAAGTTCATCATCTGAAATATTCAGATCACCATCACTTCACTAAAAAAGAAATTGATGTCATAACAGCAAAGTTTGACGCATTAACCTCAAAGAAAAAAATCCTTTTAACAACAGAAAAAGATTATATGAGAATATCCTCTAAGATTCCGAATTTAAGTTATCTTGAGATATCTACAACGTTTTTTGATAATGACTTATTTGATGCTTCAATAAAATCGTTTCTAAAATGACAGTTTATTTATTGTAAAGATTTCTTATAAAATTTTAAAATTTAAAAAAGAGTAATCTATTTATATTATTTGTGATTTTTTGGAAATTCTATGAGTATGGTAGCTCCCTTTTTTATGTCTTTCCAGTGTTTTTCGTCAAATTGAATTCCAATTACACCACAGGTGCTTACATGATTAATTGGTTTACTTCCAAATTTATTTACAAAAGTATTAATGCCATGATCATGACTGAAAATTATAGCTGAATCAAAACTGTTATCAAGAGCCCTTACTGTTTTTACAAGATAACCATCACTAAAGCTGTATAGTTCTTTTTTAATTTTAAGGTTTGAAAGAGGATAATTAAAATTCTGACAAAAAATAACACCAGTATGGAGTGCTCTGTTAGCTACACTAGAAATAAATACGTCAGGTTTGTTAATTTTTGTTGATAGAAACTTAGACATTAGATGGGCATCTTTAATTCCTCTTTTCTTTAGAGGTCTATCTATGTCATTAATACCTTGATACTCCCAAGATGATTTTGCATGTCTAACAATGTATAATGTTTTCAAACCATTCTATTTTAGAGTAGTAAATATAAAAATTAAGGCTCTAATCTTTCAATTTTCCAAGAAAAATCTTCTTTTAACTTATAAAGAATTCTGTCATGCATTCTGTTGGGTCTACCTTGCCAAAATTCAATAGCTTTTGGTTTTACCATGAAACCACCCCAATGAGGAGGTCTTGTGATTTCTTTCTCTTTAAATTTTTCTTCAAATTTTTTAAGATTATTTTCTAAGATATCTCTAGATTTTACAACGGTGCTTTGGTTAGAGGCCCAGGCACCAAGCTTACTTCCCGTTGGTCTAGATTCAAAGTATCCATCCGATAATTTTTGAGATAATTTTTCAGCTTTACCTTTAATGATAATTTGTTGTTCAAGGGATGGCCAAAAAAAAGACAAACAGACTTGATTATTTTCTTGAATGGCTTTTCCTTTTTCTGAATTATAATTAGTGTAAAAAATAAAACCCTCTTCAGTGTATTTCTTAAGAAGTACGATTCTACTTTTTGGATAACCATCTTTACCAATAGTACTAAGAGATACTGCATTTGTTTCTTCTATAGTATTTGATGCATCGGCATTTAAAAACCATTTTTGAAATAATTCTAGAGGATTTTCTGGACAATTACTTTCTAGTAACTCCTGTTTTTCATACGATTTTCTGTAGTTACTTAAATCTTTTGACATTCATTCATGTTTATATATAGTAAAAATACGAAGTCTTTTAAGACCCAAAAAAAATAATAATAAAAGATTTTAACGATTCGAAGATTTCTTTTGCCGAATTCCAGCATACAAAATGAGATAGCCTATTAAAACAATACTGTGAAATAATGTACTATTATTTATTAAATCTGATATACTTATTTTGGTTATTTGTACAAAGGAACCCGTAAATATTACTAAAAAGAAAAGCGAAAAATATTGTTCTCTTTTTCCCTTTTTAATGTTGAGTACATTCATGATAAAAAAGAAAAATAAAACAGGTGCATAATTTCCAATTACAAGTAAAAAATTATTAGTGAAAGGGGTGGCTAAAATAAAAGCTAAAAGCTGAATATAACTAGCTATAGTCAATATATTAGCTGTTCTTCCTTTGGTAAAAACTTTGATGGTATAATTAAAAATTGAGAAAGTTCCTAGGGCAGCAAATATATAGGTTAAAAGTCTTGGGTAATAACTTTGATGTATAGGCTCAAAAAAACCATGATTTATTCCTCCCATAAAAGCAGATAAACCAACACATAAAATAAAAAAGCCAAGAGTGTTGTCAGGAGGCTTATTAGTTTTATGATTTCCTAATGTTAATCCAGCAAGAAATAAACAAACTATGGAAAGTGCAAAATCTGATATTGAAACTAATTCTAATGCATTAATCATAATGGTTCTTTTTTATGTATTTAATGATTTTTTAAATAAAATTAATCCAATGAATGTGTAGACTCCGTTTAATACTAAAACAAAAAATTCAAAATCAAATTCAAGATAATTAATGGTTAAATAATTCGTCAATAATGTTAGTATTGGAGATGCAATACATATGAAAGGAACTGCTTTATCTTTTACCTTAAACTTTGTAAACAAACCGAAAGAATATAATCCTAGCAATGGACCATAAGTATATCCTGCAAATGTGAATATTTTTGCAATAACACTCTCATCTGCAATAAAATACTTGAAAATTAAAATAACTGCAATGAGAATAGCAGAAAATAAGACATGAATTTTTTTTCTACTTTTTTCTTGATATTGAATATTTTTTTTCTTGTCTATTTCTAAAATATCAATACTGAATGATGTGGTTAATGAGGTTAACGCTGAGTCTGCACTAGAGTAGGCTGCAGCTATTAAGCCCAATAGGAAAAACATTGCAGTAGCCAAACCTAGAGTTCCTTTTGTGGCAATAATAGGAAAGAGTTCATCTTTGTGAGCATCGATTCCATTTTGTTGAGCATAATCTGTTAATAAAACGCCCAATGCTAAAAAGAAAAAGTTAACAATTACTAATACAATGGTAAACCAAAACATGTTTTTTTGTGCATCTTTTAAGTTTCTGCAGCTCAGATTTTTTTGCATCATATCTTGGTCTAAACCTGTCATGACAATCGCGATGAAAGCACCTGAAAAAAACCTTTTCCAAAAATAATTTCCAGCTTTGTAATCCTCAAAAAAGAAAGTTTTAGACAGTTCGCTGTCAGAGACATAAGTGAATATATTAGAAATATTCATTTCATCAGAAATGGTAAAAATACAGACACCTACAGCAATGAGCATGAATAATGTTTGAAGTGTGTCTGTCCATACAATAGTTTTAATCCCTCCTTTAAATGTGTATAACCAAATTAATAAGATGGTAAGGCTTACTGTTACCCAAAAAGGAATTCCAAATTCATCAAATAATAATAATTGTAATACATTGGCAACTAAAAATAACCGAAATGCAGCTCCGATAGTTCTTGATAATAAGAAAAATGATGCTCCTGTTTTGTATGACTGTCTACCAAACCTATCTTGAAGATAAGTATAAATTGAGGTTAGATTTAGTCGATAATACAAAGGCAATAAAATTAATCCAATGACTGCATATCCAACAATATAGCCAAACACCATTTGCATGTAGCTCATGCTTTGATCTTCTACCCAACCGGGAACAGAGATGAAGGTTACCCCAGACAGTGAGGCTCCAATCATTCCAAAAGCTACTAGATACCAAGGTGATGAATTGTCAGCCTTAAAAAATGTATTATTATTAGCCTTTCTGCCTGTCACAAATGAAATAAGTAGTAGTACACTAAAATAACCGACGATTAGAAATAATATATGTGAAGGTTTCATTATTGTATTGATTCAATTTATATATACGAATATATGTGTTTTAGATTTATAGATTGAACAAAATAATCGAAAGTCTTGAAGTATTAATGATTCAATTATCTTTTTAATTTTTTGTGAATTCATCATTCATAATTCGTAATTTTACATTCATGGATTTTTCATCAAAGCTTCTCGAAAATGCAGTAAATGAAGTAGCACGTTTACCAGGAATTGGTAAAAGAACTGCATTACGCTTAGTATTACACTTGTTAAAACAGCCTATTGAAAATACTAATTTTTTAACAGAATCTCTTAAAGCATTAAGAACAGAAGTTAAAACTTGTAGGAAGTGTCATAATATTTCTGATACTATACTATGTGAAATTTGTAACAACCCTAAAAGGGATGCTTCAGTAGTTTGTGTTGTTGAGGACATACGTGATGTTATGGCTATTGAAAATACATCACAATTCAGAGGTTTATACCATGTTTTAGGAGGTAAAATTTCACCTATTGAAGGTATAGGTCCTCAAAATTTAGAGATAGATAGTTTGATAGAAAAAGTAAAAAATAATGAAATTAAAGAATTGATTTTTGCATTAAGTTCAACTATGGAGGGAGATACAACCAATTTTTATATATTCAAACAAATTGAAAAGTTTGGGGTAGCAACCTCAACTATTGCTCGAGGAATTTCAGTAGGTGATGAGTTAGAGTATGCAGATGAGGTAACTTTAGGTAGAAGTATTGTAAATCGAATACCTTTTGAACAAAGCATGAAATTATAAGAATAAAGACTGGTGTGACTCATGCTTTACTACTTTAATTACAGTATTAATTTTCCCAGCTATTTTTTTTTCTGATATTCTTGTATAATTTTATTCCTAACATCATCAAAACTCCAAATAAAATAATTCCTACGACACCCCATATCCAAGATATGGTACTTTTTAAAACGACCAAAAAAACTATTGCAAATAATAATATCGTCGCTACTTCATTCCATATTCTTAATTTAAAAGAAGTATATTTCACGATTCCTTTTTGTTGTTGAACAAATATTTTTTGACACCCAGCATGATAAAAATATAGGGCTAAAACAAATGAAAGCTTAACGTGCATCCAAGGCATGAGAAGATAGGAGGGCTCTAAATAGAGCATCCAAAAAGCAAAAAAACTTGCAAGAATCGCCGAAGGCCAGGTTATAATATACCAAAGGCGTTTGCTCATTAATTTATACTGCGTTTGTAAAATAGACTTGGCTGTTTCTTCTTTTTCTTCAGCTTCTGCGAAATAAATAAACAATCTAACAATGTAGAATAAGCCAGCAAACCAAGTAACAACAAAGATAATATGTAAAGCTTTTATATAGGCAAGATCCATAACTGTTAATTTTGAGCGGCTTTCTTTTCCCAATTATTAATCCAACTTACCATGACGTCTACCCAATCATCATTATCATTCATACATGGTATGTGTTTGTAATCTGTCCCACCTGCTTCTAGGAAGTCTTCCTTTCCTTCCATCGCTATTTCTTCGAGGGTTTCTAGGCAGTCAGAAACAAAAGCAGGAGTAATCACAGCAACTTTTTTCTTTCCCATTTCAGGGAATTTTTCTAATTCAAAATCTGTGTAGGGTTTTAACCAAGGGTCTTTTAACAGTCGAGATTGAAAAGAGTTACTATAAGTTCCCTCTTTTAAACCTAATGTTTTTACAATTCCTTTAGTAGTTTCAAAACACTGATGTCTGTAACAGGTATGATGTGCAACAGAATTACGTTCACAACATTTTCCATCTAATTTACAATGATTATTTGTAGGATCTGATTTTCTGATGTGTCTTTCAGGTATTCCATGATAAGAGAACAGCACATGATCATACTCAAAACCATTGAGATGATTTCTAATGTTATCACTCATTGCTTTAATGTAATCGGGTTTATTGTAAAAAGTAGGTAAAATATCCATAATTACATTAGGATATTTTTCTGCTACAATTTCCTCTGCTTTAACTGTTACCGTCTCATAGGAAGACATAGCATAATGAGGATATAAGGGCACTAATAAAATTTCGTCAACTCCCTGATCTGTAAGTTCTTTAAATCCTTTTTCCATACTCATTGAACCATACCTCATGGCTAAGCTAACTGGAATCTCAACTTTTTCCGTGACTTTTTGGGTAAACCGTTCAGAAATTACTACTAAAGGTGATCCTTCATCCCACCAAATCTTTTTATAAGCAGCACCAGATTTTTTAGGTCTAATTTGTAAAATTACACCTTTTATGAGCAGCAAACGTTTCCAATAAGCAATGTCAATTACACGTTCATCCATTAAAAACTCTCCTAAGTAACGTTTGACGTCTTTTGTTTCTGTGGTGTCTGGTGAGCCTAAGTTAATAAGTAAAACTCCTTTCATTTTTTATGCTGAATTTATTGCAATGATTAATTTATTTTAACTGATTTGTAACTTCATACAAGGCAATACTTAAACTATGAATAACATTCATAGAAGAATTTTTTCCATACATTGGTATAGCAATACAGTAATCCAAATTATTAGTATTCTTTATTCCATTTCTTTCGCTTCCCAAAAGTAATACGATTTTTCTATGATTTTTAAAATTAAAATTCTGAATATCGATACTTTTATCAGTAATTTCTATACCTATAATTGTGTTTCCATCATCTTTTAATTGTTGAATGGTGTTTTCAAAATTTGAATACGTAGCGTGTTCTAATTGTTTAATAGTGTTTCTTGCAGTTCTTCTAACTATATTGTTTTCAAGGGTTGGAGAATTTTCATGTAAATAAATCTTTTTAACCCCAAAACTCTCTGAAATTCGAAAACACATTCCAATATTCTCTGGAGTTCTTATGGCATCACAAAGAATAGTTATTGGAAATTGTTGTTGTTGGTTTTTTATGTCTTTATGTGTAAGTTGCTTCAAGGTCTATATGTTGAGATCATGTTAAAAATTACGATGAATCAATTATGAAGTGACATTACATATTTCTTTGGGGTAGTCCCAAATTTTTTCTTGAAAGCAGCTATAAAATGACTAGATGTGCTATATCCTACCTTAAGCCCTACTTCATTCACATTGTGTTGGTTACTCTCCAAAAGACGTTTTGCATGTTCCATTTTATAATCGAACAAGAAACTAAAAACGGTATCTCCATAAATCTGTTTAAATCCCTCTTTTAATTTTTTGATATTAAGTCCAATTTCATTGGCTAATTCTTGAAGACTTGGTGGTTCTGCCATGTTTGCAATTATGATGTCTTTTGCTTTTCTAATTTTTAGTACATTTTGTTCATCCACTAAAAAAGGGCAATATTCTCCCAAATTGGATTCATCTTGTTGAAAGTGAAGACTTAATAATTCATAAATTTTTCCTTTAATGTATAAGTCTCTTATAGGGCTATGAATGCTAGAATTAATGATTTGATTTAAAACCACTAAAACCATTGGTTTAATTTCAACATCGTCATAGTATTTTTTATTACTATTTTCCTCACTCAAAAAAGGAATATAACTAGCTTCTTTAGAAAACAAAGAATGAAATTTCTCGATTGAAATGAGTAGAGATATTAAAATAGTTTTTGGATATAATTCTAAGTTTATGGGTAGATTTCTTTGTGGGTTGTATAGTATAATAGACCGTTTATCTGACACATCAAAAGTGTAATTTCCATTATTGAATAAAAATTTAGAGTGGCCTCTTACACAAAAATGTATTTGTATAAAAGTACTGTCGATATTTCTCTCAAAACGAAGGGTTTCATCGCTCTCGTTTTGAAACTCAAGAATATGAAATCCATTTTCTAAGTTAATTTCATCAAATGAACTTCCAGCGACATTTTTTAACATAACAAAATTTTTTTTTAAAACTTTATTTATTTAGAATGATTCTATACAGCAAGGTTTATATCTATTGATATTACTGCAAAAGTACAATATTATCAATGTTTTTAAAATAAAAAGCGTTTAAATAGCAAAGAACGATATAAAAAGTACTTTAAGCGACATTTTTATCTGCAATAACTTTTTACTTTTGAACTTTCTTTTAACTGTTTGAATGAAATTAGATTACCATCAAAGGAATTTATACAATATTGGAGTAAGTTACAGAAAAGCTGATGCCCACACCCGTGGTCGTTACAGTTTGTCAAAACAAAATCAAATTGATTTATTAAAAGAAGCTAAAAGTATCGGTTTTGATGGTGTTTTTATTCTTTCTACATGCAACCGAACTGAAATTACAGGTTTTGCAGAACATCCTTTCCAACTTATACAATTACTATGTAAATATTCTGGAGGTAACGTTGAAGAATTTGCTCAGATTTCTTATGTTTATAAATCTAATGAGGCCGTAAACCAATTGTTTAGAATTGGAACAGGTCTGGAAAGTCAAATTTTAGGCGATTATGAAATTGTTGGTCAGTTAAAATTAGCCTTCAAATTAGCAAAGAAATACGATACCATCAATGCGCATTTGGAAAGACTTTTAAATCTAGTTTTACAAGCTAGTAAGAAAGTAAAAAATACAACACAACTAAGTTCAGGAACTACATCAGTTTCTTATGCAGCTGTTCAGTTTATCATTCAAAATGTTCCCAATTATGATCAAAAAAATATTTTGGTTTTTGGATTGGGAAAAATGGGAAAGCACACCTGCAAGAATTTAGCTCAGTATACCAAAAACAAATCTGTTTGCTTAATTAACAGAACAGAAGAGAAAGCGATTTCTTTTGTTAAAACACATTCATCCATAAGAAATTCATCAATTTCTAATCTTACTCAGGAAATCGCCAAATCTGATATTTTAATAGTATCAACAGGTTCGGATACCCCAACGATTACAAAACAACATATCTCACCTGAAAAGGAAATTTTAATATTGGATTTATCAATGCCTGAGAATGTAGAAACCTCTGTTAATCAATTTGAAAATGTAACTCTAGTAAACGTAGATGAATTATCTAAAATAACATTAGAAACATTATCTACAAGACAAAATGAAGTTCCAAAAGCAGAAAAAATTATTGAAGTATACAAAGAAGAATTCAACGATTGGTTAAACAATAGGAAATTAGTACCTGCCATAAATGCCCTAAAAGAATCTTTAGAATCAATTAAAAAAGACGAAATCAATTTTCATAAAAAGAAAATCAAGAATTTCGATGAAAATCAAGCAGAGATTCTTACCAATCGATTTATACAAAAAATAACAACTCAGTTTGTAAAACACCTAAAAGAAGAAGAGACATCTGTGAATGATAGTATTCAAATCATGTCTAAAGTTTTTGGAAATTCATAATACCACCCTATGCGGAGAATCATTAGAATAGGTACACGCAATAGCGAATTAGCGTTATGGCAAGCCAATAAAATTCAACGAATGTTGAATGAATTAGGGTATGAAACAGAAATTGTTTCAATTAAATCTACTGGAGATATTATTCTTAATAAACCCATTTATGAATTGGGGATCACTGGTGTTTTTACAAGAAACCTAGACATTGCATTATTAAATGATGAAATTGATATTGCAGTGCATTCCATGAAAGATGTTCCTACTGTTTTACCAGAAGGAATAATTCAAGCAGCGGTTATTAAGAGAGCAAATTATAACGATATCATTGTTTTAAAAGATAATGAAGAGTTTTTTGCTCGTAAAGAAGCGACAATAGCTACAGGTAGTTTGAGGAGAAAAGCAATGTGGTTAAATCGTTTTCCAACACACACTATTGTAGATTTAAGAGGAAACGTAAATACTCGACTTAAAAAGTTAGAGGATAACAATTGGAATGGTGCAATTTTTGCAGCTGCTGGTTTAGAAAGAATAGGCAAACGTCCGGCAGGAGCGGTTAATCTTTCTTGGATGATTCCAGCTCCAGCTCAGGGAGCAATTATGATTGCATCATTAGCTGAAGATGATTTTATAAAAGATGCATGTGAACAGCTTAATCATTATGAAACCGAAGTTTGTGTATCTATCGAGCGAGAATTTTTACATCGTTTAGAAGGAGGATGTACTGCACCAATTGGGGCTATTGCTTATGTTAATGAAAATACACAGGAAATCAACTTTAAAGGAGTTCTACTAAGTAAAGATGGTAAAAAGAAAATTGAGGTTACAAAAACAGCCCCCTTAAATAAACATCGTTATTTGGCTAAAGATTGTGCAGATTATATTATAAATCGTGGTGGGAAACAATTGATTCTTGATGATATAGACGTTCAACAAGAAACCTCCATTAGAGTTTTTTCTACAAAATCACTTGCTGTGAGTCAGACAAAATTATTTCATAATACTATTGTTTCACAAAGTTCTGATTTTATAAAGGTAAGATCAAATAGAATCCCTCTAAAAGTAGTTAAAGAAGGTATTGAAAATGTAATCATAACTAGTAAAAATGGTGTAGAAGCCCTTCTTGATAACTTTACAAAAGAAGAATTAAATTTTAAAAATATTTTTTGTGTTGGTAGAAGAACTAAAAAGATGATTGAACAGAAAATTGGACCTGTGAATCATGCTGAAAAGAATGCTGAAAAGCTAGCAGAATATCTTACCAAACAAATGAAAGGTGATAGCGTTACTTATTTTTGTAGTGATCTACGTTTAGATACATTAACTAGAATTTTAACTCAAAATAAAATTAAAGTTAATGAAGTGGAGGCGTATAAAACGATTTACAGTCCCGAAGTAGTTTCTGAAAATGTTAAAGGGGTATTATTTTATAGTCCTTCCGCCATCCAAAGTTATCTTCAAAAAAATTCCTCAGACAAAATTGCTTTTTGTATTGGACCATCTACAGCTAAGGAGGCTAAAAAATTTTTTGAAAAAGTTGAAGTTGCGCAACTTCCAACAGTAGAAAGTGTTATTGAATTAGTAAATCTTCATTATGTACAATAAATCAAGGAGACCAAGAAGAAATCGAAAATCTGCTGCTATACGAGCTATGGTGGAAGAAACTACTCTATCTATTAAGGATTTTATTTATCCTGTATTTCTTATAGAGGGTTCTCAAAAAAAAGAAGAAATACCTTCTATGCCAGGAATTTATCGTTATTCGCTTGATCTATTGATAAAGGAAATTCAAGAATGTATAGATTTAGGAATCAAAGGTTTTTGTGTATTCCCTTCATTGGATGACAATAAAAAAGATAAATACGCTACAGAAGGGCATAATAAAAATAGCTTATATATTCAGGCATTAACAAAGATTAAAGCTCAATTTACAGATATAGTTTTAATGACCGATATTGCTATGGATCCTTATTCAATAGATGGACATGATGGTGTTCTAGATCATGGAGAGATTCTTAACGATGAGACTCTAGAAATTTTGGGTAAAATGGCATTAGTTCAAGCTGAAGCAGGTGCTGATATTTTAGGCCCATCTGATATGATGGATGGTCGTGTGGGATATATAAGAAATGTATTAGAACAAGCCGGATATTCTCAAGTATCTATTATGTCATATACAGCAAAATATGCAAGTGCTTTTTATGGCCCATTTCGAGATGCTTTAGACTCAGCTCCAAAATTTGGTGACAAAAAAACCTATCAAATGAATCCAGCAAATGCTAGTGAAGCACTTATAGAGGCAGATTTGGATATCGAAGAAGGTGCAGATATGATTATGGTAAAACCAGCCTTGGCGTATCTAGACATCATAAAGTCACTAAAAGACAATTATAATGTACCCGTTACAGCATACAATGTAAGTGGTGAATATGCTATGATTAAAGCCGCTGCCCAAAAAGGATGGTTAGATGGTGAAAAAGTGATGATGGAAACTTTATTAAGCATCAAAAGAGCTGGTGCTGATATTATCATTACTTATTTCGCTAAAGAGGCAGCCAGATTATTGTCTAATACCTAGTAAATTTTATCAGATAAATCTACAGTCAACATGATATAATTAGTGTTCAGTATGTTAAATTAACAATTAGAAAAATGAACTTTAAAAAATCTCAAAAGCTTTACGAAAAAGGATTAGTGAATCTTGTAGGGGCTGTTAATTCTCCAGTAAGAGCATTTTCCTCAGTTGGAGGAAACCCTTTATTTATCAAAAGGGGTAGAGGGTCTCAAATAATTGATGTTGATAACAACAAGTATGTAGATCTTGTTTTGTCTTACGGTCCAATGATTTTGGGTCACCGACACAAAAAAGTTCAAAAAGCTGTTCATAAAGCATTAAAAAATGGCTATTCATTCGGAGCATCAACAGAAAATGAAATTACACTTGCAAAAATAGTTTGTGATGCATTTCCCGGGATGGATAAGGTCAGGTTTGTGAATTCTGGAACAGAAGCAGTATTAAGTGGTGTTCGTCTGGCTAGAGCCTTTACAGGTAAAGATAAAATTATTAAATTTTCTGGATGTTATCACGGACATCAAGACTCATTATTAGTTGCTGCTGGTTCTGGATTAGCTACATTAAGTATTCCAGGAAGTAAAGGTGTCCCAAAAGAAGCCGTAAAGAATACTTTAATTGCTACCTATAATGATTTAGATAGTGTGAAAAAACATTTTAAAGAACACTCTGATATAGCCGGTGTAATCATTGAGCCTGTCGGAGGAAATATGGGCGTAGTTATTCCTCAGAATGGATTCTTAAAAGAATTAAAAGATTTTTTACACAGTAAAGGTGCGCTTCTAATTGCAGATGAAGTTATGACAGGTTTTCGTTCAAAGTTTGGAGGTGCTCAAGAACTTCTTGGGGCAGAAGCTGATATTACCTGTTTAGGAAAGGTAATTGGAGGAGGTTTTCCCGTTGGAGCTTATGGAGCTAGAAATGAAATCATGGAATATGTAGCTCCATTAGGTGGTATGTATCAGGCAGGAACACTAAGTGGGAATCCAATTGCAATGGTAGGTGGAATATCAACTTTGAAAGAATTGAAAAGACAAAATCCATATGAGAAATTTATGCATATGGGTGAGAGAATCGAATCAAGTATATTAAATGCAGGAAAGAAATATGGTATCGATGTAACCGTAAATAGATTTGGTTCTATGATGAATCCATTTTTTACAAATACTGAAGTTACGAACTTTACCCAAGCTCAAACCTCAGATACAGGCAAATTTGCTATTTTCTTTTGGGAAATGATAAAAAATGGAATTTTTCTTCCCCCTTCTCAATTTGAAGCATGGTTTCTATCTTCTGCTATCTCAGAGGAGGATCTCTCCAAAATTGATAAAGCGGTAGACAAATCATTTCAAAAAATTCAAGAAAGTATATGAGGATACTTGTAATCATATTCTTACTAACAATAATGGGTTGTAAATCAACTCCAACAAAAATTGGTGAAGCTCCTTTTCAGACAGTTTCTAAAGGTGTTCTTCTTGGAGATGGTATTGAGAAAATTTCAGAAACTAATCTCAGTATTAGTAATGCTAAAGATTGGAAAGCTTTTTTAGATAATATTCGAGTTCCTAATTCATTCTCAAAAATAGCTATTGATTTTTCTAAACAACAACTTTTATGTGTTTTTGATACCCTTAGAAATACTTCAGGATATAAAATTGAAATTAAAAATATTTTGATTGAAAAAAAGGGTATAAAAATTATTTACACTTCTGCTAAACCCTCTGCGAAAGAAATGGTAAATATGGTTATTACTCAACCTTACCACCTGGTGACCATTAACAAAAGAGAAGAAGAAGTCACCTTCATGCATAAAGATAACTTACAATAAAATGATAAAAAACGATTTATTTTTAAGAGCCCTAAGAGGAGAAACTGTAGATAGGCCACCTGTATGGATGATGCGTCAAGCTGGTCGTTATTTACCAGAGTTTATGGAGATTAAAAAGAAATATGATTTCTTTACACGTTGTAGAACCCCAGAATTAGCCTCTGAAATTACTGTGCAACCTATTCGTAGATATGGTATGGATGCTGCCATACTATTTTCAGATATTCTTGTAGTTCCTCAAGCTATGAATATAGAAGTTCAAATGAAGCCAGATTTTGGGCCTTATTTACCGAACCCAGTTAGAGATCAGAAAGGAGTAGATAATGTTATTATTCCAGATGTGAAAACTGAATTAGGTTATGTCATGGAGGCCATTAAAGCTACCAAGGAAAAATTGAACGATGAAATTCCATTAATTGGTTTTGCGGGGTCTCCCTGGACCATTTTATGTTATGTAGTTCAAGGACAAGGTTCTAAAAATTTTGATAAAGCAAAAGAGTTTTGTTTTACAAATCCAGTAGCAGCTCATCAATTGTTACAGAAAATTACAGATACTACTATTGCGTATTTGAAAGAAAAAGTAATGTCAGGAGTAAATGCTGTTCAGATTTTTGATTCTTGGGGTGGGATGTTATCTCCTACAGACTACAAAGAATTTTCTTGGCAATACATCCAACAAATAATAGACGCTTTAAAAGATTTTGCTCCGGTAATTGCTTTTGGAAAAGGATGTTGGTTTGCCCTCAATGAAATGTCAAAATCTGGAGCAGCAGCTTTAGGAGTAGATTGGACTTGTACAGCAAGAAATGCACGCTATTTATCTGGAGGAAATATTACACTTCAAGGTAATTTTGATCCCTCTAGATTATTATCTCCACCGGCAGAAATCAAAAAAATGGTTCATCAAATGATTCGTGAATTCGGTAAAGATAAATATATTGTAAATTTAGGTCATGGAATTTTACCAAATATTCCATTAGAAAATGCGAAAGCATTTGTAGATGCAGTAAAAGAATATAAAGTTTAACATGCAAGTATGGGATGTCATAAAAGGAGTTCGTTTTAGACAACTAAAATGTTTATTGTTGTTTTTATTTAAGCATCCATTTTTTTTGATTTCTACTGTTAAAGCTACTTTTGATGTTCTAAGAATTTCTCAAAAAGAGTTTCCAAATACTCATGGGTTTAATAATAAAGCTAATGCCTTTCGTCATGCTTTATGGAATATTTTTATAGCAAAGCAATGTACTCTGTTTTCAAGAAAAAATCATAAAATAATCTCATGGACTAAGGAGTTTACAGATTGGCATGAAGATTTTTCACCTAATGAAGAACTTGCTAGAGTAATGGATCTTCATAATAATTGTATTGGAAGGGAGCTATTCCTTAAAACACCCAAAAGTACTCAAAATCAATGGGTGATTTTATTGAAGAAAGAACTAGAATATGCTGTTCAAATCGTCTCGGTTGAGGATGTTGTAAATTATCCAAGACAATTAGTGTATCTTGAAAACTGATAGTAATGAATGGAAATTAATTTAAAATAATAAAATGCCTCATTTTATAATAGATTGTTCAGAAAGTATATTAGCATTAAGAAATCCTAAAGAAATTTTAGATGAGGTTTTCGATTCTGCTTTTTCGACAGGACTTTTTGATAGGGACGCTATAAAAGTTCGTTTAAATCCTTTCAAATACTCTTTGGTTTTGGGTGGAAACTCAGATTTTATTCATGTTTTTGGGAATATTATGGAGGGTAGATCAGCTGAGCAAAAAGCAGACCTCTCAAGAAATATAGTCTCAAAATTAAATCAATTATTTCCTGAGGTCCCTATTATTTCTATTAACATAAGAGATTTTGAAAAATCTTCTTATATAAATAAAACTATGCTTTGAAAGAAATATTAAAAGGAATATATAAAGGTTGTACTGCTTATTTTGAAGTTTACGAGATTATTTCCCGTTTAAAGTTATGGAAATTCTTTGCAATTCCAATGCTCATAAGCCTTTTGGTTTTTTCAATGATTTTATTAGTTTCTTTTTCCTTTTCTAATGCTATTGGAAGCTATCTCGCAAGCTTTTGGATTTGGGATTTTGGTCAAGAAACAATTCAAACGATCAGTAGAATTTTTGGAGGTCTATTTATTGTAATTATTGGCTTTATTAGTTTTAAGCACATTATTATGGCACTTTCTGCTCCTTTCATGGGACCCATTTCTAAAATAATTGAAGATGATTTTAATGGAGTTGTTTCACAGAACAGTACTTCAACTTCCAAGGGATTATTAATTAGAGGAATAAGAATTAGTCTGAGAAATTTACTTAGAGAATTTATATTGACTATTCCAATTTTATTGTTTGGTTTAATTCCTGTAATTGGTTTATTTTCAGCACTTTTATTATTTCTAAGCCAAGCTTACTTTGCTGGTTTTGGAAATATGGATTATACTTTAGAAAGACATTTTAGCTATAAAAAAAGTATTTTGTTTGTAAAAAATAATAGAGGTTTAGCTATTGGGAATGGAATTGTTTTTATGTTGTTCTTATTGATTCCTTTTGTTGGAGTAATTTTAGTTCATCCTTTTTCTGTAACAGCAGCAACAATAGTAACAGTTAAGTCAATGGAAAAATAGTAAATTAGTTATGAAAGATCAGTTTTACAATTATATTGAGCGTTTACAAGATACCATTACTACTAAAATTGAAAAAATAGATACGGTATCTAAATTTAAAGAAGATATTTGGAAACGAACTGAAGGTGGTGGCGGTAGAACTCGTGTCATTGAAAATGGTGCAGTTTTCGAAAAAGGGGGGGTTAACATCTCCGCTGTATATGGAGAATTACCGGAAGTATTGAGAAAACAATTTAACGTTGAGGAAGGTGATTTTTATGCTTGTGGATTAAGTCTTGTCTTGCATCCAAAAAATCCAATGGTTCCTACAGTACACGCAAATTGGCGTTATTTTGAAATGTATGACTCAAAAGGCAATATTGTAACTCAATGGTTTGGTGGGGGGCAAGATTTAACCCCTTATTATATATTTAATGAAGATGCTATACATTTTCATACGATTTGTAAAAACGTTTGTGATCAATACAATCAAGAATTTTACCCGATGTTTAAAAAGAACTGTGATGCATATTTTTGGAATACTCATAGAAAAGAGGCTCGAGGTATAGGCGGATTATTTTTTGATTATTTAAAAAAAACAGATGAGTTTTCGATTCAAGACAGATTTAATTTTGTAACTGCAGTAGGGGATAGTTTTTTAGAGAGTTATGTTCCAATCGTTGAGAAAAGAAAAAATATAACATATCAAAAATCTCACAAAAACTGGCAAGAAATTCGAAGGGGTCGATATGTAGAATTTAATTTAGTTCATGATAGAGGGACCTTATTTGGTTTAAAAACTAAGGGTAGAATAGAAAGTATTTTAATGAGTCTTCCACCCACAGTTCAATGGAAATATAATTATAACCCTGATGTAAACTCTGAAGAAGAAAAATTAATTAAAGTTTTAACAAATCCTGTAGATTGGGTATAACGATTTATTCCTAAGTTTATAAAAAAAACATGAGAAAATATTTATTACTTCTAATTACTGTTTTAATCTGTCACTCTTTGAGTTCTCAGCAAAACATAAAAAAAATAACATTACTATGGGACACTTCCTATAGTATGATAGACAGGAATTTAGATAATGATTTAAATTATTTGAATGAGTTTTTTTCAAAAAATATGAATTCAGATGTTATTCTTGTTAAGTTTAGTAATGATGTCATTTTAAATCAAACCTATAGTATAAGAAATAGCAATTGGTCAGATTTAAAAAATGAACTTCAAAATACAACATATGATGGTTCAACAAATTACAAGAAATTAAAAGTTGCAGAAACAGATCAGGTTTTGTTATTCTCAGATGGATATTCTTTCCATACAAAGTTTCCGAAAATTAAATCTCCTCTTATAGTTATCTCCAGTAATAAAAAAATTAATTCAGATTTTTTTACTCTAATTACAAAAGACTCCGGAAAAGAGTTTATTGATTTAAGTACGCTGCAAACAAATACTTCAAATGCATCAGAATTTAAGATAATTAGCGGAAGAGTTAGTGATGAAAACGGGTATCTTTCAGATGTTGTTGTTTTTTCTAGAGACAATAATTTACAGACCGTAACTGATAGCTTAGGTAATTTTTCGATTGAAGCTAAGATAAGGGGGATTTTAGAATTTAGGTACGTAGGGAAAAATACGATTTTATCTAGAATTTCAGATGCTACAAAAAAAAATATTTATATGACCAATGGCAACATGGTACTTGATGAGTTAGTCCTTGAGAACAATAAAAAAGAAGTCATAGATAATGGGTTTAGCAAACAAGACAAAAAAAGGATAGGGTACTCTATTGAAACTTTATCAGGAGATGAAATTATACCTTCTAATACAGATGTAAAAGATGCAGTTTCTGGAAAATTTTCGGGTGTAAAAATAGGAGCTAATGATGATTTAAGTCAGTTTGTTGGAAGAGGCTTAGGTACTACTATTTTAGGAAATCAGTATGGTCTTATCGTTGTTGATGGCTTTGTAATTAAACAAAGTGACTCTTCCAGAGATAATGGATTTATTGCTGATACAGGTTTTATTAATCCTGAAAATATAGAAAGTGTTACGTATTTAAAAGGTTTAGCTGCTACTAATATATATGGAAGTGATGGTAGTAATGGGGTATTGCTTATAAAGACAAAAACAGGATCGTCGAGCTATAAAAAGAAAAAGAAAAGACAATTGGGAAATACACCAACTTATATAGATGACACAGAAATCAATGAAATTATTGATAAACCCTACATAAAAGAAATATCTCAAACAAAAACTATTGAAGAAGCATATAGTGTCTATATTTCTCAAAGAGAATTGTATGGTAAGGAAATCAGCTTCTTTTTTGACATGGCCTCCTATTTTAAAAATTGGAATAATTCTTATTTAATGAAGAGAATATTGTCTACGGTTTTGGAAATAAATAAAACATTAGATCTTGAACTTCTTAGAGTACTAGCTTTTAAATATAATGAGTTTGGCATGTTTGATGAAGCAATCAAAATCTATAAAAAGATTATTTCTATTCAGCCAAATGAATCTCAGGTCTACAGAAATTTAGCGTTAAGTTATCAACTCAATAAGCAATTTGTTAAAGCTCAACAGGTTTATGATAAAATACTTAATAATAAATATGATGATGTAGATTCATTTTCTGGATTAAAGCAAACCATTAATACAGAATATAAAAACCTAGTAGCATTACACAATTCAAGTTTAGTTACTGCCAATATTCCAGATTTTTATAAAAAAAATGCAGAGTATGATACACGCATAGTATTTGAATGGAGTCACTTTAATGCCGAATTTGATTTGCAAATTGTCAATCCTCAGAGAAGATATTTTACTTGGTCTCACACCAAAAAGGAAGAGTCCTCAAGATTTATAAAAGAAGCCTCTCAAGGATATGGATTAGAAGAATTTTTCATAACAAAAAAAGATAAAGGAGAATGGTTATTTAACATCACTTATTATGGAAAAAATACCGGCAACAATTCATTGCCAACTTACCTTAAAATTACCGTATATAATCATTATGGGAAGCCAAATCAAACAAAAACTGAAAGCGTAAAAGAATTGAATGATTTGAATAAAAAAGAAACAATATTAAACCTTAAAATTTAGTCATTTTAGCAGGTAATTACGATATTAATAAGATTAATGCAATTAATGTAAATTATTTATATAAAATTAAGGATAAATGTAGTATTTATTTCATTTTACATATTTATAAATTCTTTTTTCGGTTCCAATAGTTATTCTTTTATCAGTCATTTTTCGTATTTTCGCAATCTCAAAACCAATCAATAATGGCTAAGTTCGAGTTAAAATTACCCAAGATGGGAGAAAGTGTTGCAGAAGCAACAATCACGTCTTGGCTAAAGGAAGTTGGAGATACCATAGAATTAGACGAAGCAGTCGTTGAGATAGCCACAGACAAAGTAGACTCTGAGGTACCGAGCGAGGTTGAAGGAACTCTTGTAGAAATCTTATTTGAAAAAGATGCTATTGTTGCAGTTGGTCAGACCATAGCAATAATAGAAACCAATACTAGTGAAGAAACTTCAAATCAATCTAATGATGAAAAAGATGATGTTGAGGTTGTTGAGCAAGTTGCTCAGATTCAGAAAACAATTGAGTCTGCTGTAGAAATTAAAAATTCACCTATTACCAAAACTTCAGATTCAGGAAAATTCTTTTCACCTCTGGTAAGAAAGATTGCAGAGACTGAAGGTGTGTCTATGAAAGAATTAGATTCGCTCTCAGGATCAGGAAAAGATGGAAGAGTAACTAAAAATGATATACTGGCTTACCTCGAGGATAGAAATAATTTACAACCAGAAAAAGCTATTGAAACTAGAATCATCACTTCAGATACAAATCAGGATGTTAAATCAGCTCCATTATCAGTTAATGGAGAAGATGAAATTATAGAAATGACTCGCATGGGTAAATTAGTTTCTAAACACATGATAGCTTCTGTTCAAACCTCAGCACATGTTCAATCTTTTATTGAAATTGATGTTACCAATATTGTCAAGTGGAGAGCTAGAGTGAAAGATGCCTATTTTGCTAGAGAGGGTGAAAAATTAACTTTTACACCTATTTTAATGCATGCTGTTGCAGCTACGATTAAGAAATTTCCTATGATAAATATTGCTGTTCAAGGAGATACTATCATAAAAAAGAAAAATATTAACCTTGGTATGGCTGCTGCATTGCCAGACGGTAATTTAATTGTTCCAGTTATTAAAAATGCAGATCAATTGAACTTAGTTGGGATGACCAGTAAAGTAAATGATTTAGCAACAAGAGCAAGAAATAACCAGTTAAAACCCGATGAAATTCAGGACGGTACCTACACGGTTACTAATGTGGGAAGTTTTGGCTCTGTAATGGGTACACCAATAATTAATCAACCTCAAGTAGCTATATTGGCTCTTGGAGCTATTCGTAAAGTTCCAGCAGTTATAGAAACTTCGGAAGGAGATTTTATTGGAATTAGACAAAAGATGTTTGTTTCTCATTCTTATGACCATAGGGTTATTAATGGAGCGCTTGGTGGAACGTTCATCAAAACATTAAAAGAAACCCTTGAAGCTTGGGATATAAATCAAGAATTTTAAAATTAATAACAAAAAAAAAAAAAAAAAAAAAAAAAAATGAAAAAAGTACTTATTGCATTATTAGTTATTATATCAATAACAACAACAGCTCAAGAATCTGTTTTATTACGTTTAAACTATACTAAAGGAGATAGTTTTTTAGTAACAACCGAAAGTAACCAAAACATGGGATCTCAGGGAGGTATGAATATGAAAATGACTATGGGAATGATAGTTGACGATGTTGTAGAAGAAAATATTAAAACAGAGTCTCAAATAACTTCTATTGTAATGGATATGATGCAAGGTGGCATGACTATGAGTTATGATTCTAATAAAAATGATGAAGAATTAGATCAAATGGGTCAAATGTTAAAATCACAATTTGCACCAATGATGGAAGCGGTCATCTATAATACTTTAGATTCTCAAGGTAATGTGATTGATACCAAACTAGATCCTGCGATACCAGGAATGGAGCAAATGACCAACAGGGCAATGAGCACCATCAATTACCCTAAAGAAAAAGTTTCTGTTGGCTCTTCTTGGACCTCTGAAAATGAAAATCAAGGAATGAAAATGACCACGAAATACACAGTAAGCAGTATTGCAGATGGCTTTGTTACTTTAGATGTTTCAGGTGATATGAGTGGGGTAGGAACCGGAACAATCAAAGGGAAATCAACTGTTGAAATTAGTTCTGGTATGTCAATTAACTCAGAAATTGAGATTACAATTGCTACCCAAGGAATGAATATTACAGGAACTACTAAAACAACAGTATCAAAAATGTAATTATTTTTCTAATTTTATAAAAAAACCTCTAGAATATTCTAGAGGTTTTTTTATATATAATTTAAAAAATTCTATGCCAACATGGTCACAGGATTTTCTATGTAAGACCTTACGGTTTGTAAGAATTGGGCACCGGTAGCTCCGTCAACGGTTCTGTGGTCACAAGCCAATGTTATTTTCATGGTATTTCCAACTACTATCTGACCCTCTTTAACTACAGGTTTTTGCTCTATGGCCCCTACAGATAAAATTGCTGAATTGGGTTGATTGATAATCGATGTAAATTCTTGAATTCCAAACATTCCTAAGTTTGAAATTGTAAACGTACTGCCTTCCATTTCGTTGGGAGCAATTTTTTTATTTCTTGCTTTTCCTGCTAAATCTCTAACATTTCCACCAATTTGAGTTAAACTCATTTGATCTGTAAATTTTAATACAGGAACTAAAAGTCCATCATCTACTGCAACCGCAACTCCTACATGAATATGATGGTTGTATCTCGTTGTATCTCCATTCCAAGAAGTATTGACTTGAGGATGCTTTTTTAATGCCATAGCACAAGCCTTTACGACCATATCATTAAATGATACTTTGGTCTCTGGTAATGCGTTAATTGTTTTACGTGAAGCTATTGCATTATCCATATCTAACTCGATGGTAAGATAATAATGTGGAGCAGTAAATTTTGACTCTCCTAAACGTTTTGCTATAACCTTACGCATTTGAGAATTTTTCACTTCCTCAGAACCCTCCTCACCAGCAGGTATAAATGTAGATATCGGAGCAGTATCTTGAGTCGTTTGAACAGGTGAAGTTGTTGCTTCAGAAACTTGATTTACTAAAGCTGGTGTATAATTTTCTACATCTTTCTTTACAATTCTGCCATTTTCACCAGAACCTTTAAGGTTTGCTAAGTTGATTCCTTTATCTTTTGCAATTTTTTTCGCTAAAGGCGAAGCAAAAATTCTACCTCCAGCAGAGTTTGTTGATGAAACTTCAACTCTCTGGTCCTCGGTTTGTTTTATTTCAGCTTCAGAAGACTCTTTTTTTACTTTAATGCTATCAGAAGTGGTATTTCCTTCTTTGTGAGCAGTCAATATTTCAGGTACATCAGTTCCTTCTGGCCCTATGATGGTTAATAAACTATCTACTTTTGCGCTTTCTCCTTCTTTTACACCGATATGTAATAAAATACCTTCGTAGAAAGATTCAAATTCCATAGTAGCCTTATCTGTTTCAATTTCAGCCAATATATCTCCCTCTTCAACTTTGTCACCAACGTTTTTTAACCATGAGGCTACGGTTCCTTCTTCCATAGTATCACTTAATCTCGGCATTGAAATTATTTGAACTCCATCAGGAATTGAGGAGGTAGAACTTTTTATAATGGGTTCCTCTTTGGCCTCCTCTAAAGGAATAGACTCTGGAGAAGCTCCTGCTAAAATTGCAGAAAAATCTTCACCCTCATCACCTATAATTGCTAGAAGAGCATCTACTGGAGATGTCTCTCCTTCCTGAACTCCTATATGCAATAAAGTTCCTTCATTAAAGGATTCAAATTCCATGGTTGCCTTATCGGTTTCAATTTCAGCAAGAATATCTCCTTCTTCAATTTTATCACCAACTTGTTTTAACCATTTAGCCACAACACCTTCTTCCATTGTGTCGCTTAGGCGAGGCATGTTTACTACTATTGCCATATCTTTTCCTGAATTATTATTTTATAAAAGGGTAATCTTCTTGTTCGTAAACAACATCATGTAATTGACTAACTTCGGGATATGGAGATTCATCGGCAAATTTTTCACATTCTTTAACCATATCCTTAACCTCTTGATTTATTTTTTCAATTTCCTCTTGCGTTGCATACTTTTTGTCTTTTATCACATCTAGTATTTGAGTAATAGGATCAATTTTTTTGTATTCTGCAACTTCATCTTTAGTTCTATAATGTTGAGCATCTGACATAGAATGTCCACGATATCGATAGGTTTTCATTTCTAAAAATGTTGGACCCTCACCTCGTCTGGCTCTTTGAATTGCTTCATCTACAGCTTCAGCTACTTTTATAGGATTCATTCCATCTACTGGTCCACAAGGCATCTCATAGCCTAAACCTAATTTCCAAATATCAGTATGATTTGCAGTCCTTTCTACCGAGGTACCCATTGCATATCCATTATTTTCAACAATAAATACTACAGGTAATTTCCAAAGCATGGCCATATTGAAAGTTTCGTGAAGAGAACCTTGTCTCGCAGCACCATCTCCAAAACAAGTAAGTGTAACTCCATCACTACCTTTGTATTTATCTCCAAATGCAATACCAGCTCCTAGTGGGATTTGTCCACCAACAATTCCGTGACCACCGTAAAACCCGTGTTCTTTTGAAAAAATATGCATTGAACCTCCCATCCCTTTTGAAGTTCCAGTTGCTTTACCATATAATTCTGCCATTACTTTTTTTGGATCAACTCCCATACCAATGGGTTGAACATGATTTCTGTAGGCAGTAATCATTTTATCTTTAGACAAGTCCATGGCATGTAAAGCACCAGCTAAAACAGCTTCTTGGCCATTATATAAGTGAAGAAAACCTCTAACTTTTTGTTGGATATATACCGAAGCTAATTTGTCTTCAAATTTTCTCCAAAATAACATGTCCTTATACCAGTTAATATAGGTTTGCTTAGTGACTTTTTTCATTTTTTTTTAATGTTTTTTTTCAAATTAGAAACCCCAAAAAATTAATAGATTCCTATTACAAAAATAAATGAATTAAATAGAATAAAAAAAGTAGTCTTAGTTAAATTAATTACAACGATTTCGTTTGGTAGAATTATTTGTCTTTTGCTATGATAACAGTGGCTTTAGCGCCTGTAGCAAGATTCCATTCATTGGAAGAAATAACGTTTCCAGCATCGTCAAAAACTGTGAAACCTGCAGTGTTTGGGCCAGAAGTTCCCTGGTTTAATGCAATAAAAGCAATTTTATTAATTCCTACCTGTAATGGTAGCTCAAAACTTTGATAAGAATTATACAAGGTAACGTTTCTAATTACTGGAATATCATTAATAGTAATTGTCACTCTATCTCCATCGGGATATTGAAAATCTCTACAGATAATTCTGACAGATTCAGATTGAGTTCTAAAGCTTCCAAGATCCTGGTCAATTTTAGGATAGGGTGCATTTATTTTTTTCCATGATTTTAAAAAACGCTCCTCAGATATTTTAGCTGCTGAAAGAATCCCTTTATTCTTTAGATCTTCATCTTTTTTCTTTTGAGCATCTTGTTTACTTTTATTCGTGTACGCTTTTTTAAAACCATCGTTACTTTCAATTTCTAAAGACATGGGTCTTTTTAATTTTTTTGAAGGTATTCCTAAAATCACATTTTTCCCAATATTTTTTTTGTTAGAATCAGAGATTGTATCCGTCTGACTGTATAGAGAGAAGGAAAGGAATAATAAAAAGTAAGTAAATATATGTAAGAGCGATTTCAAAGTAAAAGCTTTATTTATGTTATACAAATATAATGCCGTTAAGGTAGTATGACCTTTAGATTTTGTTAAAACTTGAATTATTCAACTGAAAAATTAAAGTAAGTATCTGGGTAAGGTTCATTTTTTAATGTAAAATGCCACCATTCATTGTCATAAGGTATGAAGCCATTTTCGATCATTATTGATCGAAGTAAGATTCTATTTTTCTTTTGTTTTTCGGTTATATTTTTATAAAATGGATGAGATTTTTCTCCAAAAAAGTCATAGGGACTTCCCATGTCTAATTCTTTATTGGTTTTTATATCGATAAGACATAGGTCTACAGTACTACCTCTAGTATGACCAGATTTTGAGGCGATGAATCCTAATTTAAATAAATCTGATTTTTTAACACCTGGATAATACAATGACTTCATTAGTGTGTCTTTCATAACCCTAGCCCACCTGACAAAGTGATTTACTGCTTGTTGTGGTCTATAAGCATCAAAAACTTTAAGACTTAGGCCATCAAGTTTTAATTTATTTTGAATTTTTTTAAGTGCCTTGGCTGCAGGTGTTGAAATGATAAGGCTATCTTTCTTGTACCCATCTATAGGTCTTCCAATAAAATTATTAGTAGTATAATATCTCAATTCTTTTTTAATTGTTGGATCAATTTCTAGTAAATAAGAAAACCCATTGGGTAGTTGTTGTGCATTACCATTTAGGCTACATAAAACAATACATAAAATAATAAATCTTTTCATGCACTAAAAGTATTGAAAATATTTAATTTTGTTCTCTTATGGAAGCATTGACATTAACAACCCCAGCACTATTATTTTCAGCAATATCTTTAATAATGTTAGCGTATACTAATAGATTTTTAGCCTATGCTGCAGTGATAAGAAATTTACACGCTGTGTATTTAGACAATAAGGACGTATCACTACTCAGACAAATTAAAAATCTTAAAGCTAGACTTACTTTAACCCGTTGGATGCAAATATTTGGAATAGGAAGTTTATTATTATGTGTTTTAACGATGTTTTTAATTTATGTAGAGTTTAAAATTATAGCGATATGGTTGTTTGGCATAGCACTTCTACTATTAATTATTTCTTTGGCATTATTAATTAAAGAAATTCAAATTTCATCGAAAGCGTTAGAGTATCATCTTTCAGACATAGAAGATCATTTAAAAAAAAATAAGAGCTGATTTATTACAACCAACTCTTATTGACAAGTCTAACAAAACCAAATTTATATTTTCTTTTTCATTTAATTATTATTTTGTTATCTACGAGAAATACTTCCACCAGAGGATGTATTTTTAGTAACTGTCTTTGGATCTCCTTCAAAAGAAATACTACCACCACTACTAGCTCTTCCATTAATATTTTCTGAAGCATATACACTTATACTTGCCCCACTACTTACTTTTGCAGTAACATTTTTGGATACTAATCTATATGCATTTATGGAACTTCCACTGGATGCGTTAGTTTCATGCGTTGAAGTTTCACCTTTAATTTTCATCGTAGATCCACTACTAGAATCGGATACTACATTTGTAGCATTTACATCTAAATTTGCACTGGCTCCACTACTGGTTTTTGAGCTAAGGTTAACGGCTTTGATATCTAAATTCACACTTGCTCCACTACTGGATCCAACAGTAAGATTTGTAGCGTTTAATACAGTACTAGTCTTTATACTACTCCCACTAGAGGCTTTCAATTCTTCTAGAGTATTTACTGTTAGGTACACTTTTTTTGAAGCAGATTTCCAAATATTTTTTTCAGTATAGATTTTTAATTTTCCATCTTCAACTTCTGTGATAATGATGTCATGTAAATTTTCATCTGCCTCAACGGTCAGTGAAACTTCACTCCCTTGATCAATAATTAATTCTATACCTGTGCTTACTCTTACTTTGGTAAAATTTTCATCAATATCTCTGTCGATTGAGATTACATTATTATTTCCTTCAATTCTGTTGAGCATGTCTAGACCGCAAGAGGAAAGAATAGTTAGGAAAAAGAGGGCTGAAAATTGAATGATAGTTTTTTTCATGATTTTTTTTTGATAAAATTATAATTGTTTATGGTTTTGATTAAATGTAGATTACTCAATTGTTGATTTTTTGGGATGAATTGTTTTAAAGGTATTTTTCATGGTTTTTTTTGCAATCTGAACAATTCAATCCATTTTCTGTCATTTTAAAAAAATGATTTATTAAATCTCCACGATATAGGTTGTCACTGTTTTATTTCGATATGCACAGTAATGACTTTTACATTTTTTATGGTATTTAAACAAGTTGGTAATAATATATAAAATTAAGAATATTTACTTAAGTGATTTGATTATTGTTATATTGCAGAATAACATAGATGATTTATTTTATCTAAAATTACTTTAGACAACTTATTCATTTATGCCTAGCTACTATAAAAATTGAATTTATGAGACTCTTAAAATATTTTTTATTCTTTTTGGCTTTTGCATTAACTTTTACTGTGATAAAAATTGAATTTTTTGAGAGTGAAGTTGATTTCTTATTTATTTTAGAAACTTCGGTTGCAGGTCTAATTGCCTCAATTGTGATCTACCTATTAAATACCTATTCAAAAAATTAGTACGAAATAGTTTCGAATATTTTTAAACACACACATTATTTTTTTAAGATTATAATTTAACTCTGATTGTCTTATTTAAAAGGTTTAATTTTCATTTTATTCAATGTATTAGCTCATAAATTATAAGTATCTTTCGCAATAAATTTTACTTTATGAACATCACGCCCAAAAGAATCAATAGATTTATGCTATTTAAATTACCACTTGCATATTTGGCAGGTGTTCGAGTTATTTCAATTACAGGAGAAACAGCCATAGTTCATATTACTCATAAATGGATGAATCAAAACCCTTTTCAATCTATGTTTTGGGCAGCACAAGGAATGGCTGCAGAAATGGCTACAGGTGTTTTGGTAATGAGGGGTATAGAAAATATTGGAGCAAAAGTCTCTATGTTAGTCACAAATCAACGAGGTAATTTTACCAAAAAAGCTACAGGTAAAATTAGGTTTGAATGCCATCACGGAGGGTTGGTAGCTGATGCTTTAGAAGAATCTGCTAAGACTGGAGAGGGTAGGGTAATTACTATGAAGGCAGAGGGTTTTAATACAGAAGGAATATCAGTATGTAATTTCCATTTTGAATGGAGTCTTAAAGTAAAAAAATAAGTATTACTTTTTATTTTTCAGTATTCTTAATATCAGCAATAAACTCACTTAGTTTCTTGCCATAGAATGATTGCTTTACTTTTTCTGTTAATGAATTATTTATACTATCTAAGTATTTTATGTTTGCATTTACCAATTCAGTTAGGGTAATGTAAGCGGCAGCCTCTTTATCTGCATTATTTAAAGCAAAATTTATGGTATAGATGTATTTTTTTATGTTTTGTTTTTCAGCTTGTTTTCTTAAAGCTTGAGAAGTTTGGAGATTGTTTTCTTTTTGCGCCTGTAAATTGGCAGCTAAAATATCTAGTTGTTTATCTTGAAACTTACTAACTATTTCTTTGTAATTTTCTAATATTTTTTGGTTACTAGAACCTTCTATTATTGGTGATACCCCAAATTTATCTAATTGATCGCTAATGGAAATTACACCTTCTTCACCAAAAAAAGAAAGTGTATTTTGGTTTTGATCTAAACTAAGAAAATACATTTCCGGAGAGCTAATGTTATCTGTTAGCGTAAAGGTATCTTTTCCAAATAAACGAATAGAATCTACTGAAACAGTAAGTGTATCTCTCATTTTTTTTAGATACAAAGTTCCTTTTTTAATCCCTTTAATTTTTCCTTGAACGACCATGTTACCCAACTCTTTTTCCTTAGAACAAGCTACTATTGAGAGCAACAAACCAATTACCAATATTTTCTTCATAAGATTATAAAACTTTAGGATGCAAATATGCAGATTTCTATTTAAACAGATGCAGCTAATTCTAATAAAATAGTACATCCAATGGCAGCTATTGTTCCTATAGCATACCCAAAAACAGCTAACAATACACCTACTGTTGCTAATGAGGGGTGAAATGCTGAAGCTACAATAGGAGCAGATGCTGCACCACCAACATTGGCCTGGCTACCAACTGCTAAAAAGAAGTAAGGAGCTTTAATTAGCTTGGCTACTAAAATTAAAAGGCCAGCATGAACAGACATCCAAACAATTCCAATAATAATTAAGCCCCAGTTGTCAAAAATCATGGTTAAATCCATTTTCATTCCAATAGTAGCAACCAGCACATAAATAAAAATACTTCCAATTTTACTGGCTCCTGCTCCTTCATAATTTTTTGCTTTAGTATAGGATAGAATAACAGCAATGATAGTAGAGATACTAACTAACCAGAAAAATTGAGAGCCTAAGAAAGTAAATATATTTCTAGTAATTTCAGATGAAATACCACCAATAAGACCTTTAAAAAATCCGGCCAGAAAACTTGCTGCAAAGTGCCCAAAGCCAACTGTTCCAAATGCAATGGCCAGAATAATCATATAATCTGTAAGGGTTGGGTTCTTTTTTATTTTTTGAGTAAAAGAAATTACTTTTTCTTTTAATTCTTCAATAGCAGAGGTATCTGCTTTAAGCCATTTATTAATAGCCTCTTTTTTCCCAATACCGATCAATAAAATAGCCATCCAAACATTAGCAACAACAATATCGACAAAGATCATTCCTCCATATTTTGCTGGATTGTACTGATAAATTTCTAACATAGCAGTTTGGTTGGCACCGCCACCAATCCAACTTCCTGCTAGGGTAGATAGACCTCGCCAAACAGCATCAAAATCTGCGCCACCAACAGTTTCTGGAGATACCAAAGAAATGAGTAATATGGCAATCGGGCCTCCAATAATAATCCCAACAGTACCCGTAAAAAACATAATTAAAGCTTTTGAACCCAAGTTAAAAATTGCCTTTAAATCTATACTCAAGGTCATTAATACTAGTGCAGCTGGTAATAAAAATCTGCTAGCCATATAGTATAATTGAGAATTTTCTTTTACAATCTCACCACTTGCATTTGTATATTCCCATTCTGGAGCAATAGTGCCAAGAGTGGTGAATATAGCTGGAATGAAATAGGCCATAAATAATCCAGGAACAATTTTATAAAATTTATGCCAAAAACCACTTGTTTTAGATTCTGTGTAGAATACAAAACCAAGCGATATCATTAAAATTCCAAATACTATGGCATCATTGGTAAAAAGTGGCTGTTCCATAAATAAGATTTTAGCTAATGTACTAAAATAGTAGTGTAAAAAGAGCGAAGTTGAAAAACTTCGCTTTTGAGATTAAAATTTTTGTATTTCCTTAAAAGGAGAAATATGGACAGTTTCTAGTAATTTCTTATATGTTAACCAGTCCATGTCAAAAAAATCATTAGTTTTTTCAACTGCGTCTTTTAATGCTTTTTTGAATTGACTAATCAAACGTTCTTCAGTGGAGGTTAGAGGACCAAATCTACTCCCAACGTATCTCCTAGCGGAAAAGTAGCGTCTGTTTATGGTAACTTCCGGATTTCTTGTAATTCCCTGGCGCTCATCTATTTTTCCAATGAAAACTGCAATCAATTCATCTATTTTATTAATAATCTCTTTAGATAACTTTATTTGGTCTTTGTACTTCTTTTCGTCTTCTTTACCTAGATCTTTTTTAAAACCTGTAGCGGTTAGTTTACTTTCTACCAATTGCTTAACAATATCTGCCATCAATTGTTGATCTTTCTCTAGATCTTTACTAACATTGTATATTTCAGCTATGGCCTCTGTAGACATCTCTAATCTTGGATCGAACTCGACCTTTATAGAACTTTCTGAGGTTTGATCTCCAAAAGTCATTTTTAGATTATAGGTTCCTGGTTTCACAGAAACACCTCCAGGTTCAAAGTTTCTTTTTCTAATTTTCCTTGATGGTCTATCTGCCCCTTTTTCATTCATGTACCAATACATTCTATGAATTCCGTTTTCTTCTGGTGCTTTTTGTTTAAGTGTTCTTATCAAACGAGATCCATCAAAAATTTCTAGTTTGATAGAGTCATATTTTACCTTTGAAGCAATTTCTTTTGAGGGTTCTGGTGTTGTTACTTTCTTGGTTTTGTTTCGTTTCTTTTTATTTTTTGTGCTTTTTTCTCCTTTTTTATCTGAGGCAGCACTTGATCTATTAATGTAATATGATATCATAGCTCCAGATTTTTTATTTTCTCCGTTAAACAAGGCATCTCCTCCAAATCGACTTCCAGTGGGTTGTTGATAGGCTGCTTGATAGGCTGTAGGAGGTGTAAATAATTGGAGTTTTTTATCCAATACATTTCCACTGGCCATGGCGCGTAATGGTCTTATATCATCTAAAACCCAGGCTGCTCTTCCAAATGTACCTATTACTAAATCATGCTCTCTTGGTTGTATGACTAAATCTTTGGTGGAAACTGTTGGAAAACCAGCAGTCCATTTACTCCATTGGTTTCCTGCATCTAGAGAAACATATAGGCCATCATCAGTTCCTAAAAATAGTAGGTTAGCATTAATGGGATCTTCAACAATACTAAGCGTGTAGCTTTTTACATCATTCTTATCGACAATTCGAGACCAACTAGCACCATAATCTTTTGTTCTGTATGCATAAGGAGTATAGTTAAAGCGCCTATAATCGTTTGCAATCAATAAAGCTTCTCCTTTGTTTTTATTGGAGGCTTTTATTTGAGCTATCCAACTCCCTTTAGGTAATTCTGGAATATTTGCACTTACATCCGTCCAAGTTGAACCTCCATTTTTAGTCACATGAACTCTACCGTCATCAGACCCTGTCCAAAGCAAATCTTTTTCAATTTTTGAGGGTTCAATAACTAGGATAGTAGTGTGGTTTTCTGCGCCTGTAGCATCCATAGTTAATCCACCACTTTCTGCCTGCTTTTGTTTTTCTTTATCGTTGGTAGTTAAGTCATCAGAAATAATAGTCCAAGTAAGTCCTTTGTCCGTAGATTTATGAACAAATTGGCTTCCAAAATATAAAGTATTAGTATCTAATGGATCAATATTAATAGCAGCATTCCAATTAAAACGAAGGGCTACATCGGGGTCTGGGTGAGTAGGTTTTACAGAATAATTATTTCCTGTGAGATAGTCATATCTGACCACAGATCCCTGTTGACTCATAGACCAACCGTAACGTGAATCATCTTTATCAGGAACCACATCAAAGCCATCTCCAAAACTAATTTCTTGCCAATATGAGTTTCTAATTCCTTGAGCTTTCCAAACATATGCAGGACCTCTCCATGAGCCATTATCTTGCATTCCACCATAAACGTTGTAGGGATACTCATTATCAACATTAATGTGGTAAAATTGTGCCACGGGTAAGTTTCCAATAAAACGCCAAGTATCACCTTTGTCTTTGGTAATATTCATACCTCCATCATTTCCATCAATCATAAAAGAGCCATCCTCTGGATGAATCCACCAAGCATGATGATCTGGGTGAACACCATTAGAAACTCCGTAGGCTGGCATTAATTCTTTAAAATTTTTTCCTCCATCATCAGACACATTTACATAAGTAAAAACTGTATAAATTCTGTTTTCATTCTGAGGATCTACATAAATTTCTGAATAATAAAAGGGTCTATTTCCAATACCAGGTTTATCATTTATTTTTTTCCACTTAAATCCACCATCTTCACTTTTATAAAGTGCATTCTTTTTTGCCTCCACTAGTGCGTAAACAACATTAGGATTACTTCTAGAAATAGCGACACCAATTCTACCTAGTTCTCCTTTTGGAAACCCTTCTTTTTCGGTTACTTCTTTCCAAGTTTCACCTCCATCATAGGTAATGAAAAGTCCGCTGCCTTCACCACCAGATTTAAAAAACCAAGGATCACGTTTGTGTTCCCACATGGCGGCAATTAATTTGTTTGGATTTGAGGGATCCATAACTAAATCTGCTACACCAGTTTTACTATTTTTAAATAAAATTTGTTTCCATGTTTTTCCACCATCAGTAGTTTTATAAACACCTCTTTCTTTGTGTTCTCCCCAAGGAGATCCTATTGCACCTACATACACCGTATTTGGATTTGTTGGATCAATAATAATTCTGTGGATATGACGGGTTTTTTGAAGCCCCATGGCCATCCAATTTTTACCACCATCTAAAGATTTATAGATGCCATAACCACCATTAAGGCTGTTTCGAGGATTTCCCTCACCAGTTCCTGCCCAAATAACGCTTGGGTTAGATTGCTGAATGGCAACTGCACCAATGGAGGCAGTTATTTCTTTATCAAAAATAGGATCCCATTTAATTCCTCCAGAAGTAGATTTCCATAGACCTCCTGAGGCTGTTCCAACATACATAATGTCTGGATTTGAATTAACAACATCTATGGAAGTTACACGACCACTCATTCCTCCTGGACCAATATTTCTAGGAGTCATGTTTTTAACCAAATCCATTGAGAATTCTTGTGAGAATAAAGAAAATGATACTGTAAGAAATAGTGTTATAAAGATTTTTTTCATGAGTAGTGATTTAATTAACGTATCAGTTTTAAAGGTACGAGTTCTCACTTTTAAAAAATCTTAAAGAAATGTTAATGGAATATTTTAGAAAAGAAAAAGTTAGCGCTAAAGTTGAAAATTTTTATAGACGCACAACAGCATAACCTCTTCTTGTTTTTCTATAATATTTACCATCCCACTTATAATATTTTCTCTTTTTTATGACTACTACTTGATGATTTCTAGGAGCTTTTTTTACAATCACAAGATTTGGTTTGGAGGTAACTTGCCTTACCACACAAGATTGTAAACTGAATGATGTAATGCATAGGATGCATAGGATGATTTTTTTCATTTTTTAGGGTTTTTAATTTTATACTAAGACCATTATAATTAAAAAAGGTTTAATAGCTTCTTAATATTTATATTTTTTTAAAAATTTACTTCTACATTTTTTTACCTTAGCTAAATGACAAAATAAAATATTATGTTTAGAATCAAGATTTTAGTTTTTTTTCTGTTTTTGGGCGCAGCATCTTATGCATCAAATAATAGACCATTTTGGGGACAAACGGGCCATAGAGTAGTTGGAGAAATAGCCTATAACCACCTAACAAAGAAAGCAAAAAGAAATATACAAAGATTATTAAAAGGAGAGAGTTTAGCTACAATCTCTACCTTTGCAGATGAAATTAAATCTGATAATGCATATAGAAAATATAGCCCATGGCATTATGTAAATTTTAAAGTTGGAGAAACCTACGAATCATCAGAGAAAAACCCAAAAGGCGATTTAATTCAAGGTATTAAAATATGCCAGCAGATCATCTCAGATCCAAAATCTAATGACGAAGATAAAATATTTCACTTAAAACTATTAGTTCATTTGATTGGAGATTTACATCAACCGCTACATATTGGAAGAGCTGAGGATAGGGGTGGAAATGCAATAAAAGTTAAGTGGTTTAGAGGTAAAACAAACTTACATTCTGTTTGGGATACAAAAATGATTGAATCCTATAATATGACCTATACAGAGTTGTCAACGAACTTAGATAATTTTTCAAAAAATCAAAAAGAAGCTATTCAAGAAGGCACCTTAATAGATTGGGTTAATGAATCTAGGGAACTTGCAACGATGGTATATGGCTCTGCAAAAATGGATCAAAATTTAAGCTACAGGTATATGTATGACCATTTTTCAACTGTAAAAGTTCAATTAAGAAAAGGTGGCTTACGTTTAGCTAAAGTTTTAAACGAATTATTTGGAAAGTAGTTTGTTTTCAATCTATGAAACAAATTGTTTATTCTGAAACATTAAGTCGAGCTTCAGCTTTGACTGATATGTCAGCATATTTTCTCTCCTTATATTTCAAATATCCTGTAATTGCAATCATAGCTGCATTGTCTGTAGTGTATTCAAATTTTGGAATATAAGTTGTCCATCCCCAATGTTTATTTGCCAATTGCAATCGTTTTCTAATTTCAGAATTTGCAGAAACACCACCAGCAATAGCTACGTGTTTAATGCCTGTTTTTTTAACAGTATTTTTTAATTTTTGCATCAAAATTTCAACAATGGTGTGCTGAATTGAAGCACAGATGTCATATAAATTGTCTTCAATAAACGTTGGATTAATCTTTACATTTTTTTGAATAAAATAAAGAATTCCTGTTTTTAATCCACTGAAACTAAAATCTAAGTCACCTACTTTTGGTTTTGTAAATGAAAATTTATTAGGATCACCTAACTGTGCATATTTATCTACGAGTGGACCACCTGGATAAGGTAAGCCTAAAATTTTGGCAGATTTATCAAAAGCTTCACCTACAGCATCATCAATGGTTTCTCCCAACACCTCAAATGAAAAATAATCAGTCACTTTTACAATTTGAGTATGACCTCCACTAATGGTAAGGCAAATGAAAGGAAAAGGAGGGAAATTTGAGTTTTCTTCTTTTATGAAATGAGCCAATATATGTGCCTGCATATGATTTACATCAATCAAAGGAATGTTTAATCCGATGGCTAATGATTTTGCAAATGAGGTACCTACTAGTAAAGACCCCATTAAACCTGGACCTTTGGTAAAAGCAATAGCATCTATATTTTCTTTGGTGATACCAGCCTGTTCAATGGCTTGATGAACAACAGGAACAATATGCTGTTGATGTGCTCTAGAGGCTAGTTCAGGAACCACACCACCATATTTAGCATGTATCTCTTGATTGGCAACAATATTACTCAATACCTTACCGTCACAGATAATAGCAGCACTAGTATCATCACAAGAGGACTCAATTCCTAAAATATATGTTTTTTGATTGGTCATAATATTATGTCTACAAAATTAACCAATATAAAATATTCTATTTCGTTTTAAATAAGAAATTTATTAGTTTATTAATTTTATCGTTCTTTTGTAAGGAAAGGCTTTATTTTTGCGTTACTTAATAAAGTATAATCATATTTAATATTACAGAAATCAAAAAAACTAGAAAAATACTGTTTAAGTTATTGAAGTATCTTGGGTTATTCCTGGTATTTCTTGTTATAATTTTTTCAATTCCAGCCGTTCAAACGAAGCTAGCCAGAATTGTAACTGATGATTTAAACAGAGATTTTGGAACTAATTTAGAGATTGAAAAAGTAGATCTTTCATTACTTGGTTCTATTTCTCTCAAGGGAATAGAGATAAAAGACCATCATCAAGATACATTAATCTATGTTAAAAGGTTAAAGTCTTCTCTTTTTGATGTCAAAAGAATCATAGAAAATAATATTCAACTCAAAAGCACATCACTCAAAGGTGTCTATGTGAATGTGAAAAATTATAAGGGTGAGGAAATAGATAATCTAACTGTTTTTGTCGATAAATTTGAGGATGATAACCCCAGAGATCCTAATTCTAACCCATTTAAGTTAAGTTCTTCAAATATTTATTTTGAAGACATTAATTACAAACAAATAAATGAAAATAAGAAAGTTCCTTTAGATTTTGCAGCCTACCATGGAGGTGGTAACTTACAAGATTTTTCAATCATTGGACCCAATGTAGCTATTAAAATTAGAGGTCTTTATTTTACAGATAATAGAGGATTAGAAGTAACTAACCTCACTACAGATTTTACTTACAGTAAGACTCAAATGAAGTTTTACAATACACTTCTTCAAACAAAATCTTCAACAATCAAAGCTGAAATAGATTTTAATTATGACAGAAAGAATTTAAGTAAGTTTAATGAATTAGTTTACATTAATGCTAATTTTAAGAATAGTTTTTTGTCTACTCTAGACTTAAATAAACTTTATAAAGAGATTAAAGGAAATGACATCTTTAGGTTTGACACTTCTCTTAGTGGATCTTTGAATAATTTTTCTTTAGAAAATTTAAAACTAACCTCTAATCAAGGTATTAAAATTATTGGTGATTTAAACCTAATAAACGCTGTAAAACAAGAAGATTTTTATTTAGCATCCAATTTTGAAGAATTATCATTAGACTACTTTAAATTGAAAAATTTACTCCCCAATCTTTTGGAAAATAGCCTCCCGAAAGAGTTAATTAAATTGGGTGAGTTTTCAATCTCAGGATATACCAAAATTACACCAAGTACAATAGAGGCAAGCATTGGAGTTAATTCTGAAATAGGGAAAATAGACTCAGATTTAGAATTGAATAATTTTAAAAGTATTGATGAGATTATTTACAAAGGTGAAGTTGAACTAGATAGGTTTGATTTAGGTCGATTTTTTGAAGATAACTCATTTGGAAACATTTCATTTGAGGGTGAGGTTGATGGTGTAGGTTTTCGAGCAAGAAATAGAAACACCAAACTTTTGGGAGAGATTCATGAGATAACATTTAATAAATATGATTATCAAAATATAAGTGTTAATGGATTGTATCAAAATAATTTATTTGACGGTAAATTAACTTCCAACGATATTAACTTGAAAGGTACTTTTGAGGGGCTAGCAGACTTATCTGAAGAAATTAACAGATTTGATTTTAAAGCCACAATCAATTACGCAAATTTAAGAGAATTAAACCTCTTTAAAAGGGACAGTATATCTGTACTTAGAGGGCTAATAGATTTAGATTTAACAGGAAATAAGCTGGAAAATATTATAGGAATTGCAAATTTTAAAAATATTGTTTATACAAACGAAAGAGATATTTATCCATTCAAGCAGTTTTTAATTTTCTCAAAAGTAAAAGAAAATATTAGACAAATCAGAATTGATTCTGAAGACATTATTAAAGGAGAGTTGATTGGAGATTTTAATTTTCAAGAGATGTTGGCTCTTGCTCAGAATGCTCTAGGAAGTATCTATTCAAATTATTCTCCTTTCAAAGTTTCTTTAAATCAGTTTTTAAATTTTGATTTTGTCATTTATAACCAAATAGTTGATGTTTTTTTTCCAGGCATTTCAGTAGCTGCGAATACCAAAATTAATGGCAGTATAAAGTCTAATAAGAATCAGTTGAAATTAAAGGTTACCTCACCAAAAATTACTGCATATGGGACTACTATAGATTCTTTATTTTTAGACACGGATAATAAAAGAGATGTATATGATTCCTCTCTAAGAGCAGCGCGAATAAAAACCCCAGCGTACGCTCTTTCTAAAGTATTACTTTTCAATAAAACAGTAAATGATACATTATTTTTTAAATCCATCTTTAAAGGAGGTGCCTCAGAGAAAGAAAAATTTAATTTAGATTTCTATTACACCATTAATAAAAATAAAAAATCTGTTGTAGGGATTGAAAAATCAACTTTTAATTACATGGATAATATTTGGGATTTGAATCCTGAAAACAACACCAACAATAAATTAACTTTTGATCTTAAGTCTAAAGAATATGTTTTTTCTCCATTTACATTAAAATCTAAAGAGCAACAAATTGATTTTAAAGGGGTTTTGAGAGATTCTACCTTCAAAGAAATTGATGTAGATTTTACAAATGTATATTTAAAAAGTTTTTTACCAGAAATTGATAGTTTAAAATTGCGAGGTCAATTAGATGGTATTATAAACATTTCACAAGTTGATGGGATTTATGGGCCAAAAGGGAATTTATCAGTTAAGAATTTTAAAATTAATAATTTTTATCAAGGAGACTTAAAATTAAATATAGAAGGTGAGAGTTCTTACAAGAAATATGGTGTTAATTTTTCTTTAGATAGGGAAAAAGTAAAAAGTATATCAGCGTTTGGATCTCTTGATTTTACTAAAACAAGACCAAAAATTGATGTAGCTGTCAATTTAGAGGAATTTGAATTAGATGCTTTTAGTCCATTAGGGGAAAATGTTTTATCTAAAATAAGGGGGAAAGCTTCCGGTAATTTTACCTTAAAAGGGTTTTTAAGAAATCCAGACATGGACGGTGATTTGATTCTTGAAAATGCTGGATTAAAATTCCCATATTTAAATACAGATTATGATTTTGATGGAGATGTAAGTATTGGATTAAATGGGCAATCTTTTGAATTTAGAAATATTAATTTACTTGACACTAAATATCAATCAACCGGTTTTTTAGAGGGTACGATAACACATCAAAATTTTGATTTATGGTCCTTAGATATAGATGTTGATACTCCAAATTTATTAATCTTAGATACTGAAAACTCTGATGAGGCTCTTTATTATGGTACAGGGTTTATAAAAGGAAATGCAAGCATAACAGGACTTACAAACAATATAACAATAGATGTAAATGCGAAAACAATGCCCAATACAAATTTTGTTATTCCTTTAAAAGACATTGCCTCAATAGATACCTACAGATTAATACATTTTAAATCAGAAAAAACATTAGAGGAATTGCAAGAAAAATTAGCTATTGATGCCATTGAAGGAGTTTCTCTGAATATTGATCTAGAAGTTACTAAAGATGCAAAGGCGCAGATTGTTATTGATGAAGTAAATGGTAGTGAACTTAGTGGTCGTGGTTTGGGTGATTTAAAAATAGAAATCAATACAAATGGTAAATTTGCCATGTTTGGAGACTACACAATAGACAATGGAGTTTATAACTTTAAATATGGAGGGATAATCAACAAACCTTTTGTGATTTCAAAAGGAGGAACAATCTCCTGGAGCGGTAACCCATATGAAGCTAATTTAAATGTTACAGCTGTGTATACAACTAATGCAAATCCTGCAGTTTTACTTGAAAATTTTAATACGAATAGAAAAATACCCGTAGATTTAATTACCAATATATCTGGAAGCTTATTTAATTCAAAACAAGATTTTGATATTGAAATTCAAAACTCAAATTCGACAATAGCGTCAGAATTAGATTTTGTATTAAACGATAATGATGTAAATTCAAAAATGCGTCAGTTTTTAACCTTATTAGCTGCTGGAACTTTTGCAAATCCTAACAGTGGAAATATCAATGGTACAGAGCTATTAACTGGAACCACCTCTAGTGCTGTTGGTTCCATTCTTTCAGATATTATCAGTAGTAATAAAGTTAGGCTAGATTTAGGATATTCTTCAGGAGGAATTCAAAATCCTCAAGATGATTTAATAAATGATGATCAATTTGATGTCTCATTGACAACTCAAATAAGTAAAAATGTTATTGTTAATGGAAAAGTAGGTGTGCCTGTTGGTGCTCAAACTCAATCAAGTGTTGTAGGTGAGGTAAAAGTTGAGGTTTTATTAAATGATACAGGTAACTTTAGAAGTGTTATTTTTAATCGACAAAATGAAATACAATATTCTGCCCAAGAGGAGGGGTATACACAAGGAATAGGTTTGTCCTATCAGGTAAACTTTAACTCTTTATCAGAATTATTAAAAAAGATAGGTTTAAAAAAGAATAAAAACAAAAAGGAAAAGAAAACTCAAATTAAGAAGAAAGACTCCATTAGTTCCTCTCATCAAAGACTTCTCAACTTTAAGAAAAATAATTAATTAAAATTTTTTCTATTAATTTAGTTGACTATTATTAATCAATATACATATTTTTTCGTTGCTTTTTTTAAGGAATATAATCGAAATCGATTTCGTTTTTTTTTTATTCTAAGTAACTATTAATAAGTATTTTTACGCTGAAATTATGAAAAAAATCAACAAATTAGCCGTCATGACCTCCGGAGGTGATTCTCCTGGAATGAATGCCGCAATTCGTTCAGTAGTAAGGACTTGTGCATACTATAAGATAGATTGTTTAGGGATTTATAGAGGCTATCAAGGGATGATTGAAGGAGATTTCACTTCACTTACTGCACGAAGTGTCAATAATATCATTAACAAAGGAGGTACGATTTTAAAATCTGCTAGATCTGATGAGTTTAGAACGACTGAAGGAAGAAAAAAGGCTTATCAAAATTTAATAAAGGAAAATATTGATGGACTTGTTGTTATTGGGGGTGATGGCTCCTTTACCGGTGCTGTCATTTTTAATAAAGAATATAATTTCCCAGTTGTAGGAATACCAGGAACTATAGATAACGACATTTTTGGAACTTCACATACCCTAGGTTACGATACGGCACTAAATACAGCTGTTGAAGCTATTGATAAAATTAGAGATACTGCCTCTTCACACAACAGATTATTTTTTGTTGAAGTTATGGGTAGAGATGCTGGTTTTATTGCTTTGAATGCTGGTGTTGGAGCAGGTGCTGAGGAAATATTAATTCCAGAAGAAAATCTTGGTCTAGATAGATTATTAGAATCTTTAATAAAAAGTAGAAAATCAGGGAAATCATCAAGTATTGTTGTAGTAGCTGAGGGAGACAAATCAGGAAAAAATGTATTTGAATTGGCTAAGTATGTTGAAGATAATATGCCTGAATACGATGTGAGAGTTTCTGTTCTTGGTCATATGCAAAGAGGTGGATCTCCATCCTGTTTTGATAGAGTTTTGGCCAGTAGATTAGGTGTAAAAGCAGTAGAGATATTAATTGATCACAAAACTAATCTTATGGTTGGTCTCAAGAATAATAAAGTAATAACAACAGATTTAGAAGAGGCTATAACTGGAGGACATTCCATAAATAATGAACTCCTAAGAGTATCTGATATCATGTCAACATAATTAAATAATAAGAAATAAAAAATGATTAAAGTAGGAATTAACGGTTTTGGTAGAATAGGAAGATTAGCATTCAGATCAGCGATCAACAGATCTAATATTCAAATTGTAGGAATTAATGATTTATTAGATGTAGAATATCTTGCTTACATGTTAAAATACGATTCTGTTCACGGAAAGTTTGAAGGAGATGTGGAAGTAAAAGATGGTAAATTACTAGTTAATGGTAATCTAATAAGAATTACTGCAGAAAGAGATCCAGCCAATTTAAAATGGGATGAGGTTGGAGCAGAATATGTAATTGAATCCACCGGTTTCTTCCTAACAGAAGAAACAGCTGGTAAACATTTAGAAGCTGGTGCAAAAAAAGTAGTTTTATCTGCTCCATCAAAAGACCACACACCAATGTTTGTAATGGGTGTTAATAACACAGAGTTAAAAGCAGATCAGAAGATTTTTTCTAATGCATCATGTACTACTAATTGTTTAGCTCCAATTACTAAAGTTTTAAATGATAACTTTGGTATTGTTGAGGGACTAATGACTACCGTTCACGCGGCTACGGCTACTCAAAAAACTGTAGATGGTCCTTCTATGAAAGACTGGAGAGGTGGACGTTCTTCAATTCATAATATTATTCCATCATCTACTGGAGCTGCAAAAGCAGTGGGTAAAGTTATCCCTTCCATGAATGGAAAATTAACTGGAATGGCGTTTAGAGTTCCTACCATGGATGTTTCTGTTGTAGATTTAACTGTGAAATTAGAGAAACCAGCTTCTTATGAAGATATATGTTCAGCGATGAAAGCTGCTTCAGAAAGTGGTCCAATGAAAGGGGTATTAGGGTATACTGAAGACCTAGTTGTTTCTCAAGATTTTGTAGGAGAAACGAGAACTTCTGTATTTGATGCCGGAGCAGGAATTGCCTTAAATGATAATTTTGTAAAAGTAGTTTCTTGGTATGACAATGAAATTGGGTATTCAACAAAAATTGTAGATTTAATTGAATACGCGGCTACTTTGTAACTGTAGATATTAAAATAGATTTTAAAGGCTGTCTTAAAATTAGGCAGCCTTTTTTATTTGACAGCAATCATGCTAATTTCTACATTGACGTATTTTGGCAGATTGGCAACCTCTACAGTTTCTCTGGCAGGAGCCGAATCGTCATTAAAATATCGTCCATAAATAGTATTAATTTCGGAAAAATTGTTCATGTCTGAGATAAAAATTGAAGTTTTTATGACATGGTCAAAAGTCATTTCAGCTGCAGCTAATACGGCTCTTAAATTTTCCATAACTAAAGTAGTTTCTTCTTCGATAGTTTTAATATTTAACTCACCAGTCAATGGATTAATTGCAATCTGTCCAGAGGTGTATAAAGTATTCCCCGAAAGAATTGCCTGATTATATGGCCCTATTGGTGCTGGTGCTTTTAAGGTTTTAATTATTTTTTTCATAAAATAAATTGTTTAAAATAATACTCGGTCTGGGGGTTTATTTTGTTCGTATTTTAAATCATTAAGGATGCCACTCTTAACTCCAATAAAGAATACATAGGATTGGTTATTTCCAAAAGGCACCCAATTAAATGTCATTCTCCAACTATCTAGATCTCTGGAAAAATTCATTCTTGTAAATGAAAACCCACCACTTGCAATATCATATCCAGAAGAAAATCCAACTTTCCACTTTGGTGTTAATTCAAAATCACCGCCAAACATTAATGAGTGGGATTGAATTCCGGAATTACCTATTCCAGTATTTGAATAAGCTGCAGAATAAGCAAAATTTAAATTCCATGGTATTGTAGATTTATATAATTCTGTAATTTCTTCTTCATTATTTTGATCTCCAGAGGGACTTGAAGCAAAGCTATTAGCAGGATTTAAATTTTTCCCTAGGACATCTGGTGTAACCTGATTTCCATTTCCAGAATTTTCATTGGTATCTCCTTTCAAATCTCTACTTGATAGGCTATAATTAGCAGTAAGACTAGCTCTAGTTACTCTAAATAATCCTTTAGTAAACTTATTTACTCTTACCCCATTTTCATTAACTTGATAAGGATCTAAGGTCGCATTTAAATTAAGTGCTAACCTATCTTTTAATAGTCTAGTTCCAGCCGTTGCACTAACTGGAGACCAACGTAAACTATCTGCAGCCATATTATAGGACGAACTAAAATTTAAATTGTTAAGAATAGTAATTTTTTTATCTTCCTCATCACTATCAGGATCTTTCGGCGCTACTTTCCCTTCAATAACATTGTTCAGCGTTATTCCAATTGAATTACTTAAACCTGAACCGGGTTTACCATAAATACTTGTCCCATTATCAAAAGGAGAAAAGGTTTCAAATTCTGTTCCTTCTAAATTACTTTGAACAGTTTCATTATATCTATCAGCAAAATCAGGCCTGTATGAAAATGAAACAGAAGGTCTTATGGTGTGCCTAATGGCTTTTAATCGACCCTTTTTAAAATTAAAGGTTCCGTAAATATTTGTAGATAAACTTAAGCTAGAGCTATATTCTCTAAAGGTACTAAAGCCACTTATGGTATCTGAAACAACAGTTCCAAAAGATCCATCTGTGTTTTGTACAGAAGGATCAAACTCTTTATTGTATTTTTTAAAACTCCAAACCTCACGATAGTTTACACTTGGAGATAAAGTGAAGTAATTAAACATTGTTATATTGGTACTAGCATCTGCTCTATGTTGGACTCCTGCATTTGCAGTTTCAAACATCTTGGAGGTAAAGAATTCGTCCTCTGATGTATTAATCCTATACTCTCCCTGCATATTATAGGTTAATCCTATTTTTTGTAAAGGATTTTTTTTAATTCCACCTTTTCCAGCAAATGGATATATTCTACTCATAGATACTTGAAGAGATGGAAGAGTCATCGTAACTGTTCCCGTATTTGTATTTTGTGAATGCGTAGCATTGGCACTCATATTAAATGGAGTACCAGTAAATGTTTTTTGATAAGAAATAGAGGAATTAAATGTATTTGTTAGAAAATTTGAATTGTTAAACTCATTCAATGATTGTCTAAAATATTGACTACTTCCTAAATTAACTGAAGCCCCAAAATTAGAATTGGGATTTGACTTAGGGTCTTGTCTATGACTCCATCTTAGGTTAAAATTAGTAACTTCCGAGAAATCGTCAAAACCTCTGGTACTTTGTATTAATTTTTCAAAACTTAAATTAAAGCCTCCTGAAAACTTATAGCGAACATAATATTGAGAACGGGATCTGAATCCCCAACTTCCATTAGAATAAACGTCCCCCAACAATTCAAGATCTACATAATCATTTACTGCAAAATAATATCCTCCATTTTGTAATCCAATCCCTCTATTGGAGGTACTAGTTATAATAGCTGGAAAAATAAATCCTGAGGTTCTGTTTTTTCCCATTGGAAAATAAGCGAAAGGAAGGAAAACAGGTGTGGGTACGTCAGCAATAACAAGATTACTTAAACCAGCTACAATTTTTTTATTTGGAACTACTTTCGCTTTTTTTACACCAATATAGTAATCTGGTTTTTCTTTATCTGAGGTAGTAAACCTTATATTACGCATGTAAATTGTAGAATCGTTGACACGTTTTGCTTTTTCGCCTAAAACATACATGCCTGGTTCTTGTCGAGTTTTTATACCATATATTATGGCTTTTTTTGTTTTGAAGTTATAAAGCATAGAGTCCTGAACTGATTCTTGACCTCCTTGTTTAAATATTGGTTTTTGGGTATATCCTGTACTATCTTTAATTCCTTTTGCAAATAGGGTGTTTTTTAAGTAATCAATAATGATTATACCAGCTTTTAAATCAATGTCTGTATAAACTAGGTGTGCTTCATTATACAAAGTAACTGTTTTGTCTTTAGCATTTTGTGTAGTGTAATCTTTTGCAACATGGCTAATTAGATCAGTAATAGCTTCTTTTGGTTTTATCGTGTCTACTTCAATACTGTCCTGTTTTTTTAACAATAAAGTGTCATTTTTTATGATTTTCTCAGGTGTAGAAATTACTTTTTCTGAACTTGTATTATTAACTACAGGAATAGGCTTTACTTTTGGCTTTATATCCTGAGATTTTAATTTTGTTTGAAAACAAAAAAAAAGTAAAAATAAAAGTATGTAAGACAGATTTGATTGCAATATTTAATATGCTATTTTTGTATATGAGTAAAAATATGCCTCTATTACTGAAGCACCAAATTTGAAAAGCCAAAATTAGTTAAATTTTGAAGAAAGAACTTACATACAATAGTAAATTTGATACCCATAAATATCTGGTGTTATTTTTTGTATTGTCTCTTTTCTTTTCAAATCCATTCGAATCTTTTTCTCAAAATGATAAATTTATAGTTGTTATAGATGCTGGTCATGGAGGTAAAGACCCAGGTGGGGTTGCAAACGGATATAGAGAAAAAGACGTTGCATTGAATGTTTCTCTGTTGTTAGGGAAGCTATTGTCAAATACTGAGGTTAAAGTAGTATATACTAGAAAAACAGATGTATTTATAGGCTTATGGAAAAGAGGAAAGATAGCCAATAATGCTAAAGCAGATTTATTTGTCTCGATTCATTGCAATACGGTAAATAACTCAAAACCGTATGGTACAGAAACTTTTGTTTTGGGATTACATGCAAATAAACAGAATTTAGAAATTGCAAAAAAAGAGAATGCTGTAATTTTACTTGAAGACGATTACAAAGAACGATATGAGGGATTTGATCCTAATTCTGAAGAATCTGTTTTAGGACTTACGCTTTTACAAGAGGAAAATCTTGATAAAAGTTTTTCTTTGGCTGCAGAAATTCAACAAAATTTTTCACAAAATTTAAAAAGGAAGAATAGAGGAGTAAAACAAGCAGGCTTTGTAGTTCTTCATCAAACATACATGCCAAGTGTTTTAATTGAATTAGGTTTTCTTTCTAATAAAAATGAAGGAAAATTTTTAAACTCTAAAATGGGTCAACAGCAAATGGCTAAAGAAATAGCTAAGGCAATTACAAAATATTACCAACAATTAAAAGCAAATACTGTTGTAAGTCAAAGCGTAAATATAGATGATTCTATCTCCAATACTTACCTGCCTAACGAAACTGCAACAGAAGAGGAGGTAATTTTTAAAATCCAAATAGCCTCTAGTAAAAATAAATTAAAAGCTAAATCATATAACTTTAGAGGATTGAAAAATATCGAAAGAGTTAAGGTTGGCTCTTATTATAAATATTATTACGGAATTACTTCTAATTATCAAGAAGTAAAAAATGCTTTATTAAAAGCAAAGAAGAAAGGGTATTCAGATGCCTATATTGCTGCCTTCAAGAATGGTGAAAAAACATCTCTTTCAAAGGTTTTGAAATAACTATTTTTTCTACTAACTAACAGAAATTAATAGTATCATTGTAAATAAAATAAAAAAAAATGTCTAAAGAATTAAAAACAGGTATTGCTGCAGTTATTATTTTATGTTTAGGCTATTGGGGCTTTAATTTTCTAAAAGGTCAAAACTTATTAGAACCTGCATCAAGAGTATTCTATATAGAATATGATAATATACAAGGACTCAATAAAGCAAGTACAGTAAGTATAAATGGTTTACAAGTTGGAAAGGTCTCAGAAATAAATTTTAATACAGATATTAAAAAAAGAGGGAAATTGGTTGTAAAAATAGCTTTAGATAATGATTTTGAATTTTCAAAAAACAGTGTAGCTAAGATTTATTCTACAAGTATCATTGGAGGTGAATCTTTAGCAATTATTCCAAGTTATGATGGCGAGCCAGCAGTTTCTGGAGATTATTTAAAAGGTGAAGTGGAATCAGATATTTTTACCTCAGTGGGAGAAACTCTAAATCCATTAAAAACAAAGGTAGAGCGAGTAATTATTGGTGCAGATTCATTATTGATAGCTTTAAATGATGTATTAGATGTAAAATCACGAGATAGTTTTAAGAAAACTATTCTTGGAGTTGAAACTACAGTGAGCTCCTTAAACGAGACGTTAAGTTCATTTAATACTATGATAGATTCCACAAAATTAGATATTGACTTAGCCCTTGAAAACACCAAAAAAATTACAGCAAATTTTGTTAAAGTTTCTGACACATTAACGAAAGTTAATTTTGGTCAAACCGTAAAAACACTTCAAACAGCACTTGTAAATATTAATGGATTACTGTCTGGGATAGAAAATGGTAAGGGATCTTTGGGTAAACTAGCAACAGATGATACCATGTACAACAATCTATCTAAGGCCTCAAAAGAATTAGGTGATCTTCTCAGAGATATGAAGTTAAATCCTAAAAGATTTGTTCATTTTTCTTTATTTGGTAAAAAAGCGAAACCCTATGAAGAGGAAGGTACTGAGAAATCTACCTCTAATTAATTCTAAAAAATAAAATTTATTTCACACATGAATTATATACCAAACATATCTTTTGCAATTGCGCTACTAGTTGGAATTGGATTTTTTGTTAAGAATGTTCTCAAGCTAGTTAGAAATATTCGACTAGGTAAAGAAGTAGATAGATCTGATCATAAAATTCAACGATGGAAAAATATGGCAAGAATTGCTTTAGGTCAGTCTAAAATGGTAAGCAGACCAATTGCAGGAATTCTTCATGTTATCGTTTATGTGGGCTTTATAATTATAAATATTGAAGTTTTAGAAATAATTATTGACGGACTATTTGGAACTCATAGAGTTTTTCAACCTCTTCTAGGAAATTCAGTTTATGGTTTTTTAATTGGAACCTTTGAAATATTAGCATTCCTCGTTTTAGTTGCTGTTATTTTATTTTGGTTAAGAAGAAATATTGTACAGTTAAAGAGGTTTATGAGTAAAGAAATGAAAGGTTGGCCCAAAAGTGACGGTAATCTTATCCTTTATTTTGAAATTATTTTAATGTCTTTATTTATTGTAATGAATGCAACAGATCATTCATTTCAAGAGGCAGGTTTTGGAAATCCGATAAGTCAATATGTTGCTCCTTGGTTTTCAGACTTTTCAATTGAAGCACTATCAACTGTAGAACAAACAGCTTGGTGGGCTCATATTATTGGTATTTTAATTTTTTTAAATTACTTGTATTACTCTAAACACTTACATATTTTATTGGCATTTCCAAACACATTTTATGCCAACCTTAAACCCAAAGGTCAGTTCAATAATTTATCCTCTGTAACTAAGGAAGTTAGAATGATGATGGATCCTGATGCAGATCCATATGCAATACCAGAGGAAGGAACGGAAGAAGATATTCCCGAGAAATTTGGCGCCAGTGATGTTACTGATTTAAATTGGGTGCAATTATTAAATGCATACACTTGTACAGAATGTGGAAGATGTACCTCCTCTTGTCCAGCAAATATGACAGGTAAGGAATTGTCTCCAAGAGCAATTATGATGAAAACCAGAGATCGTTTGGAAGAGGTTGGTCGTAATATAGATAGTAATAATGGTATTTTTAAGGACGATGGAAAGCAATTACTTAACGATTATATCAAACCAGAGGAGTTATGGGCATGTACAAGTTGTAATGCTTGTGTTGAAGAATGCCCCATAGATATTGATCCATTATCCATAATAATGGACATGAGAAGATTTTTAGTCATGGAACAGTCTGCTGCTCCACAAGAGTTAAATATGATGATGACTAATATTGAAAATAATGGTGCTCCATGGCAGTACAATCAACAAGATAGATTAAACTGGAAAGACGAATAAAAGAAATAAATATGAATGTACCAACAATGGCAGAAATGTTCTCTCAAGGCAAAAAACCAGAAATATTATTTTGGGTAGGTGCTGCTGGGAGTTATGATGATAGAGCAAAAAAAATTACAAGGGCTTTTGTTACCTTATTGCATAAAGCAAATGTAGATTTTGCTGTTTTAGGAACAGAAGAAAGTTCAACTGGAGATGCTGCTAAAAGAGCTGGAAATGAATTTCTATTTCAAATGCAAGCTATTTCAAATATTGAAATATTAAATTCTTATGAGGTTAAAACTATTGTTTGTACCGACCCACATTCGTTTAATACATTAAAGAATGAATATCCAGAATTAGGTGGAAATTATGAGGTTTACCATCATACACAATACATAAAAAAATTAGTAGAGGAGGGTAGATTAGCTATTAATAAATCGCTGAAGGGTAAGCAAGTCACCTATCATGACCCTTGTTATTTAGGAAGAGGTAATGGTGTATATGAGTCTCCAAGAGACCTCATCAGAAAATTAGGAGTTAACTTAAAGGAGATGAAACAACACAAAAATAGAGCTTTGTGTTGTGGTGCTGGAGGTGCTCAAATGTTTAAAGATGCAGAAAAGGGAGATAAAGAAATCAATATTTTAAGAACTGAGCAAGCTTTGGAAACCAATGCAAAAATAATTGCTACTGGCTGCCCCTATTGCAATACAATGATGACAGATGGTGTAAAGTTTCATGAGAAGGAATCTCAAATTATAGTGAAAGATATTGCCGAATTAATAGCCGAGGCTAGTAACTTGTAATCTTTTTCTGGTAGCTACAAGTATTCATGATTTTAAAAAATTTTATTAAAGCAGCAAGATTAAGAACATTACCATTATCAATTTCTGGTATTATTGTTGGTAGTTTTTTAGCGGTACCTGCTGGTTTTTTCGATTGGTATATCTTTATTCTCTCAATCTTGACAACAATTGGATTTCAAGTTATTTCTAATTTTGCAAATGATTACGGTGATGGTGTTAAAGGTACTGATAACCTAAGAATAGGTGAGGAAAGAATGGTGAGTTCTGGAAAGATTTCTCCTGCTCAAATGAAATCAGCAATTGTTTATATGACTTTAGTTACAATTTTAACTGCCATTATATTAATTTATAAAGCCTTTGGTTCAAGTAATATAGGCTATTCATTGTTATTTTTCTTTTTAGGAATTACCTCGGTTATTGCAGCTGTAAAATATACTATAGGAGGTTCTGCATATGGTTACAGCGGTTATGGAGATTTATTCGTATTTGTTTTTTTTGGTTTATTGAGTGTACTAGGGAGCTATTTCCTATTCACAAAACAAGTAGATTTAACCATCTTATTACCAGCATTTTCGATTGGTTTATTGAGTACAGCAGTATTGAATCTCAACAATATGAGGGATCGTAAAAACGATAAAAAATCTAATAAAAATACCATAGTTGTTAGAATAGGAAGTAGAGCAGCTAAAAGATATCATTATGTTTTACTCTTACTATCCTTTGTCTTTGCTATCTTTTTTGTCATGCTTAAATATACAAAACCAGTTCAATTAACATTTCTATTGGCCTATATTCCTATTGGTGTCCATTGTGTATTTGTTTATAAAAACAAAGATGCATCTCACTTAGATGGTGAATTAAAAAAAGTAGCCTTGAGTACTTTTATGTTTGCTATTCTTTTTGGCCTTGGGCAAGTTTTGTAATTTTACCATTTGAAAACTAATATATGAAAACAGTAAAAATCACTATTATATCTTTAATTATTCTTACTGTATTTTTTTTTGGAACCGGACTCATAATCAAAGAGAGTAATTATACTTCAACTATTACCATAAATGAGCCCTTAGAAAAAACATTTGCAACATTTACAGATTTTTCGACTATTCTCGCTTGGAATCCAGAATATGACACAATTGATGTTGTAGAATTAAAACCAGGAATTACTGGGAGTATTTACGATATTAGGGTAGTTCACAACAATCAAACTACTGTTATTAGAGAAAAAGTATTGGCTTACGTAAGGAATGAAAAATTCACCTTGTATATTGATAAAGAGGGTGTTGTTGAGAGAGATGATTATACTTTTATTCGTGATGGATCACATACGACTATAAACTTAAGTTCCAGTTTTCAGGCAAAAAGTTATCTTTTAAGTTGTGTTTTACCTTTCTTTAAATTAAAATTTAAGAGAATTGATGAGGTATTCTTGAATAATTTTAAATCTTTTGTTGAAAAATAAATATTTTGATAAAAGCCACCTACCATAAATATATTTTAGATTTCAAAGTACCAAGTGGAACCTCAAGAGGTATTTTAAAAACTAAAGAGACTTGGTTTTTATGTCTTAAAAAGGATGGTAAATCTGGAATAGGAGAGTGTGGTCTTTTTAGAGGATTAAGTATAGATGATAGACCAGATTATGAAGATAAGCTCAAATGGGTTTGTAATAATATCGATATAGGATTAGAGGGGCTTCTTGAGAGAACAAATGATTTCCCTAGTATCCAAATTGGAATTGAACAGGCATTTATGTCTCTTCAATCCTCATCTCCTTTTAAATTATTCAGTTCTGATTTTACAGAATCAAATAAAGGTATAGCTATTAATGGACTTATTTGGATGGGGGATCGACAATTTATGAAGAATCAAATTAAAGAAAAGATAGCACAAGGATTTCGCTGTTTAAAAATGAAAATTGGAGCTATTGATTTCAAATCAGAAACTGAACTTTTAGCTTCAATTAGAAAGGAATTTTCAGTTAACGATATTGAGTTGAGAGTAGATGCAAATGGTGCTTTTAAAACTTCGGAAGCCCTAGAAAAGTTAAAGATTCTTTCTTCCTTTGAATTACACTCAATTGAACAACCCATAAAACAAGGCCAATACGATGAAATGGCTTTACTTTGTGAACAAACTCCTTTACCAATAGCTTTAGATGAGGAATTAATTGGAATATTTGACGTAACAAAAAAGAAGGAGTTGCTACATATAATTAAACCTCAATATATAATTTTAAAACCTAGTTTAATAGGGGGGTTTAAAAGAAGTTTTGAGTGGATAGAGTTAGCCAATGATTCTGGTATTGGATGGTGGATTACAAGTGCTCTAGAGAGTAATGTTGGTTTAAATGCAATAGCACAATGGACATTCTCTCTAAATAATACTATGCCACAAGGACTTGGAACAGGAAGTCTATTTACCAATAACTTTGAAAGTCCATTGGTAGTAAATAATGGAGAACTTTATTACAAAAAAAATATAAATTGGAATTTTAATTTAAGTTAATATGAATTTTTTACAAACAGGGTACAGAGGTAAAAATGAATCATGGATGTATGTAATCATGTTTTTTATTATTTTTTTAGGAAGTATGATTGGTCAAATCCCTATCACAATTAAAGCTTTTTTTGCTTCGGGAAAAGATTTGCAACGTTTTGCTGAGAGTGGTCAAAATTCATTTGCTGATTTAGGTATTGATTCTAATTTATATCTTTTTTTATTACTGCTATCATTCGTAATTCCTTTGTTATTGTTTATTCCATTTGTCAGAAAAATTCATAAGAAAAAAATAAGATGGATAGTCACTTCAAGACAAAAAATAGATTGGAGCAGATTCTTTTTTGGTATTTTTATATGGGGATCTATTACTTTCCTTTTTTTGGGATCGGATATTTTACTATCTCCTGAAAAATATGTTTGGAATTTTAAACCCATTCCATTTTTAACACTTTGTTTTATTGCTATTGTTTTTATACCCCTACAAACAAGTTTAGAAGAGTTATTATTTAGAGGTTATTACATGCAAGGTTTGGCTTTATGGTTAAAAAACAAATGGGCACCATTGCTTATAATGTCTATTGTTTTTGGATTATTACATGGCATGAATCCTGAAATTGAAAAATTAGGATATATAGCTTTTGTATTCTATATCGGAACTGGCCTTTTCTTCGGTGTCGTTTCTCTAATGGATGAGGGAATAGAGTTGGCCATGGGAATGCATGCTGTAAACAATATTTTGGCGGCCTTATTTATTACAACAGATTGGACTGTTTTTCAAACAGAAGCCTTATACATTGATATCTCTGAACCCTCTTTTGGTACTGAAATGTTTATACCTATCTTTATATTATATCCAGTTGTATTTTTAATTTTTTCAAAAAAGTATCGTTGGACTAATTGGAAAGAGAAAATTTTTGGAAAGCTAGAAAAACCCTCACTCATTGACATCGAATAATTTTCATACAAGTTTCCAAATCAATGGGAATTCATTCTCAAATTTTGAAGAAATAATTGATTTTTCATCCTCTATTTCAGAGGATTTACATCATTTTTTAAGTCTTTGGTTTTCTACTGACGTTCATATTTTAGCTAAGACCTCCGGATCTACGGGAAATCCAAAAAGTATCTCTCTTCGTAAAGATTTTATGATAAATTCTGCTTTAGCTACTGGAAGTTATTTTCAATTGGGTGAGAATACAAAAGCATTATGCTGCTTACCGATCAATTTTATTGCTGGAAAAATGATGATAGTGAGGGCATTAGTCCTTGGTTGGAATTTAGATATAATTGAGCCAACCTCTAATCCATTAGGAAAAATCACAAAAGAATATGATTTTTCTGCAATGGTTCCTTTACAACTCAGAAATTCGCTTTCAAAAATTAACCAAATAAAAACGTTGATTGTTGGTGGAGGAGTAGTTTCTTTAGATTTAGAGAAAGCTCTTCAAACTGTGAATACTAACTGTTATGCTACTTATGGTATGACAGAAACTATTACTCACATTGCAATTAAGAAATTAAATAAACTTAATCAGTTTCATTTAGAGGCAGAGGCTGTTTATACAACGTTATCTGATGTTACTATTTCAAAAGATAAAAGAAGTTGTCTTGTTATACATGCTCCAAAAGTTTCGGATGAAACTATCATTACTAATGATGTTGTTGAGCTTATTTCAAAAACTAAATTTATATGGAAAGGCCGAATAGATTATGTTATTAACTCTGGAGGTGTAAAATTACACCCAGAAGAAATAGAACAAAAATTATCAGACACGATACATGATCGATTTTTTGTAGCTGGAATTCCAGATGAAATATTAGGTGAAAAGCTAATACTGCTTATTGAAGGCAAAAATTATCAAATAACTAAAGAACACTTTTCAAACTTGTCTAGGTTTGAAATCCCTAAAGAAACTTTTTTTCTTCCAAAATTTTTAGAGACTGGGTCTGGAAAAATTCATCGGTATAAAACTCTTGATTTATTAAGATAGTACCTCTATACTTCTAGAGAATGGTATACATTTTGTACATCATCATCTTCTTCAAGTTTCTCCAATAATTTTTCTACTTCAGCTTGTTGATCTGGAGATAATTTTGTGGTAGAGGTTGGAATTCTTTCAAAACCAGAAGATATAATTTCTACATTTTCTTTTTCAAAGAAAGATTGAATAGCTCCGAATTGTTCAAATGGAGCATAGATGATGATTCCCTCTTCATCATCAAATACCTCCTCTACATCAAAATCTATGAGTTCTAACTCTAACTCTTCCATATCAATCGAAATATCCTCTTTTTTTACAGTAAAATTACACGTATGATCAAACATGAAAACCACCGAGCCTGAGGTGCCAAAATTCCCTTCGCACTTATTAAAAATTGCTCTAACATTCGCAACAGTTCTGTTATTATTATCGGTAGCAGTTTCAATTAATACAGCTATTCCATGAGGGGCATAGCCTTCAAACAATACCTCTTTAAAGTTGGCGGTATCTTTATCGGTAGCTTTTTTAATAGCACGTTCTACATTGTCTTTAGGCATATTTGCAGCCTTGGCATTTTGAATAACAGCTCTTAGTCTTGAATTTGTGTCTGGGTTGGGGCCACCCTCTTTTACAGCCATTACTATATCCTTTCCAATTCTTGTAAAGGTTTTGGCCATTGCAGACCAACGTTTCATTTTTCTTGCTTTTCTGAATTCGAATGCTCTTCCCATAATTTATTATTATTTTAAATTACAATCATTATTGTAGTATTCTACAAGTTGAATCATGTCTTTTCCTTTCAAATTATTAAACCAAATTTTATTGACAATGTGTTGACACCTTTTAAAAAAACTTTAAGCTACTGTTTTCTGTTTTTTATTTTTAAACAATTTAGATTTAGGTCTAGATTTTGTTGTTATTTTATGTGCTAAATGGCTACTTTCTTTTTTTGAAACATAATAACTACTTGTCATACCTAAAGGTATTCCAGCTCCTACAGTTAAACTTGCACTAAGACTACCAACTGTTTGAGCAACTCCTACCACTGGAATCGGTGCTTGGATAGCTTCATCAATAGAATAAAGAGATAAATCTCCTCGTACTACCAATTTTAAAATTTTTGGCTTACTTCCCCGTTTTATAATTTTATATTCATATTCAGTTTCTTCTATTATTATTTTTTTTAGAGTTCTGAAATCATATTTTACAGGTTTTGATTTTTTATTATGTTTAAATTTTATTTTATTTTCAGATTTGATAATACTTGCAAAACCATTTTTAACAAGTCCATTTCTGAAGAATAATGTTGCTTCTGATTTTTGAGCACAAATATTGGTTAGACTAAGAACCAATACTATGAATATTTTTAGTTTGTTTTTTTTCATAATTTTTTTGAGTTAAACTTGAATAATTCCCAAATTAAACTTCCTCTGTATAGGTGCGTGGTTCGCTGCTTCAATACCCATTGAAACCCAAGTTCGAGTTTCTAATGGACTTATGACGGCATCAGTCCAAATTCTAGCGGCAGCATAATAAGGGGATATTTGATTGTCGTAGCGAGATTTTATTTTTTTAAATAATTCCTCTTCTTTCTGAGTTGTAATTTTTTCACCTTTCTTTTTTAAAGAGGCTTTCTCAATTTGTAATAATACTTTGGCAGCAGAATTCCCACTCATCACAGCTAACTCTGCACTTGGCCATGCTGCAATTAATCTTGGGTCGTAAGCCTTACCGCACATTGCATAATTTCCTGCTCCGTAGGAATTTCCAATTACAATTGTAAATTTTGGAACCACAGAATTACTAACCGCATTCACCATCTTAGCACCATCTTTAATAATTCCACCATGTTCAGATTTAGAACCCACCATAAAACCAGTAACATCCTGTAGAAATAATAAAGGAATTTTTTTCTGATTACAATTGGCAATAAATCGGGTAGCTTTGTCTGCAGAATCAGAGTAAATAACACCCCCAAATTGCATCTCTCCCTTTTTTGTTTTTACTACTTTTCTTTGATTGGCAACAATGCCAACTGCCCATCCATCTATTCTAGCGTAAGCGGTTATAATTGTTTTCCCAAACCCTTCTTTATATTCTTTAAATTCAGAATTATCTACAATACGCTTAATAATTTCCTTCATGTCGTATTGCTCTGTTCTAAGTTTTGGAAGGATTCCAAGGATTTCCTCTTCTTTTTCTGTTGGTTTAACCGGTTCTATTCTGTTAAATCCAGCGGTATCATGATCACCAATTTTACCAAGAATATTTTTAATGGTGTCTAGAGCATCTTTATCATCTTTTGCTTTATAATCAGTTACTCCAGAGATTTCACAATGCGTTGTGGCACCACCTAGTGTTTCATTATCAATACTTTCTCCAATAGCAGCTTTTACTAGATAACTTCCTGCTAAAAAAATACTACCAGTTTTATCTACAATCAAAGCTTCATCACTCATGATAGGTAAATAAGCACCACCTGCAACACAACTTCCCATGACAGCAGAAATTTGAGTAATTCCTAAGCTACTCATAATGGCATTATTTCTAAATATTCGTCCAAAGTGTTCCTTATCTGGAAATATTTCGTCTTGTAACGGTAAGTATACCCCTGCACTATCTACTAAATAGATAATTGGGAGTTTATTTTCTATAGCTATTTCTTGGGCACGTAGATTCTTTTTGGCAGTTATAGGAAACCATGCACCTGCCTTAACAGTGGCGTCGTTGGCTACAATAACACATTGTTTTTTTTGTACGTATCCTATTTTTACAATCACACCTGCAGAAGGACATCCCCCATGATCTTTATACATGTTGTCACCAGCAAAAGCACCAATTTCAATACTTTTAGTATTTGAATCCAACAAATAATCAATACGTTCTCTGGCGGTCATTTTTCCCTTTTCGTGATGTTTATTAATTCTTTTTTGACCACCACCTAGCTTCACTTTTACCAATCTTTTTTTAAGTTCACTTATTAAAAGCTTATTATGATCTTCATTTTTGTTGAAGTTGATATCCATGAATATAGTATTTGTAGCGAATTTACAAAAGTTTGTCTTTTTTTTACAATGATGGGTCGTAAAGTTTATTTTATAACCATGGAAATATATTCCTTGGAATATAAATTAATATTTCATAACTTTGTCATTCAATTAAAAAATAAAATATTATGAAAAAAATTCTTGCCTTTGGAGGTAGCTCTAGTTCTTCATCAATCAATAAACAACTTGCAGTATATGCAGCTAACTTAGTTTCAGATTCATCAATTCAAGTAATCGATTTTAGTGAATACCATCCACCAGTTTACAGTACTGATGAAGAAAAAAATGGTTTTCCTGCCCAACTTATCGAATTAAGTGAATACATGAAAAATTTTGATGGATATGTAGTGTCTCTTGCAGAGCATAATGGGTCTTATGCTGCAGCATTTAAAAGTATATTGGACTGGTTGTCTAGAATTAATAGAGATATTTTTAATAATAAACCAGTTTTGTTACTAGCTACTTCACCTGGCGGAAGAGGAGGAGTTTCTGTCTTAAGAGCCGCATCTGATTATTTTCCTTACGCTGGAGCAAGTGAAGTTGTTACGTTTTCTTTGCCTGATTTTTATGATAATTTTCAAGAAAATAAAATCATTAATGAAGAGATTTTAAATAAATTATTGATTCAAATAGATTTATTTTTTAAAGCTATAAATTAATTACAAAAGAAATATATTCCTTGGAACATAAAATAATTTTTCATAATTTTATAATTACCCCTTCATTTAATGATTTAAAAGAATAAAATCATGGGAGATATATCCAAAGACATCAACTCTAGATTTGAGAATAATAAAATAAAAGCACTAGTTAACATAAAGTTCACTGCTAACTGGATTAATAGTCATGAAAATGAATTTTTTAGACCATACGGAATATCCCCTCAACAATACAATATATTAAGAATACTGCGCGGTGCTGAAGAACCCATTAAAGTTCAGGTTATTAAGGAGAGAATGATAGATAGAGCTCCAAATGCCACTCGTTTGATGGATAAATTGTGTGAAAAAAAACTTATAGAGAGAACTCGTTGTAATAAAGACAGAAGAGTAGTTTATATCAGAATAAATGAGTCAGGCCTTACTCTTTTAAAAGCTATAGATACAAATTCAAAATTAGAGTTTTTAAATAATCTTACAGAAAAAGAAGCTACTGTTCTAAGTACATTATTGGATAAGTTGAGATAAAATAATAATACCACTTCTACTGTAGTTTTATCTCTTTTAAAATTTTTTTATTAAAAAAAGTGATTATATTGCAAAAGTATTATGCATGCATAGTATTTTAATTAAATTTTATGAAGTATCCACATATTTTTGAGCCCTTAGATTTAGGTTTCACAACCTTAAAGAATAGAATAGTAATGGGCTCAATGCACACAGGTCTAGAGGAAGAAAAAAATGGTCTTGAAAGAATATCAGCCTATTATGCTGAGAGAGCTAAAGGTGGTGTGGGTTTAATCATAACTGGAGGAATCTCTCCTAATATTCAAGGATGGACAGGTCCTTTTTCAGCAAGAATGTCCTCAAAAAAACATGCAATTCAACATCAGAAAATAACCAAAGCTGTACATGATGAAGGAGGTAAGATTTGTATGCAGATATTACATGCAGGAAGATATGGTTATCATCCTTTTAATGTTGCACCTTCTAAAATTAAATCTCCGATAACTCCTTTTAAGCCCTTTAAATTAAATAAATCAGGTATAAATAGAACCATTAGAGATTTTGTGAATTGTGCTAAATATTCAAAAATTGCAGGCTATGATGGTGTTGAGATTATGGGTTCAGAAGGATATCTAATTAATCAATTTATTGCAGCACATACCAATAAAAGAAACGATGAATGGGGAGGTTCATATAGAAATAGAATGAGATTACCCATTACTTTGGTGAAATCTGTAAGAGAAGCAGTTGGTGAAGATTTTATCATTATTTACCGATTGTCAATGCTAGATTTAATAGAAAAAGGAAGTACTTGGGAGGAAGTTGTTCTTCTTGCAAAAGAAATTGAAAAAGCAGGAGCATCCATCATTAATACTGGAATAGGGTGGCACGAAGCTAGGATTCCTACTATTGCTACTTCTGTACCAAGGGCAGCGTTTACATGGGTTACAAAAAAAATGAAAGAGGAAGTATCTATTCCGTTAGTTACTTCTAATAGAATAAATATGCCAGAGACAGCCGAAGAAGTTTTAGCTAGAGGGGATGCAGATATGATCTCTATGGCACGTCCTTTTTTAGCTGATCCTCACTGGGTGAATAAGGCAGCTCATGAGAAATCTGATGAAATTAATACCTGTATTGCTTGTAATCAAGCCTGTCTTGATCATGTTTTTAAACAAAAAGTAGCAAGTTGTTTGGTAAATCCAAGAGCTTGTCATGAAACAGAATTTAATTATGATATGGCGCCAGTTTCAAAAAAAATTGCAGTTGTTGGTGCTGGACCTGCAGGACTTTCAGTAGCTTCAATTGCGGCTCAAAGAGGACATCACGTAACACTTTTTGATTCAGAATCAGAGGTTGGAGGGCAATTTAATATGGCCAAACAAATTCCTGGTAAAGAAGAATTTCACGAAACCATTCGATATTATAAAAATCAGTTAAAGTTGCATAATGTTGAACTTATACTTAATAAAAGAGTATCTAAAAGTGATTTAGAAAAATCAGATTTTGAAGAAATAATTATTGCTACAGGAATTACACCAAGAACGCCAAATATTAAAGGTATTAATCATAAAAAAGTTGTGAGTTATCTAGATGTTTTAAAACATAAAAAACAAGTTGGTAAAAGAGTTGCTATAATTGGAGCAGGAGGAATTGGTTTTGATGTATCTGAATTTCTCCTTCACCAAGGAGACTCTAGTTCATTAGATATAGATACTTGGTTGAAAGAATGGGGAATTGACAGAAATATTGAAGCTAGGGGAGGTATAGCCGGAGTACAACCTTCATTTTCTGCTTCAAAACGTGAAATATTTATGTTTAAAAGGAGTAAGGGTAAATTTGGTGGTAATTTAGGTAAAACAACGGGCTGGATTCATCGAGCGAATTTAAAAAAGCATAATGTTCAATTTATCAATGAGGTTCAATATACTCAAATAGATGATCAAGGTCTTCATTATACCAAAGGAGAAGAATCAAAAATTCTAGAGGTTGATCATGTAATTATTTGTGCAGGACAAACTCCCCTCAAAGAATTATATACTGCTTTAGAGTCATCAGGAAAAAATATTCATATCATAGGAGGTGCAGATATTGCAGATGAGTTAGACGCTAAAAGAGCTATAGATCAGGGTTGTAGATTAGCCGCTTCACTATAGATTTTTAAAAATATTTTTAAGAATCAATTCTTCAAACTTGTGATAAACCAAAATACTATTTCTAGTATAGTATAACTTCAAAAAAATGTCGACATTTGTTTTTATAACCAAATACTAGAGTTTTATAATTTTAGTAACTTAAATTAATACCAATGGATAAAAATGGAGTTTTAGCATGGGCTACAATCATTATGATTGTTGTAGGTTTAGCATTGATAGGTCTTGGCGCCTTTAGATATGACGATGTAGCAGGATGGGGGTTTGCATCAGTAGGAATTGGTTTTTTTGCCATAGCATGGGTTTTCAACGCATTAAAAGGAAGAGTCTAGTATTATTCAAATTTTAAAAGTATTATTAAATGTCTGATGATAAAAAAGTTATTTTCTCCATGTCTGGAGTTAATAAAACTTACCAAAGTACAAACAAACAAGTTCTCAAGAATATTTACCTAAGTTTCTTTTATGGAGCTAAAATTGGAATACTTGGATTAAATGGTTCAGGGAAGTCTACCCTTTTAAAAATTATAGCTGGAGTTGAGAAAAATTTTCAGGGAGATGTTACTTTTTCTCCGGGTTATCAAGTTGGATATTTAGAACAAGAACCGAAGCTAGATCCTGAGAAAACTGTTATTGAGGTAGTAAAGGAGGGGGTTGCAGAGACCGTAGCGATCTTAGACGAATACAATAAAATAAACGAATTATTTGGCTTGGAAGAAGTGTATTCTGATGCAGATAAAATGGAAAAGCTAATGGCACAACAAGCAGATTTACAGGATAAAATTGATGCTTCTAATGCTTGGGATTTAGACACCAAATTAGAGATAGCTATGGACGCCCTTAGAACTCCAGATTCTGATAAAAAAATTGGAATACTTTCTGGTGGAGAGAAAAGAAGAGTGGCCTTGTGTAGGTTACTTTTACAAGAACCTGAAATTTTATTACTTGATGAGCCAACAAACCATTTAGACGCAGAGTCTGTTCATTGGTTAGAACATCATTTAGCTCAATACAAAGGAACTGTAATAGCAGTAACTCACGACAGGTATTTCCTAGACAATGTAGCAGGTTGGATTCTCGAATTAGACAGAGGAGAAGGAATTCCATGGAAAGGGAACTATTCATCATGGCTAGACCAAAAGTCTAAACGACTTGCACAAGAAAGTAAAACAGCTTCAAAACGTCAAAAAACCCTAGAACGTGAATTAGAGTGGGTTAGACAAGGTGCTAAAGGAAGACAAACCAAGCAAAAAGCTCGTTTAAAGAGTTATGAGCGTTTAATGAGTCAAGATCAAAAACAACAAGAAGAAAAATTAGAAATATTTATCCCGAATGGCCCTCGTTTAGGAACTAATGTTATTGAAGCCTCAGGTGTTTCAAAGGCTTACGGAGAAAAGTTACTATATGAAAATTTAGAGTTTAATTTACCTCAGGCCGGTATCGTAGGAATTATAGGGCCAAATGGTGCAGGAAAAACAACTATTTTTAAAATGATTATGGGTGAGGAAAATGCAGATAAAGGAAACTTTAATGTGGGTGAAACTGCAAAAATTGCTTACGTAGATCAATCGCATTCCAATATTGACTCAGGAAAATCTATCTGGGAAAATTTTTCTGATGGGCAAGATTTAGTAATGATGGGTGGTAAACAGGTAAATTCTAGGGCTTATCTAAGTCGTTTTAACTTTTCTGGAAGTGAACAAAATAAAAAAGTTAGTACCTTATCTGGAGGAGAAAGAAATAGATTACATCTGGCAATGACCTTAAAAGAAGAAGGAAATGTTTTATTGTTGGATGAGCCAACAAATGATTTAGATGTAAACACATTGAGAGCTTTAGAGGAGGGGCTTGAGAATTTTGCAGGTTGTGCGGTGATAATTAGTCATGATAGATGGTTCTTAGATAGAGTTTGTACCCATATTTTGGCGTTTGAGGGAGATAGTCAAGTCTACTTTTTTGAAGGTTCATTTTCCGAGTATGAGGAAAATAAAAAGAAAAGATTAGGAGGAGATTTGATGCCAAAAAGAATCAAATACAAAAAATTGATTCGATAATTATTATAAAATTTTTTAAACTTCTCACTCTTTCACAGCAGGAGTTTTTAGTAAAATGATCCTAGAGGTTCATTGACTTTCAATTATTTTTCTGAAAAGAGTGCCTCTAATAATGTTTTGAAAGTTTTAAATGCAAAAAAAAGTGTAAAAAAAGTCAGCATTGAGGATAAAACTATCCCTGTGATACTAAGGTAATAAAGATATCCATCACCATAAACTTTTATAGCTTTGAAAGAAATTGTCAATAATAATGGTGAAGCTATCAGCAATACTAGTAAAATTAATAATTTTCTAAATCCTTTAGCTGCTAAATCTTGATTAATAGGCATTATTTATAGTTTTCAATTGCTTTTCTAACGCTCCCATATTTATCCAATAAGGTACTAGCTTCAGATGATGTAATAGATAATTCTTCACATAACATATGTATACCTCTATTTACAAGTTTATCATTAGAAAGCTGCATGTCAATCATTTTATTACCTTTTACTTTTCCTAATAGTATCATGGTAGTTGTAGAGATCATGTTTAAAACCATTTTTTGAGCAGTTCCGGCTTTCATTCTTGAACTTCCAGTAACAAATTCAGGTCCAACAACTGTTTCTATAGGATACACAGCAGTATTACTTAAAGGAGAATTTTTATTACAGGTTATACATCCTGTAATAATATCATTTTTATTACACATTTCAAGAGCTGAAATTACATACGGGGTAGTGCCTGAAGCAGCTATTCCAACAACAACATCTTTTATTGAAATTTTTTGATTCTGAAGGTCTTTCCATCCCTGGGTTGTAGAATCCTCAGCAAATTCAACGGCTTTTCGGATGGCCATATCTCCACCAGCTATTAAACCATTTACTAATTCATGCGATACTCCAAAAGTTGGCGGGCATTCTGAGGCATCTAAAATTCCAAGTCGACCACTAGTTCCAGCTCCAATATAAAATAAACGACCTCCATTTTTTAACTTTTTAACAATAATTTTTGAAAGAAGTTCAATTTGAGGGATTGCTTTTTCTACTGATATGGCAACCGTTTTATCTTCATTATTTATATAAGTTAACAGTTCTGAGGTAGACATCTTTTCCAGATGATTATACTTAGAATTTAGTTCTGTAGTTTTTGTGTAACTCATTATTTATTAAACATTACTTTATATCCATAAATATAAATATAAATTAAGCTGAAATTAATTAAATCTAAAAAAAAAGAGTGCAATAATGCACCCTTTAGTTTATGGTTATATTTTAATTAGATACTTTTTAAAATAGTATTTAATGTAATACTTGGTTGCATTGCTTTATTAGCTACCTCATCATTTGGAAGATAATAACCACCAATATTTGTTGAATTCCCTTGAATAGCGTTGAGCTCATTAATGATTTTTTCTTCATTATCACTTAAGGCAAGTGAGATTGGAGAAAATTGGTTTTTAAGCTCTAAATCTTTAGTTTGAGTTGCTAATGCTTTAGCCCAATATAAAGCCAAATAATAATGACTTCCTCTATTGTCTAATTCTCCTACTTTTCTTGAGGGTGATTTTTTATTATCTAATAATGCTTCAGTTGCATCGTCAAGAGTTTTTGCTAGAACTTTGGCTTTAGCATTATCATTGATATTCCCAAAATGATCAAGTGATACAGCTAGTGCTAAAAACTCTCCCAAAGAATCCCAACGTAAGTGATTTTCTTTGGAAAATTGTTGTACATGCTTTGGAGCTGAACCTCCAGCACCAGTTTCGAATAATCCTCCTCCGTTCATCAAAGGAACAATAGAAAGCATTTTAGCAGATGTTCCCAATTCTAAAATAGGGAAAAGATCTGTTAAATAATCTCTTAACACATTTCCAGTAACCGAGATTGTATCTTTTCCTTCTTTGATTCTTTCTAAACTAAATAAGGTTGCATCTTCTGGTGATAAGATTCTAATGTCCAATCCTTCAGTATTGTGATCTTGTAAATAAGTATTTACTTTTTTAATCAATTCAGAATCATGAGATCTTTTTTCTCCTAACCAAAAAATTGCTGGTGTGTCTGTAGCTCTCGCACGATTAACAGCAAGTTTTACCCAATCTTGAATTGGAGCATCTTTTACCTGGCACATTCTCCAGATATCTCCAGCTTCCACATTATGCTCTAATAATACAGTATTCTTAGAATCTATAACTTGAATGATTCCATCTGCATGAACTTCGAAAGTTTTGTTATGAGAACCATACTCTTCTGCCTTTTTGGCCATTAAGCCCACATTAGGAATCGTACCCATTGTAGTTGGATCAAAAGCACCATGTTTTTTACAAAAATCCATGGTCATTTGATAAACTCCTGCATAAGAACTATCTGGTATAACCGCTTTTGTATCTTGTAATTTTCCTTCCTTATTCCACATTTGTCCAGATGTTCGAATCATTGCAGGCATAGAAGCGTCTATAATTACATCTGAAGGAACATGAAGATTGGTGATTCCTCTATCAGAATCTACCATAGCTAGGTCTGGATTATTTTCAAATGCTATTTCTATATCAGAAAGTATTTCTTCTTGTTTGTAGGGTGGTAACTGGTTGATATTACTCAATAAGTTTCCAAATCCATTATTTACATCTACACCTACAGAATCAAGAGCTTTACCATGTTTATCAAATAGTTCTTTAAAGAAAGCACGAACGGCGTGACCAAAGATAATTGGGTCTGAAACCTTCATCATTGTGGCTTTCATGTGTAATGAAAATAGAAGGTTATTTTGTTTTGCATCTGCTATTTGTTCTTCTAAAAAGCTTAAAAGAGTATTTTTACTCATAAATGTGGCATCTATGATTTCTTTGTCTTCTAATGCGATATTATCTTTAAGAATAGAAACTTGTCCATTGGCATCTGTATGTACAATTCGAACATGTGTTGCGCCATTAATCGTTGTAGATTTTTCATTGTGAGCAAAATCTCCATCAGACATTGTTGCTACATGAGATTGAGATTCTGAAGACCAAGCTCCCATGGAGTGTGGGTTCTTTTTTGCAAAGTTTTTTACTGCTTTTGGAGCTCTTCTATCTGAATTACCTTCTCGTAATACTGGATTCACTGCAGAACCTTTAACGCTGTTATAACGTTCTAAAATAACTTTTTGATCTGTAGTTTTAACTGTCTCCGGATAATCAGGAAGTTTATATCCTAAAGATTGTAATTCTTTAATCGCAGCAATTAATTGAGGAACTGAAGCACTGATATTTGGTAATTTAATAATATTAGCTTCAGGTTTTTTTGCTAACTCACCTAATTGTGTTAAAGCATCTTCAATTCGTTGATTTTCGGGTAAAACATCAGAGAAGTTAGCTAATATTCTAGCGGCCAGGGAAATGTCCTTTGTTTCAAAGTTTATATGAGAACTTTTTGTGAATGCTTTTACAATTGGTAATAAAGAACGAGTAGCTAAAGCTGGAGCTTCATCAGTAATAGTATAAACTATAGTAGCTTTCTGAGTCATAATCATTTTTTCTGTTGTGTAATCTATGAGAGACTAAATTTTTAAAGATTTTATCTTGCTTTAAAGCAGCGCAAATTTAACAATTATAGTGACATTTAACGAAGTTAGCTTGATTAAATTTATAGTTTTTTTTAAAAAAATATATAGGAAAATATTCATGAAAAATAAAAGCCATATCATTCAATTTCTTGAGCGATATGGCTTCTTTAGAGACTAATTGTAAACAATGATTTGTATTTCTACACAATCAAATAGAGATATGACTCTATGTTTCTTTTAAACAAAGGAACTGTTTCTTTGTTAGCCTCAGATTGGAATTTCGTTACTCCTGGGCCAGGGCCTCGGTTTAACATGGTGAAACTCCATCTGGTTTACTCTTCAAGCTTGAATCACTAGTAGTAATTCTTTTTAGTTTTTGTTGTGTTACTTTCATAACTCAACAGTCTCTAATTGCTTTGAACAGAGCCAAAACTCTATTTTAGCATTTGAAAAGGTAATCCAGTAAATAAAGAACGTTGCTTTATCAAATTATCAGGCTTGCAGTTGGTTCTCTTGCGAAAAATTTCCGCTATGCCTTTTAATTATGATTCAAATATAGATTAAGAAATGACAATTGCAAATTTTTTAACTAATTATAAATCAACAAATTACTAACATCACTTATCAACATTTGTTAATTAAAAAAGGGCTCCAATTTCTGAAGCCCTTTTTTGTATGATTTTAAAAAAAGAAGTATTAACGTCTTTTTTCTTGAATTCTTGCTCTTTTTCCAGTAAGATTTCTGAAGTAGTAAATACGTGCTCTTCTGACTTTTCCTCTTTTATTAACTTCTATCTTTTGTATAGACGGAAGGTTTACTGGAAATATTCTTTCTACACCTACTGTACCTGACATTTTTCTAATTGTAAAAGTTTCTGATGAACCGGTACCTCTTTTTTGGATCACAACTCCTTTAAAAAATTGAGTTCTAACTTTTTCTCCTTCTCTAATCTCGTAATATACTGTGATTGTATCTCCTGCCGAGAATTCTGGGTTTTCGTTTCTTGTTACAAATTCGTCTTGTACAAATTTTACTAAAGATTCCATTTATTATATTTTATTGTGTTTACTATAACCAACTTTCACGATTTTCGTCAGAGGTTAATTTTAGCGAGTGCAAATCTAAGAATTTAATTTAGGATATAAAACCTAATCAAGTTATTTTTTTGGTTGATAGTTTTTACAATAGAATACCCAAAATTTTCTTTCTTTTGAAGTGCCTTCATTAGTGATAATGGGATTTAATTCAATATAGGATTTAAAATAAGGTTTAATTTTTACTGGGAGTTTTCCGAGCTTTTCATTATTATGATTTCTTTTATCAGAATCTATATAAAAAGCATTACGACCTCTGTAGTCTTCCATATCATCCTCTAGATAATCAAATTGAAGTGCAGGTTCTTGGATTACATTTTGAGCAAAAACAGTTTTTGAAGTAAAAAATCGAAGTTGAGCAGAAGTTTTATAACCATCCATTGAAAATATAAATGCCTCTGGATCATTTTTTGAAATTTCCTCAACTTTTTCACCTAATGCTCTCCATCCCACCCATGTATCATCACTTTTAATAGGAACAAAATAAAAAAGTACCTGACTTGCAACAGCTACATGAAATATTATAGCAATCATAAGTTGAGCTTTTATTAGTTTTTTAGTGATATACATTCCAGCAATAATAGTTCCGGTGATGTATGATGGCATCATCCAGTTTAATTTTACCCAGTATACTGGACTAATAAGAAAGAATCCTATGAATGTAGGAATAAAGAATGCTAATAAAAAAAGAGTTTTTTCAGAAGGTAATTTAAATTTTACCAAAACTTTTTTTATATGTTTAAAAGAAAAAACAACAAATACACTAAATAAAATTGGGAGTAATAAGAATAATTGATGTCCAATAGCTCCCAATAACAATAATGGTTTTATTTCAAATTTACCAATTGAGCTAGTTCTTTCAGAAGACTGAAAAGCAAAAGAGGCGAATTCATTTTGATAATTCCATAACCAAACGGGAAAAGTTATTGCTATTGATATCAAAAGACTTAACCATAACCATGGAGAAATCAATAGTTTTCTGTACTTGGTAGAGAAAATAACAAAACCCAAGATGCCAATCTGTAAAAGTAGGGCGGTATATTTACTATTAAATGCCATGCCCATAGCTATTCCAGCAAGAATCCAATACCATTTTTTATCTTCAAAAATTGCTCTATGCAAGAATAAAATAGATAGAGTCCAAAAGAGTAATAAAGGGACATCAGGTGTAGAGTTAAAGGATAGTATTGAAATAAATAGTGTAGATACTAATAGAACAATACTTCTATTGGTTCTGTGTTTCGACAGAAAAAGAGACGATAATTTATAAAAATAAATAATAGTTAGAGAAGTAATAGTAAAATCTGCAAGCTTAACAACATAGATAGATTGACCAAATATCTCTGTAAAAATCCTTAACAAATAACCTATCATCCCAGGATGGTCAAAATAGGATAGTGATAGGTTTTGACCGTATAAATAATAATAAGCATCTTGAGGCATTAACCCCATAAATGGTAATAAAATAAAACGAAATAATTGAAATCCTAAGATCCAAGAGATTGCAGTATTATTTTTTATAAATAGAGTAATTTTTTTCAAATTATAAAATCTTTCATAAAGGTTACAAGTTTTCGTCTAGTATATCTGGTCGAATTTGTTGTGTTCTTTCGTAGGCTTTTTCAGATCGCCATTCCTCAATTTTAGGAAAATTTCCAGACAATAGAATTTTAGGAACTTGCATTCCTTCATAATTAGAAGGTCTTGTATAAACAGGTGGTGAGAGTAAATTGTCTTGAAAAGAGTCAGTAAGTGCAGAGGTTTCATCTCCAATAACTCCTGGAATTAAACGCACGATACTATCTACTAGAACAGCTGCTGCTAATTCTCCACCAGTCAAAACATAATCTCCAATAGAAATTTCTTTTGTAATGTATTTATCACGAACTCTTTGATCAACTCCTTTATAGTGACCTGTAAGAATTAATATGTTCTTTTGCAAAGAAAGGGTGTTAGATAAAGATTGTTTTAATGTTTTTGCATCAGGTGTCATATATATGATTTCATCATAAACACGTTGAGCTTTTAATGCATCAATACATTTAGAAATAGGCTCTATCATCAATACCATTCCTGCACCACCTCCAAATTGAGTGTCATCTATCTGTTTGTAGTTTCCTAAACCAAATGATCTTAAATCATGAATTACAATTTCTACCAGACCTTTTTCTTTTGCTCTCTTTACGATAGAATGATTAAAAGGACTTTCTAATAAATCGGGTGCTGCTGAAATAATATCGATACGCATAGATGCAAATGTACAAGAAATGTTGGTTTAAAAGATTAAAAAAGGGAGTGCTTAACGTTTTTTAAAACTACAAAAAATAAAATTTTGAATAGTATTAAATGGAGTTTGATGATTTTTAATTAAACATTTAATTGGCTCAAATTTAGAATTAAAAGTTTCATGCATTTTATTTTTTGAATATTGGGTAATTTCTAGACCACTACACTTTAGGGGGCCATTGTCAGAAAAAGTTCCAATAATTAAATTTTTAGTTACATATTTTTCAGTTAATGAAATGTAATATTTAATTTCATTTTCTTTGGTTAGGAAATGAAAAGCGGCACGATCATGCCAAATGTCATAAGTAATTTTTGGGTTAAAATCTAAAACATCACAAGGAATCCATGTAACAAGTTTAGCCCTTTTTCCTAACCTATTTTTGGCTCTTTCTAGGGCTTTTTCAGAAATGTCTAGTACAGTAATATTTGTATACCCTAGATCAAGTAAAAAATCCACTAGTCGACTATCACCTCCGCCAACATCAATTATTTTTGCTTCTTTAGATAGATTTAATGAACGAATATAACTTAGCGATGTATGAGGTATCTCTTGTGTCCAACTTACTTGTTCAGGAGTTTTGGTTTGGTAAACAGTTTCCCAATGGTGTTTCATATTAGAAGTCATAAGCAGTCATTTATAGTATGGTTAAAACAATGTATTTAATTAAAAGATGTTAGCAAAGAAAATCATAATATGGAAGCTATTATAACTCTGTCATGACCAAAGATATCTTTTTTAAGCTCAATCGTATTAAATCCTTTTAATCTTAAAAGATCAACAGTCTCTTTTCCCAAATATTGATTGATCTCAAAAAATAATAAACCATTTTTTGTTAAATGATTTTTTGCCAATTCAGCAATTTTATCGAAGAAAATCAGAGGGTTGTTGTCTTCTACAAATAAAGCCATGTGCGGCTCATTATTTAAAACATTATTTTTTATTTCTTTTTTTTCTGATTCTCTAACATAGGGAGGATTTGAAACAATAATATCATACGTATTATTTAGTTGAGTAGTTTTTAAAATATCTTGTTGAATTAAATTGATGTCAACTTTATTTAGATGAGTATTTTTCTTGGCTATACGGAGTGCTTTATTAGATTTTTCTAGGGCACTTATCTCTGCCAGAGGCAAACTTTTTTTTAACGCAATGGGAATACATCCACTTCCAGTTCCAATATCAAGTATTTTAATTGTATTCTCTTTTTTAATTGTATGATAAGATTCAAGTTTTGAAACTTTATCTAAAATAAAGGTAACCAATTCCTCTGTTTCAGGTCTTGGAATTAAAACGTGTTCATTCAAAATAAATGGAAAACCATAAAATTCAGTTTTTCCAATAATGTATTGAATCGGAATTTCTTGTTGTAAGAGTTTTGTAGAAGATTTAAGAAGAGTGAGTACCTCTGAACTAATGTTAAAATTTGATTTTAAAACGATATCAATTCTTTTGAAGTTTAAGTATTCCTCTAACAATAGGAATAAAAAAGTATCAATTTCTGATGCGGGATATAATTTTTTTAGAGTTATTTTAAAATAGTCTCTGAATTCTCTAATATTCATAATTTTCTTATCATCCAGACGTCACAGGAATAATGACATGTATTTCCCATTGGAGCGTTTATATTTTTAAAGCCAGCTTTTTTATAAAGTCTTTGCGCAGCAGTCATGTAGGGCATGGTTTCAAGATAGCATTGGTCATAACCAAATTCTTTAGCTTTATTCATACATTTTTCAATGATTTTATAGCCTAAACCTTTTCCTCTAATATCACTTAAAAAATACATCTTTTGTAATTCACATGTACTTTTATCAAAACCATCGAGTTGAGCAATTCCTCCACCACCAAGAATTTTCCCCTGGTATTCAACAACAAAATATATTGCTTTGTTTTTTTGATAGGTCCCGTGCATATCTTCTAGAGCACTATCTTCATACGCAGTTCCAACTTTTGGAGCTCCCATTTCTAAAATAACTTGTTGGACTATTTTTTTTATAGGTTTATTATCACTAGGTGCTATTTCTCTTATGATATACTCTGTATTTGTCATTTAATCCTTTATTTTTGCTTTACAAAGTTACTTTTTTTTGAATCACGAATACTATATAAAAAGATGTCTTGAAATTTCCAAAAAAGGAATAGGTACAACCAGACCAAATCCTTCTGTTGGTGCTGTGTTGGTTGTAGATGATAAAATTGTAGGGGAGGGATGTACTAGTCCTTATGGAGGTAATCATGCCGAAGTAAATGCAATTTCATCCATAAAAAATAATGAAGATTTACAAAAAGCAACGATGTATGTGACTTTAGAGCCTTGCTCTCATTTTGGTAAAACTCCTCCATGTGCAGATTTAATTGTTAAAAGTGGAATAAAAAAAGTAGTAATTGGCTGTGTAGATGTCAATGAGATCGTTGCTGGAAGAGGTGTTGAAAGATTACGAAATGCAGGTTGTGAGGTTGTTGTTGGTGTTTTGGAAAATGAATGTAAAGCACATCATAAACGATTTTTTACATTTCATTCAAAAAAGAGGCCATATATTATTTTAAAATGGGCACAAACACAAAATGGTTATATAGCGCCAAAGGAAAGGGTGAAACAAGCTCCAGTTTGGATTACTAAAAAAACATCAAGACAACTAGTCCATAAATGGAGAAGTGAAGAGCATTCTATTCTTGTAGGTACTACAACTGTTTTACATGACAATCCAAGTTTAAATGTTCGAAGTTGGAAAGGGAAAAATCCCTTAAGAATAGTCATAGATAAAGACTTAAGGATCCCTAAAGATTTAAAGGTTTATGACGGTTCTGTTAAAACAATATTTATAAATCAAAAAGTTACCTCACGTAATGATAACCTTTATTTTGAAAAAATAAACTTTTCTAGTCCAATAGCATCTCAAATTTGTGAAATACTCTATAAACACAAAGTTCAATCCTTAATTGTTGAGGGTGGTGGTAAAACAATTCAAACTTTTATCGATGAAAGCTTGTGGGATGAAGCCAGAGTTTTTACCGGTACAATGTTATTTCAAACAGGAATAAAGGCTCCAAGACTAGATGTTCCTTTTTTGCATGAAGAAAACCTCATAGGTGACAGTTTAAAAACCTATGTCAATGATTAAAAATATAATTTTTGATTTTGGAGATGTGTTTATAAACCTTGATAAAAAGGCTACTTTTGAGAACTTAAAGGAATTAGGTGTAAAAAAATTTAGTTCCGAAATGTTGGAGGTAACCAAGCAGTATGAAATGGGAATGTTAACTACTCAAGAGTTTTTAAATACATTCAAAATTTTGTTTCCATTTATTTCAGAGTTAGAGTTTAAAAACGCTTGGAATTCTATGTTACTAGATTTTCCCACTTACAGACTTTCTTTTATTAAATCACTAGCCAAATCAAAAAAGTTTCGAATTTTTTTATTGAGTAATACGAATGATATGCATATTTCTTGGATAAAAAAGAACTGGGGTTCAAAACTATTTTCAGAATTTAAAAATTGTTTTGAAAAATTTTATTTATCTCATGAATTACACCTAAGAAAACCCAATAAAGATATTTATGAATTTATCATGGGATCAAACAAATTACTGCCTGATGAAACATTATTCATAGACGATACTATAGAAAATACCATAGTCCCTAAAAGTTTAGGGATAAAAATTTGGAATCTAGATCCAAATTCAGAGGATGTTGTAGATTTGTTTTCCAAAAAAGAATTTAATTAATGGTTTACCTTCTCATAAGTATTTGTATATCAAGCCTTTTATTTGTTATTTTCAAGTTATTTGATGTTTTAAGAATTAATACTTTTCAAGCGATTGTTGTCAACTATTTTACGGCCGCTATTTTAGGTTTTTACATGTCAAATAATTGGGTCTCTTTTTATGAGATTCCAAGTCAACCATGGTTTTTAGGTGCATTCTTACTAGGAATCATGTTTATTCTTGTATTTAATATCATGGCATTGACCTCTCAGAAGAATGGGTTGTCAGTAGCATCTGTCTCCAGTAAAATGTCTGTTGTTATTGCCATAGTATTTGGCGTTTGGTATTACAATGAAAGCCTTAGCTTAGTCAAATTAATTGGAATTTTACTGGCACTTATAGCAGTTTATTTGAGCTCAATTAAAGCAAAAAATCAAATCACTCAAAAAAATAAAGCTTTTTTATATCCACTACTTTTATTTTTTGGTTCTGGTGCCATTGATACTAGTTTAAAATATGTAGAAACTACTTATGTCGCTGAAGGTGGTGTTCCTTTATTTTCAGCTACAATTTTTGGATGTGCTTTTATTTTGGGGATTATTGTTTTATTGTATCAAAAAGCTACAGGGACATTAAATTTTGAATTTAAATCTATTTTGGGTGGAGTTTTATTGGGAATACCTAACTATTTTTCAATTGTTTATTTGCTCAAGGCTTTGAGCACAAAGGGTATGGAAAGTTCAACCGCCTTTACTTTAAATAATGTTGGAATTGTTATCCTTTCCACTCTTTTTGGCTTGTTTATTTTTAAAGAAAAATTAATTCACAAGAATTGGTTAGGTATAGTTATAGCGGTAATTAGTATAATATTAATCATGTCTGTTAATGGATGACGTCTATAAAACCATTATTAAACCTTCTGAAGAAACACTATTTAAGGAGAAAAACAGTAAGTTTTATGGGTATGCTTTTCCTGTAATAACAGAAGAATCTGTTAAAACATGCATAGATTTTTTGAAAAAGAAACATTATAATGCTCGTCATTTTTGTTATGCCTGGCAAATAGGAGTTGAGTCTCCAAGATATAGAGTCAATGATGATGGAGAGCCAAACAATTCTGCAGGGATGCCTATTTATGGCCAAATTCAATCATTTAAATTGACAAATATTCTAGTGGTTTCTGTTCGATATTTTGGTGGAGTAAAACTTGGAGTAGGTGGTTTAATTAATGCGTACAGATCCTCTGCAAGATTAGCTTTGGAATCTTCCCAAATTGAAGAAAAAACAATTGATGTATATTTTCAATTAATATTTGATTATGATCTCATGAGTAAAGTTTTGAGAATTATCAAAGAAAATTCAATAATGATTCAAAATCAAAAATTAGAGATTAATTGTGAATTAATGATTGCGATTAGGAAATCAAATGCTCACAAAATAATTCAAATTTTTAAAGCTTTATATCGGGTTCAAATTAAACCCTTAGAGGTTTAATTTATTTAGAATATAATCGGGACATTTTATAGGTTTGTTAGTTTTCATATCAATGAAAGCTAAAACTGAATTTCCTTTCGATATTTTTTCCTTATTTTGATTATAAATTTCATAATCAAATTCTATTTTAACAAGAGGCCTTTTTTTTAAAAAAACTGAAATCGTTAACAAATCATCATACTTTGCAGATTTCACGAAATTAAAAGAGAGTGAAATTACTGGAAGCATAATGCCATTGTTTTCTAAGTCTTTGTACGTAACTCCCAGATTTCTAAGCCATTCGGTCCTTGCTACTTCAAAATAGGTTGCATAATTCCCATGATAAACAACTCCCATTTGATCGGTTTCTCCATAACGAACTCGAATATTCGTAGAAAATTTTTTCAAAATTTTTTCAACATTTTATTTTTGGTATTCTACGTAAAAAATAATTAATAATCAATAGCAATTTCATTTTTTTTTAATAAAATTTATTCACACATTTGTAATGCTTATTAAACTAAGCTTTTCCCCTAAAATACAAAACATATAAATTATTTAATTTTCTTTAAAATTTATGACTAAAACTGCTGTTTCGGTTTGGGATGAATGTCTCTCATTTATAAAAGATAATATTAAGCCTCAGGCTTATAAAACGTGGTTTGAACCTATCAAGCCCGTCAAATTATCTGGAGAGGCTTTAACCATTCAGGTACCAAGTAAGTTTTTTTATGAATGGTTAGAAGAACATTACATAAAACTTTTAAGAGTAGCTCTTGTTAGAGAATTAGGAAAAGATGCTAAATTAATATACGATGTTCGTATGGAAAATACGTACAGTAGCAATCGTCCTCAAATTGTTAAAATACCAAGTTCAAATAGAGATCCGCTTAAACCTCAAAAAATAGCTGTTCCTGTTGAGGTTAATAAAAGAGAATTAAGAAATCCTTTTATAATTCCTGGATTACAAAAAGTTAAAATCGAATCTCAATTAAATGCAAATTATAACTTTAAGAATTTTGTAGAAGGAGATTCTAATAGATTAGCTCGATCAGCTGGAATGGCTGTAGCAAATAAACCTGGAGGAACCTCTTTTAACCCCTTATTAATATATGGTGGTGTTGGTTTAGGTAAAACCCATTTGGCACATGCTATTGGTGTAGATATCAAAGATAAATATCCTGATAAAACTGTATTATATATTTCCTCAGAGAAATTTACACAACAATTTATTGATTCTGTTAAATCTAATACTAGAAATGATTTCATTCATTTTTATCAAATGGTTGATGTTTTGTTGATAGACGATGTTCAATTCCTATCTGGTAAAGCGGGTACTCAGGATGTTTTTTTCCATATATTCAATCATCTCCATCAAAATGGTAAGCAAGTTATCTTAACTTCAGATAAAGCACCTGTTGATATGCAAGACATTGAACAACGTTTACTCTCAAGATTTAAATGGGGTCTTTCTGCAGAATTACAATTACCAGATTTTGAAACACGTATTTCTATTCTACAAAATAAACTTTTTAGAGATGGAGTTGAAATGCCTGAAGAGATTGTTGAGTATATTGCTAAAAATATCAAATCTAATGTTAGAGAACTTGAAGGAGTGATTATTTCAATGATTGCACAGGCATCTTTTAATCGAAGAGAGTTTTCTCTTGAATTAGCAAAACAAATTGTAGATAAATTTGTTAAAAATACGAAGAAAGAGGTGTCTATTGATTATATCCAGAAAGTTGTATCTAAGTATTTTGATATGGATGTAGTTACATTACAATCCAAAACTAGGAAAAGACATATTGTTCAAGCTCGTCAATTAGCAATGTATTTTGCAAAAAGGATGACTAAAACCTCTCTTGCAAGTATTGGTTCTCAAATTGGACAAAGAGATCATGCTACTGTCCTTCACGCTTGCAAAACTGTTGATAATTTAACTGAGACAGACAAGCAATTTAGAAAATATGTCGAAGACCTCAGAAAGAAGTTAACGTTTTAAATAGCTAACCTAATATTTTTTAAGTTTACCCTATGAAAAAAATATTGATGGTTTGTTTAGGAAATATATGTCGTTCTCCTTTAGCCGAAGGAATTCTTAAATCAAAACTTAATCCTGATTCTTTTTTTGTTGATTCTGCTGGAACAGCCGCTTATCACATCGGAGAATCCCCTGATCATAGATCTATAGCCGTCGCTAAAAAAAATGGGATTGACATTTCAAATCAAAAAGCACGTAAGTTTACTTCCAATGATTTTAATGAGTTTGATTTAATTTATGCGATGGATATAGAGAATTATCAAAATATTTGCACCTTGGCAAAAAATAAATCTGACTTGATTAAGGTGAAAATGATATTAAACGAAATTAATCCGACTAAGAATTTAAGTGTTCCTGATCCCTACTATGGTGGTGTTCACGGTTTTGAAAATGTTTACGATATGCTTGATAAAGCCTGTAGTAAAATTGCAAGTAGTTATTTATGAAAGGAAAGCTATATTTAATTCCAACAACTTTAGGTGAAAATGAACCTTTAGAGGTAATGCCCTATTCTGTCAAGACCATAGTGGAATTACTAGATCATTATATTGTTGAGAATGAAAAGTCTGCTAGAAGATTTATAAAAAAAATTACACCAAAAAAAATACAATCTTCATTGACAATGATGAAGTTAGATAAATATGCTAAAGAAATAGAAACACGTACTTATTTAGACTGTTGTGAACAAGGGATTTCTGTAGGTTTACTTTCCGAGGCAGGTGTTCCTGCTGTTGCAGATCCTGGTGCTACTATTGTTAAACAAGCTCATGAAAAAGGGATTCAAGTAATACCGTTAGTAGGACCATCCTCAATTTTAATGGCATTAATGGCTTCTGGATTAAATGGTCAAAATTTTGCTTTTAATGGCTATTTACCCATTGATAATTCTGAGAGAAAAAAAGAAATTAAAGCCTTAGAAAAATTATCTAAAGAGAGAAATCAATCTCAGATATTCATTGAAACACCCTATAGAAATGAAAAAATGTTTAGAGATTTGAAATCAGTTTTACATCCCGGAACACTGTTATGTATAGCAATTGATATTTCTTTACCTAATGAATTCATCAAAACTTTTACAATTACTGAATGGAAAAGGCAATCTCCAGATTTACATAAAAGACCAGCTATATTTATTATTCAGAGGTGATTTAATTAAATACTAGCCTTACGATCACCTTTAATGAAAGAAACATCATATCCAGCAAAAGCTTGCATGTAAGTACGAATAGAGGATCCATATGCATCTTTGAAGTTTCTGTGACCATTGCTTCTAAGGTATTTTTTTACATTACCTGCACCACTCAAATGCGCTGCGGCTAAAATTCCGGATTCTGTAATTTTTACACCATTTATGGTTTTTCCAAGATTTCTTTTAATGTCTTTTCTAAGAATCCATTTATTCACTCTACAATATGCAATGAATACGCGTTCTTGTAACTCGGGGTTATGAAGAAAAAGAGTTTTGTTGTAAATCTTAAAGCGTTCTAATGTTGTTGCTCCAAATTGATATTTTCCTAGGTATCCAAGAGTATTTACAACTCTATACTTTCCCTGAGATTCTTTAAAAGCTAAAGCCTCTTTAAATCCTACAAAGTTTTTATTTAAGTATGGAATCTTGATAGAATGTTTTGGATTTGATAACAAATCTATTGGAGGTATGCTTTCTTCTGGGAAGTTATAATATTCAGAATTTTTGGTGGCACTAACAAACCCCAAAAATATAATTAATAAAAAAATAGTTCTTTTAATAACGTAACTCTTTCTATTTAGCGGGTGCAAATATACAACATTTATATAATATGCTGATAATCAGTTTATTTGGATTTTTTTTGATTGAGAAAAATAAAATTTATTCTCTTTTTACTGCGAATATTTCTATTTCAAGCGTGTAATATTGAGGAGTTTTTATCAAAAATGATTTTTTATTAAATTTTTATTGAATTCGTATTCAAGAAAAAATTTTATAAATAAAACAAAAATCATCTATTGATTCCTTTTGTGTTTAACCATCTTTGGTATTTGGTTGCATTTTTATTGTGTTGTGATAAAGTACTCGCAAATTCATGAAATCCAAACTTTTCAATACTTGCACACATGTATAAATAGTTATGTTTTTTGTAATTTAATACTGCATCTATTGATGATATGTCAGGCATAGCAATTAAATTTGGAGGTAACCCTTTATTGAGGTAGGTGTTAAAGGGTGATGATATTTTTAAATCCTTATACAATACTCTTTTTACTTCATAATCTATTCCGTTTCTTTTCTTTAAGAGATATACTATTGTGGGATCTGCTTGTAGTGGAATCCCTCTTTTAATTCTATTTAAGTATAGACCTGCTACAATGGGTCTTTCAATAGTTTTAACGGTTTCTTTTTGAACTATTGAAGCTAAAGTCATTACTTCTTCCTTTGATAAATTTAATAATGAAGCCTTTGTTAATCTTTCTTTATTCCAAAATTTCTTATATTCTTTAAGTAATCTATTTCTGAAATTTTCAGCAGACACATTCCAGTAAAATTCGTAAGTATTAGGAATTAAAATACCTAAAACGGATGCTTGGTTTAGTTTGTTTTCCTTTAAAAAAACAGAATCTTTGAAGACGTTTAAAATATTGATTGAGTCTGCTTCTATTTGTGATGATATCCTACCTGAAAATTTCTCAAGTGTATCTTGGTTATTAAATGAAACCTTCACAGGAGTTTGATTACCACTTCTGAGAAGATTAATCACATCATTTAAAGACATCCCTTTTTTAAGGATATATTTTCCAGCTTTTGGTTTTTTATAATTTTTCTGATCTGCTAGCCAATTAAATTTAGAAATCTTATTGGAATGAGTATTTTTTTTTGCATCCAAAGATATTGTTATAGTTTTTTGAATATCATTTACAGTATCAAAAGAACCTATAAAAACAACACAATCTTTAGTTATAAATTCACCATAAATAGATTGATAAAAGTTATAACATAAAACCCCAGTCAAAAGGGTAGAGGTTAAAATGAGTACAAGAATTTTTTGTTTATTCATTTATCAATTGAAATATAAATTCATCATTATAGACTCCATCAATAAAAAGCCAATCTTTTTTTATTCCAATTTTTTTAAAATTAAAATTAGAAAAAAGCTTAATACTTTGTTGATTATTTGAAATAATATTTGCAAAAATTTGATGTAGGTTTAATATTTTGAAACAATAGGGAATAAAAATTGATAAAGCATCTGAAGCAAAACCAGAGTTTTGAAACGTTTTGTGAACTAAAATACCTATCCCTGCACGACGATGTTGAGGATTAAAGTCAAACAAATCAATCATTCCAATAGCCGTATTTGTTTTTGATTCTTCAATAATTAATCGTAATTGTTTAGCTTCATAAATATCTTGATGTGCATTTTCTAAATACTGTTTCAAAACAAACTTTGAAAAAGGAACTTGAGTATTACTTACCTGCCAAAAATTAGTGTCATTTTCTGTAGTGTATAAAAAATCTAAATCTTCAGGCTCCAAAGCCCTTAAATTCACCTTTTCTCCGTGTAATAAAATCATAGGCTTAAGGTTCCTTTAAAAACAAATTGTGTAGGTCCAGATAATACAACATTAGCGTAACGATCATGTTCTGCAATAAACTTTACTTCTAAATTACCTCCTAGAACGTTCAATTTGATATGATTACTGTTAGTTTTATTAATTTTATGCATGGCTATCGCAACAGCTGTTACACCGGTGCCGCAAGCTAAAGTTTCGTCTTCAACTCCACGTTCGTAGGTTCTTACCTTAAACGTATTGTCATTCAACTGTTCAACAAAATTAACATTACAACCTTCAGTTGAGTACTTAGATTTTATAATTTTTCTTGCTTTGTCAATAACTGGAAAATGTTCTAAATCGTCAACAATTTCAATATGATGAGGTGACCCAGTATTGACAAAAATTGAATGTTCTGAAATACGAACCTCAGATACATCTATCATTTGCAGTGAAACAGAACTAGCATCAATTGTAGCATGATGAAGACCGTCTATGGCTAAAAATGAAGTTTTTTTATCAAATAGGTGTAATTTTTGAGCAAAAGCCACAATACATCTACCACCATTACCGCACATGGTACTTTCATTTCCATCAGCATTAAAATAGACCATTTTAAAGTCTGAGTTTTTATCGTTTTCTAGTAGAATCAAACCATCAGCACCAATTCCAAAGTGTCGATTACATAAAGTTGATATCAATTCATTATTACGCTTTGGGAAAAAAAGTGATCTGTTGTCGAAAATAATAAAATCATTTCCAGTTCCTTGATATTTGTAAAAATTCTTATCCATATGGGTTCAAATATACATAAAAATAGAAGTACTATTTGAGTGTTAAAAGAGGGTTAAAATGCGTTAAGAATTGTTAAGCCTATTGAATGAATTTAGATATTTAATTACTTTTGAAATATACTTTAATTAATATATCATGAGAAAATTTTTAAGTTTTTTAGGCATAGCTATTCTTGGTGGTGTATTTTCACTTCTTGGATACAGCATTTTAATTGAAAATCCACAGCGTTTTTCAAAAGATGAAATTATTCCCATTCAAACTTTTAAGACGAATTACAATGCTACAGAATTCGAATTAAATACAGCAACTTATGCCCCTACGAATTTTACTGAAGCTGCAGAAAAATCAGTTCATGCAGTAGTACACGTCAAAAATACTGCTATATCAAGTGGTATAAATTCTATTGCAGATTTATTTAATGGTTCAAAAAGAAAACAGCAAATAGGAACTGGAAGTGGAGTAATCATATCATCCGATGGCTATATTGTAACTAATAATCATGTTATAGAAGGCGCAACAGATTTAGAAATTACATTAAACAATCGAAAAAAATTTAAGGCAGAACTCATTGGCACAGATTCTAAGAATGACATTGCTTTGTTAAAAATAGATGCTATTGATCCATTACCTTATATCCCTTTTTCAGATTCAGATAACCTTAAAATAGGAGAATGGGTTTTAGCGGTTGGTAATCCCTATAACTTAACCTCTACGGTAACTGCAGGGATAGTAAGTGCAAAAGGTAGAGATTTACAGGGTAATTATTCAACAGATTCTTTTATCCAAACAGATGCTGCTGTAAATCCGGGTAACAGCGGAGGTGCACTTGTAAATTCTCGAGGTGAGCTGGTGGGCATTAATACTGCTATTTCAACAAATTCTGGCTCTTACATCGGGTACTCTTTTGCAGTGCCCTCTAATATTACGAAAAAAATAATTGATGATATTCTTGAGTTTGGTAAAGTTCAGGAGGCTATTATTGGCTTTGTTCCCGATTTAAGAAAGGATGACATTGAGGGGGTTAGAATTGGAGATTTTGCTGAGGGAAGTAATGCTGAAAAAGCAGGTCTTGAAAGAGGAGATATTATTGTAAAAATTAATGATGTTAAAATTTCTAAATTTTCTGAATTAACAGGGCAACTATCTGCCAAAAGGCCAGGAGAATCTGTAGAATTGACTATAGATAGAGATGGAGAAATTTTTACGAAATCAGTACATTTAATTAAAAGAATTGAACGTTATATATCACGATCATATGGAATAGAATTGATAGATGATCCTGCAGGAGCAAAAATAATTAGAGATGGCTTTTCAGATGATAGCCCCTCTAGTATTAAAGGGTATATTATAACTACAATTAACGGGAAGAAAGTAGAAACTGCCTCTGAAGCTGTTAATTTATTAGACAGTCTCTCAAGAAATGGATATCGTTTAAAAGTTGAAATGATTGATTTGGAAAACGAAACAAGTATTTATTTCTTTTAATAATTGGTAAGAATTTAATTTCCAAATATTTGATATTATTACCTAATTTCTTGTGATAATTAACACAAGAGATTAGGTTTTTTTTATTTTTAAAAATAATTTACGAAAACGATTTCGTTTTGTAAAAAAAAGGAATACTTTTGCACAAAAAAATAAAAATAAATATGATAAGAGCTAAAGATTACGAGAGTCAAGTCGTTTCACAAGCAAAAATCCGAAGAGCAACAACTGAGTTCATCAATATTATCAATGATTTATGGTATGATAAGTCTATAGAACTTGTTTTGTTTCGAAACACATTAGTAGATAAGAGAGCTAGCGAGATTTTGAATTTAATCAATTATGCTAAAGAATTTGTTGGTAAACCTATTTCAATTTATGATGCATTAGATATTGCCAAAGCTATTCAGCACATTCAACTGCCTTCATCTAAGTTAGATATAGGGAAATTAGCATACGAGTGTTATTTAGATGTTAATGGAATTAAAGATAAAATCTCATTTGTTAAAAGACAATTAAAAAATGCTAAAGAAGCAAAAGGCATTCAACCAAAGGATGTTGTCTTATATGGTTTTGGAAGAATAGGCCGTCTTTTAGCCAGAGAGTTAATGTCAAAAATGGGTAAAGGTTCTCAATTAAGATTGAGGGCAGTGGTTACCAGGGGAGAAATCACTAAAAATGTATTGGATAAAAGAGCCTCTTTACTCAGTGTAGATTCTGTACATGGAGATTTTTTAGGAACTGTACAGACCGATGTTGAAAATAAGGCTTTAATTATCAATGGAACCACAGTTACAATGATATCGGCTAAATCACCGGAAGATATAGATTACACAAAATATGGTATTCAAGATGCATTAATTATAGATAATACTGGAGCATTTAGAGATAAGGAAGCCTTAAATAGGCACCTAAAAGCTAAAGGTGCATCCAAAGTTCTGTTAACAGCTCCTGGAAAGGGAATTCCAAATATTGTGCACGGTGTTAATCACAAAAAATACCATCCAGATTCACAAGATATTTATTCAGCAGCTTCATGCACTACAAATGCAATTACTCCGATTTTAAAAGTTTTAGATGATAATTATGGGATTGTAAAAGGACATTTAGAAACCATTCATGCCTATACCAATGACCAAAACCTCGTAGATAATATGCATGGTAAAAATCGAAGAGGTAGGGCGGCAGCATTAAATATGGTAATTACTGAAACTGGTGCAGGAAAAGCTGTTTCAAAGGCACTACCCTCACTAAAAGGTAAGTTAACCTCAAATGCAATTCGTGTTCCAGTACCCAACGGCTCTTTGGCTATTTTAAATCTAAAATTAGGTACAGAAATTACAACAGAGGCAGTTAATGCAATTATTAAATACAATGCGTTAGAAGGGGCTTTAGTAGAACAAATTCAATATTCTTTAGATGCAGAACTTGTGTCTTCAGACATCATTGGAACTACTGCTCCATCTATATTTGACAGTAAAGCAACAATCACAGACAGTGATACTGTGGTTTTGTATGTTTGGTATGATAATGAATATGGTTATAGTCATCAAGTGATGCGATTGGCTAAGTATATTGCCAAAGTGAGAAGGTATACTTACTATTAATCGTTGATAACTTCATGAATTTTTTAACCCGAAACATTTTTGTTTCGGGTTTTCTTTTGATTATTTTTAACCATTAAATTTTTTGAGTACATGAATTCTGTTCAAGAGCAAATTAATTCTTTACGTGAAGTTCTAAATCGATATAATCATGAATATTATGTTTTAGATAATGCCACGATTTCCGATTACGAATTTGACATGAAACTCAAAGAATTAGAGGCGCTAGAGGCAGCCTACCCAGAATATTATAGTGCAAATTCTCCCTCTCAAAGAGTAGGTGGAACCGTTACAAAAAATTTTCAAACGCTTCCTCATAAAAATAGAATGTACTCCTTAGACAATTCATATTCTAAAGATGATTTACTAGACTGGGAAAAAAGACTTCAAAAGAACCTTGGAACTGAAGCTATTGAATATACTTGTGAATTAAAATATGATGGCGCGTCAATCAACCTTACTTATGAAAACGGAGAGTTTGTTAAGGCTGTTACTAGAGGAGATGGATTTCAAGGTGATGAGGTAACTTCAAACATCCGAACAATAAAATCTATTCCTTTACTATTACATTCCAATTTTCTATCTAATTTCGAGATCAGGGGTGAAATTATTTTACCCTTGGAAGGATTTCGAAAGATGAATCAAGAACGTCTTGAGAACGGAGAAGAGGCCTACAGAAACCCAAGAAATACGGCTAGCGGGAGTTTAAAACTTCAAGATAGTGCTGAGGTAGCAAAAAGACCTCTAGATTGTCTATTATATCAAGTAGTTACTGATGAGCGAAAATATGCTACACATTATGATAGTCTTCTAGCGGCAAGAAAGGCAGGATTTAAGATTCCTAAAACCATTGTACTAGCAAGTTCCATTGAAGAGGTATTTCGCTTTGTTAATGAATGGGATGCGAAACGTCATCAGTTACCCTATGAGACAGATGGTGTTGTTATCAAAGTTAATAATTTACAACAACAAGAAGAATTAGGATATACTGCTAAATCTCCTCGGTGGGCTATTGCCTATAAATTTAAAGCTGACCAAGTTTCTACAGTACTCAAGGAAATTACATACCAAGTTGGTAGAACAGGTGCGATAACTCCAGTTGCAAATTTAGAACCTGTTCAATTAGCTGGAACAACAGTAAAAAGAGCTTCTCTTCACAATGCTGATCAAATAAATAAACTAGATATTAGAATTAATGATACTGTTTTTGTTGAAAAGGGAGGGGAAATTATTCCAAAAATTATTGCTGTAGATTTTACTAAAAGAAAGGAATATTCCCAACATACTACTTATGCAACACATTGCCCTGAATGTCAAACAGCACTGGTTAGAACAGAAGGAGATGCAAAGCATTATTGCCCAAACATGTATGGTTGTGCGCCTCAAATAACAGGTCGAATTCAACATTTCATTAGTCGAAAAGCAATGAATATAGATGGTTTAGGAGCTGAAACAGTGGATCTATTACGAAAAGAAGGTCTTATTGAAAATTATGCTGACCTTTATAATTTAACTTCAGAACAAGTAATCCCTTTGGAGAGAATGGCAGAAAAATCTGCTAAGAATATGATTGAAGGGATCAATAAATCAAAAGAAATTCCATTCGAAAAAGTACTCTTTGCATTAGGCATTAGATTTGTTGGGGAAACTGTTGCAAAAAAATTAGCAAAACATTTTAAATCTATTGATAATTTGATGGCTGCTGATATGGAAACATTGATTTCTGTTGATGAAATTGGTGATAGAATTGCAGAAAGTATTCGAGAGTTTTCAAATGATTTAAGTAATATTTTATTAATTGATAGGTTAAAATCTTATGGAGTTCAAATGCAAATATCTGAGGAAGATCTTATTGGTTTAACTGATAAGTTACAGGGTAAAGTGTTTGTAGTATCAGGAGTTTTTTATAAAATGACAAGAAATGAACTCAAAAAATCTATAGAGGATAATGGGGGAAGAGTAAGTTCATCTATTTCTAAGAAAACAAATTACATTGTTGCTGGAGATAATATGGGACCTAGTAAAAAAACAAAAGCAGAGGCTTTAGGGGTTACTATAATTAGTGAACATGATTTTATTGAAATGATTAGTTAAGCTATTATTTTCTATAAGTATAGTTCCAGTAATTTATACAATAATGGTTGTATTTCCTGATTCTTTGTTATTTTGTTCGTCTAAATAAAAATCTACACGTCCCAAATTTACTCCATAAGCCCCTACTTGATTTACAAGTACATTTTCATCATTTAAATTTTTAACAAGGGTTGGTTTAGCCAAGAAAGTGTGTGTATGTCCTCCAATGATTAAATCAATATCTTTAGTTGCAGCAGCTAATTTTAAATCAGATACTTTTTCACTATTTCTATAATGATATCCTAGATGGGATAAGCATATAATTAAATCACAGTTTTCATTTTCTTTTAAAGCTCTGGTTATATCTTTGGTTATTTCTATCGGATCTAGGTACTCTGTTTCTTTGTATAAATTGGGGTTTACAAGATTTAATAATTCTATGCCTAGTCCAAAAACACCAATTTTAATTCCGTCTTTGAAAAAAATTTTATAAGGCTTTACAATGGTGTCTAAAATGGTGTTTTTAAAGTCGTAGTTGGCACAAACAAAGTCAAAGGAAGCATTGGGTAGTTGTTTATGAAAGCCTTCTATAGAATTATCAAAATCATGATTGCCCAGGGTAGCAGCATCATATTTTAATAAACTCATAAGTTTGAACTCAATCTCACCACCAAAATAATTAAAATAAGGGGTTCCTTGAAAAATATCTCCAGCATCAAGTAGTAAAGTATTTGGGTTTTCCTTTCTAACTTTTTCAATCATAACAGCTCTTTTGGCCACTCCTCCTTTACCAGCATATCTATGATGATTGGTTTCAAAAGGTTCAATTTGGCTATGAGTATCATTAGTATGAAGAATAGTAAGGTGTTTTTGACTTGTTTTACAAGATTGAAAAGTAAGGCCACTTAAACTAGCATAGGCAAGACCAGCAGTAGTTTTTTTTATAAATTTTCTTCTTTTCATTTTTGTATTCATTCTTGAATTTTTATTGACTAATTGTTACGCGGTGATCTAAATTTGAAATTAAAGTGTCGTTACTTTTAAAATATTCTATAATTGCATCACGAATTAAAAAATTACTATCATATAAACTTAGGGGATTTTTAAAGAAGTTCATGGCGTCACCTCCTTTTTGCAGGTAGTTAGAAGTAGCTACAAAATAGGTTTTATTTTGATCAATTGATGTTCCATTAATAAAAATTTCATAAGTTTTATTATTAATTCTCAGTTCAATTTGATTTGAAAGCGGATGCGCTCTTTTTCTAGTCATAAAATAGGCAAATAATTCTTCAACTTTTTTAGAACTGAGTTCAACAACAACAAGCGTGTTATCAAAAGGCATTAATTGAAAAGCATTCGAAACCGTTACATTTCCTTTTGGAATACCAGCTCTTATTCCTCCATAATTGGACATTGAAAAATCAACTTTTTTTCCTGTTTTTTCTTCAAAAAGTTCATTGGCTTTCTTGTAAGATAAATCGGCAATTAAATTTCCGAGCGTGCTCTGAAGATTTCCATCTGTTCTCTGAAGTGTTTTAGGAGCATACGTCAGTTTTTTTGTGATTTCTTCCGTCATTTTTTCTTTGAAGGGGAGAAATACCTCAATAATGGTGCTATCTTGATGAATTAGAGAGTCAAGTGTAATTTTTTTTGCATTGATTTTAGAAACTTCGTACGAACTATTCTTACATCCAATTACAGTCGAAATAAAGAGAAAAAGAAACAAAGTTTTTTTCATAAGAACACAATTCGTTTTAATTATATTTGTGATGACAAGATAGTTTTTTTGTCTCATTTATATCTATGCTAAAAGCAAAACTAAAAAATCACTACTTAAAAAAGAAGCTCAATCAGTTTTCTCAAACAAAAGAGTCTTCCACTGTCAGTACAAACCAAAAGATTAAAACTGTAGGCATTATTACCTCAGAGACTTTTTTTCAAAAATATAATTTCTCTGACATTTTATTAGATAAATTACAGCTTAGAAATCCCAAAATCTATAGTTACAGAAAGTTTTCTAAAGATCACAAAAAATCATATAAACATTTTTCTGAAAAAGATTTTAATTGGAAAGGACAGATTATAGATACTAGTTTGCAAAGCTTTTTAGAGGAAACATTTGATTTATTGATTTGTTTTTATCCTAAAAAAAATATTTTTTTAGCCTATGCAGAGGCTTCCTCAGAGGCTACTTTTAAGGTAGGGTTTTCAAATGCAAATTCAGGGTTTTTTAATTTAGATATAGCTTGTGATGAAGATCAAATCGATTTATTTTTTGACGAGATGAAAAAATATTTAAAAATACTTCATAAGTTTTAATCGTTTAAAATTTAACAAAGTTTAAAAATTAGTAAAAATTAGACTTATTCTTCAAAAACAAATAAAATAATCTACTTATTAGTGTACTTTTACGCAAGATTAAACTGATTTACATGCAGAAATTTATAGGAACAGGAGTAGCGCTTACAACTCCTTTTAAGAAAGACTTGTCAGTTGATTTTTTGGCTTTGGCAAAACTTGTAGAATTTAACATTTCAAATGGGGTAAACTATTTAGTAATTAATGGTACTACTGGAGAAAGTGCCACTATTTCAAAAGAAGAAAGACAAAAAATTATTGAAGTTGTTGTTGAAACCAATCGAGGAAGACTTCCCTTAGTTTTGGGAATTGGAGGCAATGATACTGCTTCGGTAATTAAAGAAATTTTAGCTGAAGATTTATCTCATATTGATGCCATTTTATCTGTAGCGCCTTATTATAACAAGCCTACACAAGAAGGTTTTTATCAACATTTTAAAGCCATTGCTTTAGCAAGTCCTAAACCCATAATAGTTTATAATGTTCCTGGGCGTACTTCAAAAAACATGGTACCGTCAACCACACTCAGATTGGCAAAAAACTTTAGCAACATTATTGCTGTTAAAGAAGCGGGAAATAACGTACAACAGTACTTAGAATTAATTAAAAATAAGCCTAAAAATTTTTTGATTATTTCAGGAGATGACGATTTAGCATTAAATGTTGTATTAGCTGGGGCATCAGGGGTAATATCAGTTATTGGACAGGCATTTCCTAAAGAATTTTCAACTTTAATTAATTTTGGTTTAGAAGGTAAAAACAAAGAAGCTTATGATATCCATTATAAGTTAATGGATGTAATTAATTTGATATTCTCTGAGAATAATCCAGCAGGAATTAAAGCAGTGCTTGAAGCCTTAAATCTCACAAAATCTGAAGTAAGATTACCTTTAGTAAAAGCTTCAGAGGAACTTCAAAAAGAAATCATTAATTTTGTAAAGAATTTAGAATAGAAATTATGTTATCAAAAATTATTGAAGATGCTTTAAATAAGCAAGTTACTGTTGAAGCTGCATCATCTCAAGTATATCTCGCCATGGCCTCTTGGGCTGAAACTCTTGGTTTTGAAGGGGTAGCTACTTTTATGTATGCACATTCAGATGAAGAAAGAGAACACATGCTAAAACTTGTAAAGTTTATTAATGAACGCGGCGGACATGCAAAAGTATCTCTGTTGGAAGCACCACCTACTGAGTTTGGTTCTTTCAAAGAAATGTTTCAAATTCTATTTGAGCATGAAGTAAAAGTTTCTAAATCAATTAATGATTTGGTAGATATTACTTTACAGCAAAAAGATTATGCTACCCACAATTTTTTACAATGGTATGTTTCTGAGCAAATAGAAGAGGAAGCACTAGCTAGAAATATTTTGGATAAAATTAATTTGATCGGAGACGATAAAGGAGGTTTATACTTATTTGATAATGATGTAAAAAGTCTTATTGGCCCTCAAGCTGAGACAGATCTAAATTAACAAACTTTTAATAACTTAGGATTTACCAATTAAAGGTTTTACACGTTATTGCACTAGATGTTAATAGCCTTGTACATATTAACTTCAGTTGTTTTTTAATTGCCTAAAATTATAGGATATCTTCTTATAATCTTAGCGTTTAAATTAAAAATAAAGCGTTTTAGTAATCCATTTAAAAACCTTATTTTTGCCAAATGCAAAAAATTAAAATTTTAGCACTTTTATTTTCTCTATCTCTACTGTTAAATTCTTGTGGAGAGTATCAACGTGTTGCTGGTAAGGGAACAATGACAGAAAGGTATAAATTAGCCGTAAAAAAGTATGAGGCTAAAGAATATAGTAAAGCCTTAAGATTATTTGAATTAGTGATTCCCTCATACAGAGGAAAACCTCAGATGGAGCGAATTCAGTTTATGGTAGCTCAATCAAATTTTAATGAAAAAAATTATACAACTGCTGCATACTATTTTGACAGATTTACTAAAAATTATCCCAATAGTTCTAAAAATGAAGAAGCTTCATTTTTATCTGCATACAGTTATAAGCTAGCATCACCATCATTTAGTTTGGATCAGACAGATACAAATAAAGCACTTTTAGCTTTTCAATCGTTTATTGATGAATACCCAGATTCTGAAAGACTAGCTGAAGCAAATAATCATTACAAAGAACTTAAATTTAAGTTGGAGAAGAAAGCTTTCGAAATAGGGAAAACCTACTACAAGACAGCTCAAACAGACTTTAGAAATTACAAATCTGCCATTGTAGCCTTTGATAATTTAATTAATGACTTCCTAGGTACTACATTAAAAGAAGAAGCTTTATATTTAAGATTTAAAGCCTACCATGATTTGGCTATTGTTAGTACCCAAAGAAAAAAATTAAACAGAATTAAGGATGCCATTGCAGCCTATGATAAATTAGTAAGAAATTTTCCTGAATCTAAATTTTTGAAAGATTCAGATAAATTACTCGCAGAGATTAAAAACGAACAAAAACAGTTATTAAAGAGTTAATTATGAATTATAAAGAAACAAAAGCTCCTGTAACTACAGTAACCTATGATAAGGATGTTGTAGAATCTAAAACAGATAATATCTATGAGGCTATCTCCATTATCTCTAAAAGAGCAGTTCAAATCAACACTGATTTAAAAACAGAATTAGTTGAAAAATTAGAGGAGTTTGCTACTTTTAATGATAGTTTAGAAGAGGTTTTCGAAAACAAAGAACAAATAGAAGTTTCTAAGTTTTATGAAAAATTACCAAAACCTACTGCAATTGCTGTAGAAGAATGGTTGAATGATAAAGTATATCATAGAACTCCAGACACGGAATAATGTCTATCTTAAGCGGCAAAAAAATTCTTTTAGGCATAACTGCTGGCATTGCTGCTTATAAAACAGCCATATTGGTTCGTTTATTTATAAAATCTGGGGCAGAAGTTAAAGTCATTATGACCCCTGCCTCAAAAGATTTTATCACTCCACTTACCCTATCTACACTTTCTAAAAATCCTGTTTATTCAACCTTTTATGAAAAGGAAGAAGAAAACGAATTATGGAATAATCATGTAGAGCTTGGACTTTGGGCAGATTATATGCTTATAGCACCGGCTACAGCTAATACTTTATCAAAAATGACTAGTGGTACCTGTGACAATCTATTAATAGCTACTTATTTATCCGCCAAATGTCCAGTATACTTTGCACCTGCAATGGATCTGGATATGTATAAACACCCATCTACAGTAGCTTGTTTAGAAAAACTACAAGCTTTTGGAAACAAAATGATTCCTGCTACAGAAGGTGAATTGGCAAGTGGTTTGGTTGGAAAAGGAAGATTGGCTGAACCTGAAGATATTGTATCTTTTATGGAAAAAGATATACTTTCAAGTTTGCCTTTATATGAAAAAAAGATTTTAATTACTGCTGGTCCAACCTATGAGGCTATAGATCCTGTTCGTTTTATAGGCAATCACTCCTCTGGTAAAATGGGTTTCGAAATTGCCAAGAAAGCAGCAAATTTAGGCGCTGAAGTATACCTAGTAACGGGTCCAAGTAATGAAAATGTTCAGCATTCTTCTATCCATAGAGTAGATGTTGTTAGTGCTGAGGAAATGTATAAAGCATGCCATCTTTATTTTCCGGAGGTAACTATTGCTATTTTATCTGCGGCTGTTTCAGATTATAGACCCAAAAAAATAGCTGCTGAGAAAATAAAAAAGAAAACATCTTCGTTAACTATAGAACTAGAACCCACTAAAGATATTTTAGCATCTTTGGGGAATATTAAAAAAGGACAAATTTTGGTAGGATTTGCTCTTGAAACTACTAATGAGTTTGAAAATGCATTAACCAAATTAAAACAAAAGAATTTAGATGCTATTGTTTTAAATTCATTAAAAGACAAAGGAGCAGGTTTTTCTAAAAACACAAATAAAGTTACATTTATAGATAAAGATGAGCACCATATTTCTTTTGAAATGAAATCTAAATCTGATGTAGCCTCAGATATAATGAATGAAATATTAAAAAAAATAGATGCGTAGTATCCTCTGGTTTTTTATTTTTTTATTTTCTCAAATAATTTACTCTCAAGAGTTAAATTGTAAAGTTTCCATAAATTTTGACCAAATTCCTGGATCTAATAGACAGGTTTTTACAACTTTGGAAACCTCTATTTCAGAGTTTGTGAATCAAAAAAAATGGACAAATAAAACTGTTAAAGCTCAAGAAAAGATAAATTGTGCTATGAATATTATTATCACAAAAAGAGATAATAATATCTTTGAAGGCTCTATCCAAATACAGTCTACAAGACCTGTTTATGGCACATCTTATGAAACACCTGTTTTGAATATTAGAGATAATGATTTTAATTTTAAGTACAATGAATTTGATCAATTGATATACAATCCAACCAGGTTTGATTCTAACTTAATTTCAACCCTGTCATTTTATGTATATCTAATATTAGGAGTAGATGCAGATACCTTTTCTCCTAATGGTGGGCAAACTTATTTAAAAGAAGCAGAGAATGTTACGCTTCAAGCCCAACAAAGTGGTCTTGCAGCTTGGTCTAACCAAGTTGGTGTTCAAAATAGATTTCAAATTATAGATAATTTACTGTCACCAAGTTTAAAAGTGTATAGAACTACTTTGTATAATTATCATCGGAAAGGGTTTGATGAGTTAGCAGAAAATAAAATTAAAGGAAAAGGGACTATTGAGAATTCAATCATTTCTTTAGACAGGATATTTAATAAAGTGATTGGAAATCCCTTAATAAGACTATTCTTTGACGCTAAATCTGATGAAATTGTTAATCTCTATTCAGATGGTCCCAATACTAGGAGTAAACAACGTTTATTGGTTGTGCTTCAGAAAATATCTCCAAATAACAGTTCAAAGTGGCGGAAGATTAAATAAATGTTCATTGTTATCACTGATCTAATTACTAGAATTGATTAATATTTTGATAGAACACTGATCTTATGATTTAGATTAGCGATTCTCAATTAATCCACTATTTTTATCTTCTGAATATTATAATTATCTTCCATAAAATTATAATTACCTATGAACATCACATTTTTTTTTCAATTTTTAAATAAGAAAAATCTTAGCGTGTTTTGTCATGCTTATTTATGTCCAGCAGTTGTATGCTTTATATTTTTTACCTCATGTAACACAAAAAATCAACTTGATTTAAATGATAATGTAGAGGTATTGAGAGATAAATACGGTATCAATCATATCTATGCTAAAAACCAACAAGATCTTTTTTTTATGCAAGGCTATTTAGCCGCAAAAGACAGACTTTTTCAATTTGAAGTTTGGAGAAGACAGGCCACAGGTACTGTTGCAGAAATTTTTGGTGAAACTGAATTAATAAGAGATATAGGTACAAGACTTTTTAAGTTTAGAGGAGATATAAAAGAGGAATTAAATCATTATCACGAAGATGGATATGAAATTATTACAGCCTACACAGCAGGAGTAAATGCCTACATACAAGAGATGAAAAATCATCCCGAAAAGCTTCCGATAGAATTTGAGTTGTTAGGCATACAGCCAGAATTTTGGACACCTGAAGTAGTGATATCAAGGCATCAAGGATTGTTAGGTAATATTGATCAAGAGTTAAATATTGGAAGAGCGGTTTCTAGAATTGGCGAAGATAAAGTAAATGAATTGTTATGGCTTCATCCCAAAACCCCTTCCTTAAAACTTGATAAAAAAATTACAAAAGAAGATTTAGATCAAGATATATTGGGGTTGTATAACGCCTATAGAACGCCTGTGAAATTTAAAAAAGAGTATATACAAGAGCAGTATCAGAAAAAAGGTGCTCTTGCTTCTTCATTATCAAATAAGGTTGAAGATCTTGAGGATGTATTTAGTATAGGGAGTAATAATTGGGCAATTTCAGGGAATAAATCATTTAATGGATCTCCTATTTTAGCGAATGATCCACACAGAAGTATTGTAGCCCCATCACTTAGATATATTACGCATTTGGTTGCACCAGGTTGGAATGTAATTGGTGGAGGAGAACCAGAAATTCCAGGAATTTCAATTGGTCATAATGGTTTTGGTGCCTGGGGCTTAACAGTTTTTAGGACAGACGCCGAGGATTTGTATGTGTATGAGTTAAATCCTGAAAACCCGAAACAATATTGGCACAAAGGAGAATGGTTAACATTTAAAGAAATTAATGAATCGATTCCAGTAAAAGGGATGGGTAATCATGAAGTTGTATTACAATACTCTATTCATGGTCCTGTTACTTTTGTAGATAAAAAGAGAAATAGAGCCTATGCTGTAAAATGCGGTTGGTTAGAAATAGGGGGGTCTCCCTATTTAGCCTCTTTACGGATGAATCAATCTCAATCCTGGGAAGAATTTCGAGAAGCTTGTAGTTACAGTCATATCCCTGGAGAGAATATGGTTTGGGCAGATAAAGAGGGAACAATAGGATGGCAAGCCGTTGGAATAGCTCCAATTCGAAATACTCACAGTGGGCTTGTACCTGTTTTAGGTGATGGAAGTTATGAATGGGATGGGTATCTCCCCATTAAAGAAAAGCCTCATGTTGTAAATCCATCCGACGGTTTCTTTGCTTCTGCAAATCAAAATGTAACACCAGCCTCTTATAAACACTGGAATGCCATTGGTTTTTCATGGTCAGATCCCTATAGAGGAGATCGAGTAAATAGTGTACTCTCGAAGAATTCAAGTCATAAATTTACAATGCAAGAAATGATAGATTTACAAGTAGATTATCATTCATTGCCCTCAGAGCAGTTGATTAAAATGATAGATCATAGTCAATTAGATTCCACCCATAAAAATTATTTTGATAAGCTTTTAACTTGGGATAATAAACTTGCAACAACCTCAGTAGAAGCGACTATTTATGTGAATTGGGAACGAACTATCATTAGAGAATTTCATAAGAAATATGTGCCAGATAATGTAAAGGGAATGTTGAAAATTCAATTGTTCAAAATCATAGATAACATTAACAAGTTTGCTGTTAAGGAACGTGATACGTTCCTTATAAATACATTTGTAACTTCTATAAATGAGCTAAAATCTAAGTTAGGAACTGAGACTAGTAAGTGGGTTTATGGTCAGAGTGACTATAAACACATCAAGATAAAACATCCTCTTCAACATATTGTAAACGATTCACTTTACAATATTTTGAGTTTTAAAACCTATCCAAGAGGAGGTAATGCTTATACACCTGGTTCAGCAAGCTCAAATTTAAGTCAGTCTTCTGGTGCGAGTTTCAGAATAGTAATAGATACTAAAGATTGGGATAATTCTAAAGCAACAAATTCACCCGGACAGTCTGGAGATCCAAATAGTATTTTTTATAGAAATTTATATGAAGACTGGGCGAATGATTCATTTTTTGAATTGAATTATAGCAAACAAAAAATCAAGTCGAATCTTCATAGTAAAGAGGTTTATTATCCGAAAAATTAATTACATTTAATCTTCAAAACCTAAGGTATTTGTTAACATCAATCTCCATAAAAAATTACGCATTAATCAATGAATTACACATTGATTTCTCTTCAGGGCTTTCTATCATTACTGGAGAAACTGGAGCAGGAAAATCAATTTTATTGGGTGCACTTGGTTTAGTTTTAGGCAATAGAGCAGATTCCTCTACGTTAAAAAACACCGATAAAAAGTGTGTTGTTGAAGTTGTTTTATCTATTGAAAACTATAATTTACAAGAATTTTTTGAAACAGAAGATATAGATTATGAACCCAATACTATTTTAAGAAGAGAAATTCTTCCTTCAGGAAAATCAAGAGCTTTTGTAAATGACACTCCTGTAACTCTTTTGGTTTTAACAACACTAAAGGGAAGACTTATAGACATTCATTCACAACATCAAACGCTTCAAGTTTCTGATCAACAGTTTCAATTTCAGTTATTGGATGCTGTTGCTAATAATGAAAGTAGGGTAAGCTCATACAAGAGTAGACTAGCAAGTTATACCAAAGAAAAAAAGAAACTAGAAGAAATTCAACAGGCTCAAAGAGAGGCTCTTCTTCAATACGATTATAATGCTCATTTATACAAGGAACTACTGGAAGCCAAACTAGTTGAAGATGAACAAGAGTTACTGGAGGAAAAGTTAGATAAAATAAATAACGTAGAAGAGATTCAACAAAATTTATCTGAAGCCCTCCAATTAACAACTGATGAAAATATCGGAATCCAAAATTTAATCTACTCTTTAGAACAAAAGCTGGCTAAAATAGCCTCCTATGCTGGAGAATATCAAGAATTTTTAGATAGAATCTCTAGTGTTAAAATTGAAATAGATGATCTTATTAGAGAAATTGAAACGGCCTATGAAACCGTAGATTTTAATCCATCTGAAGCAGAGCAGTTAAATGATCGTTTACAACTCATCTACACCCTTCAGAAAAAACACTATATCAATTCAATTTCAGAATTATTGTCAATTCAATCAACCTTATCTGAAAAAGTAAAGACCGTAGAAAATGCAGATCAATCTTTGCTAGAGCAAGAAACTATTGTAAAAACAATAGCAAACAAATTAGATTTAGATGCTTTAAAAATCTCAGAAGCAAGAACTAAGATTGTTCTAAAATTATCGAAACAATTAGAGTATATCCTAGCTGATTTAGGAATGCCTCATGCTCGTTTTCAGATAAAAAATACACTTTCAGATAAGTATTATACAAATGGAAAAGATACATTAGAATTTTTATTTTCTGCTAACAAGGGAGGGCAATATGGAGAATTAAAAAAAGTGGCTTCCGGTGGTGAACTGTCTCGAGTAATGTTGGCCATCAAAAAGATCCTGTCTGAAAATAGTCAGTTGCCAACCATTATTTTTGATGAAATTGATAGTGGTGTTTCAGGAGAAATTTCCAATAAAATGGCTCATATTATGTCACAAATGAGTCAGCAAATGCAGGTAATCACAATCACACATATCCCACAAATTGCAGCAAAAGGGAATCAGCATTATAAAGTATACAAGGAGGAGGTTAATAATAGTACCACTACAAATTTAAAACCTTTGTCTGAAGATGAGAGAATTGTTGAGATTGCTGAAATGTTGAGTGGTAAAAATATTTCAGACAGTGCATTAACCCACGCAAGAGAGCTCCTTAATTAATAGTTGATTTTTATTTTTTGAAAATTAGTAGTTATTCAAATAGAATATAAAAAGTAGAAAGGTAAAAATTAAACGATTATATTTGTCCACAAATAAAAAACAAACAATTTAAGAGATGTCTTATAATTTATTAAAAGGAAAAAAGGGAATTATTTTTGGAGCATTAGACGAAAACTCTATTGCATGGAAAACTGCAGAAAGAGCTCACGAAGAAGGGGCAGAGTTTGTATTAACTAATGCGCCAATAGCCATGAGAATGGGAACAATTAAAGAACTAGCTGCAAAAACAGATTCTCAAATTATTCCTGCAGATGCAACTTCTATGGAAGATCTAGAGAATCTAATTGAAAAATCCATGGAAATTTTAGGAGGTAAAATTGATTTTGTTTTGCATTCTATTGGCATGTCTGTAAACGTAAGAAAAGGAAAGCTATATACAGATCCTAAGTATGATTTTACGACAAAAGGTTGGGACGTTTCGGCGGTCTCTTTCCACAAAGTAATGAATGTATTGTATAACAAAGAGGCTATGAGTGAGTGGGGTAGTATTGTAGCGCTAACGTATATGGCAGCTCAACGTGTTTTTCCAGACTATAATGACATGGCAGATAATAAAGCTTATTTAGAGAGTATAGCACGTAGTTTTGGATATTTCTTTGGTAGAGATCATAAGGTAAGAGTTAATACCATTTCTCAATCTCCAACACCCACTACTGCAGGTAGCGGTGTAAAAGGTTTTGAAGGTTTTTTAGCCTATGCAGATAAGATGTCTCCTTTAGGGAATGCAACTGCATTAGAATGTGCAGACTATACCATTACTTTATTTTCAGACCTCACAAAAAAAGTAACCTTACAAAACTTATTTCATGACGGAGGCTTCTCCAACATGGGAGTAAGTGATGCTGTAATGGATAAATTTATAGAAGAATAATTTTAATATTATATATAAAGGTTATAATAGGTTTTGATTTATTAATCAAAACCTATTTTTTTTAAGATATACATAAAAAATACTAGATTTATATTATAATTATAGGACATTTTATGAAATACACTACAAATAGTGTAACTTAGCTTTTAACAAAATCTTAACTAAAACAAATAACGTATGAAAAAAATTACTTTACTTTTAATATTTATGATAATGTGTTTTACTGCACAGGCTCAATTTCCGGAAGGTTTTGAGACAGCCGTTCCTCCCTCTGGTTGGACCTCTTTTATAGGAACCAATGGTGAAGGAACTGTCCAAAATTGGAAAACTTCTACTTCAGCGGCAAGTGGCTCACAAGCTGCCTATATTAGTTATGAAAATGTAGCTAATGAGGCAGAAGATTGGCTTGTGACTTCTCAGTTCACACCAACCGCTGCTGCAAATATTTTAACTTTTCAACAGCGACAGGCATTTACGTCAGCTTATGGGTCAACTTACACGATTCGAGTTTCAACAGCTTCGCAAACTACCCATGCTGATTTTACCATTGTGGATACGCAATCGGAATCAGATTTCACGACAGTATACAGTGCTCACAATGTTGATTTATCAGCCTACAATGATACACCTATTTATGTTGCATTTGTAATGGCTAATGATGATGGTGATAGTTGGTATATTGATGATGTTGATTTAATTGCTGATGCAACTGCACCTGACTGTGCTTCCAATCCAACTCCTGCAATCGGAGCTTCAGATGTTGATATTAATGCCAGTGGAAACGTTGTGATTGCATGGGATGCTCCAACAACAGGAGATGCTCCAACAGCCTATGAAGTATTTTGGGGAACAACTTCTGGAAGTTTATCCTCTTTAGGAACTTTATCAGCTACAACAGTAGAAATCACTAATATTGAATATGGTACAACTTACTACTGGATGATTGTTCCAGAAAATGTTGGAGGAAGTGCCACAGGGTGTACTGAGTGGAGTTTTACAACAGAAGATGCTCCACCACCACCGGTTAATGATACGATGGCTGGAGCCATTCCTATTACACCATCTCCAGAAGGAACTGGCTGTAATGCGGCAGGTTTTACCTTAAACTTTAGCACTGATGGTACTACTGATAGTGGAATGGATGGTACTTGTAATACAACAGACACTGGTTTAGATCAGTTCTTTACTTGGACAGCAACAACAGAAGGATTGTTATGGAACGATGCTGCTCCTGGAAATCCCGGAATTGTTATTAGAGATACCTCAGGAAATGAAATTGCTTGTGCTGGAACTTTTGCTACGGATGATACTATTTTAACTGGTTGGAATGTTGGAGATGATTTAATTATTCAAATCTATGATTTTGGGACGAGTGTATCAGATGTAGCCTTCTGCCTTGAAGAATACACACCTCCAGCACCAATTGTTCCTAACCATACTGAAACTTTTGACACCTATCTACCAGATCGCTGGTCTGAAGCCTCTGGAGCTTATGGATCTCCAAGCGGAACTTCATCTAGCTTTACTACCGATGATTTTATAAATGACGCTTCTCACGATAATGGTCAATCTGCTAAAATTAATATTTATGGGACATCAGTTGATGAGTATTTAATATCTCCTGAATTTAATCTTTCAGGTAGTGTTTATTTCCTAAATTTTGATGTTGGACTAACAGAATGGAATAATTCAAATAATACAACTTTAGGAGCTGATGATTATGTTGCTTTATTGGTAACGCAAGATGGAGGTGCTACTTGGACAGAACTTGATCGTTGGGATTCCACAACACCTGTTTCTGAAACAGGATCTTCTGCCTCAGAAAAAGTACTTTCAGGTTATGGAGATACCGTTCAGTTTGCGTTCTATGCATTTTCTGATACATCAAATGAAGACAATGATTTCTTTATTGATAATTTCCAGATTACAACTACAACTTTAGGTACATCAACCAATACTCTAGAAGGGTTTACGTTGTATCCAACAATTGTAAAAGAAGAACTAAATTTTAGATCTCAAAATAATGTAGAGGCCATAACAGTCTTTAATGTATTGGGTCAAAAAGTATTTTCTGGAGTACCAAATTCAAACAATTCATCCATAAACTTGTCTAATTTAAGACCAGGGGTGTATGTTGTAAAAGTAAGTGCCGAAGGAAAAACAGGATCTTACAAGATTATAAAAGAATAATTTTATTAGAATATCTTATTAAAAACGCAAACCGAAAGGTTTGCGTTTTTTTATGCTATTTTTACACTTGTAATTTAAGCTAAATAGATGGGTTTTTTTAAGAAAATAGACAAGATGTTTTCATCTTCAAGTAGTTTTCATCTTCTAGATAGAAATGAAGTAGATCTTCATATAGAAGAAAATATTAAAAGTGTAGGAATTGCCAGATATGCAACATCAGACTATGGAGATTTGTACCTTTCTATTAATGAGCTAGGGGGCTTCTTAATGCTAGAAACCATTTTGGTGAGTGCTACCAATGTAAAAACTAAAAAAGGAACTAAGCTTACTTTTTCTGCTAAAGGCGCTTCTCTAAAATTTGATTCTGATGAAGACAGGGTAGAATCAGATTTTTCTAGTGATGCCAATAGGTATAGTACTAAAGTAGATTATAATATAAGTGAGGAAGAAGCTGAAGTATTTAAATCAACAAAATACCATTCAGTTTTATTTGAAATTAACGGACAAGAAATTAATTTTTCTGTGATATAGCTAAACCAGTGAAACCAGTTTTTTCCATCATCATCCCCGTGTATAATCGTCCGGAAGAATTAGACGAATTATTGGCCAGTATTCTAGCTCAAGAATATAATGAAGCTTTTGATGTCTGTATTATTGAAGATGGATCCTCTGTAAAAAGTGATTTGATTGTAGAAAAATATAGAACTGAGCTGCCTATTCACTATTTTGAGAAAGAAAATATAGGGCCTGGACCTAGTAGAAATTTTGGTATGCAAAAAGCAACAGGAAACTACTTTATCATTCTAGATTCCGATGTAATTTTACCAAAATACTACTTAGCAACAGTTGCTAAGCAATTAGAGCATAAATATACAGATGCTTTTGGTGGCCCGGATGTAGCGCATCCTAATTTTTCTGTGCTTCAAAAAGCTATCAATTATTCCATGACTTCTTTTTTAACTACAGGAGGTATCAGAGGAAAGAAGGCTAGTGTTGGGAAATTTCAACCACGTAGTTTTAATATGGGGCTTTCAAAAAAAGCATTTGAGATCACTAACGGATTTTCAGAGATGCGTGCCGGGGAAGATATAGACTTAACGTTTCGTCTATGGAATCACGGTTTAGAAACTCAGTTAATAGCCACAGCTTTTGTATATCATAAACGAAGGAATTCTATCTCAAGTTTCTTTTATCAAACCCATGCATTTGGTGCTGCAAGACCAAAACTTAATAAAAAGTATCCAACATCTGCTAAACTCACGTATTGGTTTCCAAGTATTTTTATACTGGGCCTAGACTTGTCAATTTTACTTTTAATTTTTGGAATCTATAATCCCATACTAGGATATGGATTGTACTTCTCTTTGATTGCTCTAGATGCTTTTTTACGTAATAATTTTAACCCAATAGTGGGTTTTTTAAGTGTCATGACAACATTGACTCAGTTTCTGGGCTATGGATTAGGATTTTTAGAAGCTACATTTTTTTCAAAAAAATAACTTACGCAATAGCATTCAATATCTTTTTTATGGTTTCTACATCTGAAACTGTTTGCTTTGATTCTCCAGTAGATGAGGGGATATTTTTAGAAATAATCTTAGAGGCAGAGCTATGAATTTCGCTAAAACCACTATTTTTAAAGTGAATACAATTCTCTGAGTTTATGCCACTACCGGGAAGTATGGTGAGTTTATTTCTAGCCAGCTTTTGAAGTTCAATTAATAAGTCTATGCCATCCTCAGCTTTTTCTTCTTGCCCAGAGGTTAATAAACGATCTGCACCTAAAGTTATTAATTGAAGTAATGCTTCTCTTGGATAGGTTACTTCATCAAAAGCTCTATGAAAAGTAAAAGACAAGGGTTTAGCAAGTTCAATTAATTCTAAAGTTCTTTTTTTATCTATGGTATAGTCTTCATGCAGTACCCCAGAAACTATTCCAGCACAATGAAGATCTTTACAAAGACGAATAGTTTCCTTCATGATTTCAAATTCATTTTCAGAGTATAAAAAATTTCCACTTCTGGGTCTAATTAATACATGAACTGGAATTTTAATGTCTGCCATTACTTTTTTAAGCAAACTAGGAGAGGGTGTAACCCCACCAACGGATAATTCACTACATAATTCTATTCTATGGGCACCAGCAACTTGGGCATTGATAGCAGATTGATAGGAGTTGGCACAAATTTCTAGAATCATATTATTCAATAATTATTTCATCTATAAAAGTCCATGCTTTATGACCTGCACCTTGTTTCCCTTCTGGAATTGTACCGTAATTTTTTATAATAATATCTAATTTTTTAACAGGTATAGATTTCAATTCATAGGAGTAATTTACTAACAAATTATTTCTTTCTTCTAGGATACTAATATCATTTACAGTTTTTCCATCTTCAAGATAAAAACTGAAACCAATTTCGTTGGGTGCATAGATCCATTGTCCGTTTCCATTATAAAATCTGGTGGAGATCGTTTTAATATTTTTTGGTCTGTCAAATTCTATGGTAACTATGATATCTTCCCCCGAAAAACCCAACCATTCCTTATCGCCATAACGTTTATTATTTCCAGAAATACCATTGATTAAAGCACCTTTTCCACCAGCATTGTAAGCAGGGTGTGGTTCTTTATCAATTGCTATTGTAGCACCAACTCCTTTGTGTAAATTAATTTTTTGTTGAAATACAGCTCCCAATGCAGTGTTTTTTGAATTTAAAACGACTGCTTTAATATGCATAGATGAATCTACTTTAATTGGATCTAAATATAATTGTGAAGGAAAAGATTCATCAGTAGAATAATATATTGGGTAGCTGGAGGAAGTCGTATTTAATTCATAAGTTAAACGATCATTTACATAAGTTAATTCACCTTTTACGGAATAGATATGGTTGGCATAGTTTACATCTAATTGGTCCAATCTTTTTTGATACTGCTCTAATCTATGAATGAAATCTTGATAATTTTTGTTTTTTGGAGAAGACCAAAGCACTTCGCTTAAAGCTACAGCTCTAGGATAAGCCATGTATTCTACCTGTTTTTCTGTTTCCATATATTCTGTCCATACATTTCCTTGAGCACCCAATACATAAGTAGCTTCTTTATCCGTTAACTCCTCTGGTATAGGATTAAAATGATATACTTTTTCTAAAGGTAAAAATCCACCTATAGCTAGAGGTTCATTTTCATTTTCAGATTGATAATGATCAAAATAACAGTGAGAACCTGGTGTTAAAATAACATCATGTCTTTCTTTTGCTGCTTGAACGGCACCTTTAGTTCCTCGCCAAGACATCACGGTAGCATTAGGAGCTAAACCACCCTCTAAAATTTCATCCCAACCAATGATTTGCTTCCCTTTAGAATTGATGTATTTTTCCATTCTAGTGATAAAATAACTTTGTAAGCCGTGTTCGTCTTTTAACCCCTCTTTTTTGATAAGTTTCTGACAATATTCACAATTTTTCCAATTGGTTTTTGGAGTTTCATCACCACCAATATGAATGTATTTACCCGGGAATAGTGCCACAACTTCGTCTATGACATCTTCCAAAAACTTAAACGTACTTTCTTTAGGACAATACACTTCATCAAAAATTCCCCATTTGGTAGCAACCTCCACTTGTTTTCCAGAACAGCCTAATTCTGGGTATGCGGCAATGGTAGCTTGTGAATGTCCAGGCATTTCAATTTCTGGTATAATGGTAACCTGTCTAGTTAATGCATAAGCCACTACTTCCTTAATTTCTTCTTGAGTATAAAAACCACCGTAAGGTTTTCCATCAAATTGATGGGGCTGGTCATTGTAATGACCCACTAAGGTTTCTTTTCTATAGGCTGCTATTTCTTGAAGTTTTGGATATTTTTTTATTTCTATCCGCCATCCTTGATCTTCTGTTAAATGCCAATGAAAAGTATTCATTTTAAGTCTAGCCATTAAATCTATATATTTTTTTATAAAATCAACAGAAAAAAAATGTCGGCCAACATCTAGATGCATTCCTCTATATGTAAATTGAGGTTGATCTTTTATTCTCAAGCAAGGAATTTCATATGAATTTAAATCTGATGGTAGGGGAACTAACTGTATTAAACTTTGAACAGCATAAAAGGCACCTCTAGCATTTTTTGATTCAATGAAAATATTTTCTTCTTCAATTTTTAATTCATACCCCTCCTCATTAGGAATAGCATTGTTGATCGTAAAAATAATTTTTTTTGTTCCTTTTTGTGCATCGAATTCTATTTGATAATTTTCTTCAAAATAGGTTTTAAAATAATCTGAAACTTCATTTAGTTTAGGTTCTGAAACTAAAAGAACCTTTTTATCCATGATAAAAACACCTTTATCTAATTCTTGAAATAAAGGTTCAGGAATGATTCCAATTTCTTTTTGCTGAATAGTGTCTATATTACAGCTAAAAAAAAGAGGAATAATTAAATAGAGTAAAAAATTTGAATGTTTCATTTTTAGTATCTTAGATTTATAAAAATAAGAATATCAACCCAATGAGGTGTAAATACTTTTTATTATTTCTTTATTCCATGGTTTTTTTATCATGTAATGAAAAAGAATCTCCCAATATAGTCATAAAAACAGCTCCTTTAATTTCTTTTGTAGATCCTTTCATTGGAACCGGTGGACATGGGCATACCTACCCCGGAGCAACCATGCCATTTGGGATGATGCAGTTAAGCCCAGATACTCGATTAGACGGCTGGGACGGTTGTTCTGGATATCATTATTCTGATGATGAAATTTATGGTTTTTCTCATACACATCTCAGCGGAACTGGAGTCTCTGATTACGGAGATATTTTATTAATGCCTACCAATCTAGCTATTTTAAACAATGGTGCTAATGGTGAAAAAGGCTATAAATCTAAATTTTCTCATAAAAATGAAGTTGCCCAACCAGGGTATTATAAAGTTCACCTAGAAGATACCAATATAGATGTAGAATTAACGGTTTCTAAAAGAAGTGGAATTCACAAATATGAATACCCTTCTTCAAAAGACCAAATACTAATTTTAGATTTAGAGCATCGAGATCAATTGAATGGTTTTAATATTTCTATAGTCAATGATAGGGAAGTAAAAGGGTTTAGACATTCAAAAGCATGGGCAACTGATCAATTTCTTTTTTATCATATAAAATTCTCACATCCTATTAAAGACCCAGATAGACTCTATGAAGTGTTTCCAACAAAAGAAAGTTTTGAGTTTATTAATCCAAATAATGAACCCGTTTATGTTAAAATTGGTATTTCTGCAGTAGATGAAAAAGGCGCAAAACAAAATTTAGAACAAGAAATTGGAAAAAAGTCTTTTGAAGAGGTTAAAAAAGAAGCACAACAAACTTGGGAAAGTCAATTAGGAAAAATTGTAGTTGAAGACAACAACCAAACCAATAAAGTTAATTTTTATACTGCAATGTATCATAGTATGCTTGCTCCAAACCTATATCAAGATGTAGATGGTAGATACAGAGGAATGGATTTAAAGATTCATGAAACCAATAATTTTAAGTATTACACTGTTTTTTCGCTATGGGATACGTATCGTGCAGCTCATCCCTTGTATACCCTTATTGAACAGAAGAGAACTAATGACTTTATTAATACCTTTTTAGCAAAATTTGATGAAGGAGGTATTATGCCAATTTGGGATTTAGCAGCCAATTATACGGGTTGTATGATAGGCTATCATGCCGTTCCAGTTATTGCAGATGCCTATCTTAAAGGAATTCGAAATTATGATGCAGAAAAGGCTTTAAAAGCAATGAAACACTCTGCTACTAGAGATAAACTAGGACTAGATTCCTATAAAAATATAGGATTTATTCCCGTAGAAAAAGAGTCAGAATCGGTTTCTAAAACCCTTGAATATGCCTATGATGATTGGACCATTGCTCAAATGGCAAAGGCTATGGATGAACAAGAGGATTATAAAACCTTTACGAAGCGCTCTCAAAACTATGTAAATGTATTTGATCCAACAACTAAATTTATGAGAGGAAGGTTCAGAAACACATGGTTTTCACCCTTTGACCCTTATGAGGTAAACTTCAATTACACGGAAGCCAATTCTTGGCAATATAGTTTTTATGTTCCTCATGATATCACTGGTTTTATGAATTTTTTAGGAGGAAAAGATGAGTTAGAAAAACAATTAGATAACCTATTTACAGCAAATGATAAAACTTCTGGTAGAGAACAGGCAGACATTACAGGGTTAATAGGGCAATATGCTCATGGTAACGAACCTAGCCATCATATGGCCTATTTATATAATTTTGTAAATAAACCCTATAAAACCCAAGAAAAAACACGTCAGATTTTAACAGAATTATACACCAACTCACCCGATGGTATTTCTGGTAATGAAGATTGTGGTCAAATGAGTGCTTGGTATATTTTTTCTTCATTAGGGTTTTACCCGGTTACTCCTGGATCTAATCAATATATTATTGGAAGTCCTTTGTTTGATAAAGCAACCATTCAATTCGAAGATGGGAAGTCCTTTATAGTAGAAGCAATAAATAATTCTTTAGAAAATAAGTACATCAAAAATGTACGGCTTAATAACAAGGCTTATTCATATTCTTATCTTAAACACAGTGATATTGTAAAGGGCGGAAATTTAGTTTTTGAAATGACAGATCGTCCTACAAATTGGGGATCAGATGAAGCCTTTATTCCATCAACAGAAATTACAGATCATAAAATAATTCCTGCACCTTTTATCAAAAAAGGAGATATTGTTTTTAAGGGTAGTACTTCGGTTGAATTGGCATGTGCTGATAAAACTGCTGATATATTTTTTAAACTTGGCCATAAAGGAGGTTTTAAAAAATATACAGAACCCTTTATAATAGATAAATTTATCAAGTTGTCTGTATATGCTCAGAAAGGAGATATAAGAAGCACTACCATTTCAACTGATTTTCATAAAAGAGATCCAAACCTTAAAATTCAGTTATATACAGACTATGAAAATCAATACAATGCTGGAGGAAATGATGCCCTTATTGATGGAATTTTAGGAACAGAAGATTTTAGAACAGGAACTTGGCAAGGGTATTCTGATACAGATTTGAATGCTGTTATTGATTTAGGTAAAGTGAAAGAAATACATAATGTGAAATTATCCTTTTTAAGAGATCAGCGTTCTTGGATATTTCTCCCTAAAGATTTGAAAATATTTACATCTAGTGATGGAATTAATTTTAATAAATATCATCATTCAACATTTAACTCACCCACAGATACAGACGATATAAAGATTGAAACCATTGAATTTTTTAAGTCAACAAAAGCTAGGTATGTAAAAGTAATTGCGAAAAATTATGGCAGCCTACCAAAATGGCATTTAGGTGCCCCTTTTGATGGTAAAGCCTGGATATTTGTGGATGAAATTCAAATAAAATAGTAAAAAATGAAACGCAGAAATTTTCTTCAAAAAGCATCTTTATCAACTATTAGTGTGGTAGCCTCTGCTTCTGTAGTTGCCTGCAAGGCAGATCTAGAAAAAAACAACTCTAGTAATAAAGTGCATTCTACCAGTGTGAAACCTATTGTTATTGCTACGTGGAATGTGCCAAATGCAACAGCTAAAGCTTGGAAGGTATTGCAAAATGGTGGGAATTCAATAGATGCAGTAGAACAAGGGTGCATGATAGAAGAGGCTGATGTTGAAAATTCATCTGTTGGTAAAGGAGGGTTACCAGATCGAGATGGTAATGTAACCTTAGACGCTTGTATTATGGATAAAGACGGGAATTATGGTGCTGTAATGTGTGTGCAAAATATTACTCATGTTATTTCTTTAGCTAGAAAAGTTATGGAAGAAACCCCTCATGTTATTCTTGCTGGAGAGGGTGCTGAAAATTTTGGTTATGATCTGGGGTTTAAAAAAGAGAATTTATTAACTGAATCCTCAAAAAAGGCTTGGGAAAAATGGAAAGAAACTTCAGACTATAAACCTGTCATTAACATCGAAAATCATGACACTATTGGAATGCTAGCTATTGATCATAATGGAGATATTTCAGGAGCATGTACAACAAGTGGTCTCGCTTATAAAATGGCTGGAAGAGTAGGTGATTCTCCAATTATTGGTTCAGGTTTATTTATAGATAATGAGGTAGGTGGAGCCACGGCTACAGGAATGGGAGAGGAGGTTTTAAAAACTGTGGGGAGTTTTTTAATAGTTGAACTGATGCGTCAAGGAAAAACACCACAAGAAGCATGTGAAGAAGCTGTGAGAAGAGTGGTTAAGAAATCTGGTAAACGGTATAAAGATTTTCAAGTAGGGTTCATTGCAATGAATAAACAAGGAGAAACTGGAGCTTACTGTATTCATGAATGGTTTAGTTATACCATAAACAACCAGGGAGAAAACAACAATTACAAATCTGCATATTATAATAAAGCTTAATGATGACCTCAAATAAATCATACAAAAGTGCACTTATTTTTTTAACTACCTTATTTTTTCTGTGGGGTTTTATTACTGTTTTAGTAGATAGCTTAGTACCTAGGTTAAAAGATGTTTTTGAAATGTCATACGCAAAAACAGTATTGGTTCAGTTTGCATTTTTTACAGCATTTTTTGTTGTTTCTGTTCCTGCTGGAGCTATCTTATCAAAGATTGGATACAGAAAAGGAATTGTTTTAGGGCTAATTATTATGGCATTAGGCTGTTTGTTTTTTTATCCTGCTGCAGAATACAGAAATTTCATAATTTTTTTAGTTGGTTATTTTACATTAGCTGGAGGAATTACAGTACTTCAAGTAGCTGCCAATCCATATGTAGCATTATTAGGTTCTGAGGAAGGTGCCTCCAGTAGATTAAATTTATCGCAGGCTTTTAACTCTTTAGGGACTACCTTAGCTCCTGTTGTAGGTGCGTTATTTTTATTAAGTGACTCTGTAAAAACATCAGAAGAAATTAATGTATTGTCTGTAACAGAAAAAGCAAATTATTACGCTGCAGAGGCTGCAACAGTTCAAACTCCATTTTTAATTATAGCTTCATTTATTGGAGTATTGGCCATTGTTTTTGCTTTTATAAAATTACCTAAAGTAATGCAAGAAAGCCCAAAAGGTGGATACCTCTCTTTATTAAAAAATAAACTAATGCTGATGGGAGCTCTGGGAATTTTTCTATATGTTGGGGCAGAGGTTGCTATTGGTAGTTTTTTAGTAAATTATTTTTATGATATGAATTTAGCAGTTCTTGTGGCAGAGAATGAAATGATGATGAATATAACCAACACCATAGCAAGTACTTTTAATAAAACATTATCAAACTCCGACCCAAAATCATTACTAGGAATTTTCATTATTTTTTACTGGGGAGGCGCTATGATTGGGCGTTTTGTTGGAGCTTATCTCACAAAAATAATTACCCCTGGTAAGGTATTGAGTATTTTTGCACTATCAGCTATTGTCATGATTGCTATTTCCATTACCTCAAATGGATTGGTTTCAATGTGGTCTATTTTAGTGGTAGGATTGTTTAATTCTATCATGTTCCCAACCATATTTACATTGACATTGGAGGGCTTAGGAGAACTAAAAGCCCAAGCTTCAGGTCTACTTTGTATGGCTATAGTTGGAGGCGCCATTATTCCTTTTATATTTGGTAGTTTGATTGATAGTTTTGGATTTAAAACCGCCTTTATTTTAACGATTTTATGCTATGGATATATTTTTTACTATGGTAAAATGAAATCATCATAGTTATAAAAAAAACCCGAAGTTTTAGGTTCGGGTTTTTTACTTGATAAGAGAACTTTTATTTTCTTTTAGCTTGTTGTTCTTGCGCTTGCTTCATGGCATCGTCTAAACGTTGTCTAAATTTACTCTTTTTCTTTTCGGGACGTTTTTTATTCTCTTCAATTTGAGCATGAATTTTAGCCTCATCGATCACATAGTTTTTTATCACTAACATTATTGTGATGGTTAATAAGTTTGATATAAAGTAATATAAACTTAATCCGCTAGCATAACTATTAAAGAAAAACAACATCATAATAGGTGAAAAGTATATCATATACTTCATCATTTTACCCATATCAGGCATTCCTTCTTGCGCAGGGGCTTGCATATTTGCTTGTTGACTTTGGTTCATCTTCATATAAAAGAATATTGCAGTTGAAGCTAGGATTGTAAATAAGCTTACATGGGAACCATACCATGGAATTTCAAAGGGTAATGTAAAAACACTATCATATGAAGATAAGTCATTTGCCCACAGAAAACCCTTTTGTCTCAGAGATAAATTTGTTGGGAAAAATTTGAATAAAGCAAAAAATACTGGCATTTGTAGAAGTGCTGGAATACAACCAGACAACATACTTACGCCCGCTTTTCGTTGAACGGCCATGGTTTCTTGTTGACGCTTCATCGCATTCTCTTTACCAGGATATTTTTCATTCAATGCATTTAACTCTGGACGAATTACTTTCATTTTTGCACTTGAAACATAGGACTTATAAACCAAAGGAGACATGATAATTCTTACCACAATGGTCATTAAAATTATAATTAGGCCATAACTACCAATGAATCCCTCAAGCATTCCAAAAATAGGTATGAATATCCAACGGTTGATTGTTCCAAAAATACCCCAACCAAGATCGGCAGTTTCATTTAAATCTGTTCCTTCATATTCTGATAATTTTTTATAATCTGAAGGGCCATAGTACCATTTCATATTATAATTAAGTTCACCATTAGAAAGTTCTAGCGGTGTCTTTAAACTGTATTTTTTTGTGAATATAGTATCTACTGCCTCGTCTTTAACTAAATCTACAGAGGAGATGTTGGCGTTATTGAAAGCTTTGTCACTTAGAAGTACTGAGGAAAAAAAGTGCTGTTTGTAAGAGACCCAGTCTATATCGTTAACAATTTCATTATCTTCTAAGCCCAAGTACTCTACCTCGTTATCTGATTTATAGTAAAAATAGGAGTACATAGTATTTTCTGTTCGTAAACTTTTCTCATGGCGGTAACCTTTGAGAGACCAATCTAGTTTGATGGTATTGGAGGAATTTATAACAGAACTTAAGCCTTGAGATCTAACAGCAAAATTCACCATATAATCATCAGTCATCTCATATCGATATTCTAGAAATTGATTTTCTGAGACTTTCAATTTCATAGAAAGTACTTGATATGAACCATTGTTTGTTAGTGATGGTTCAAAATATAAATCTTTAGTGTCTAGTATTCTATTGTCTGTGGTTCCAAAATTAATATTAAAGCTTGAATTATTGTCTTTAATCATATGTAAAGGCAAAGAGTCATAGGTTTTGTAGCCTTTAATAAGTGCTTCTGTTATTTGTCCTCCTTTGTTATTAATTTTGAGAAGTAATACATCATTTTCTAATGTTGATGTTCCTTCAGATCCATTTACAGCACTGTAAGCAAAATCACCGAGTTGATTCTTAATTTGAACTTGTTTAAGAGAATCATTTACAACAGGAGGTAAGTTGGTTATATTATTTTGGTAAGCTATTGAGTCAGCGTTAATTTGTTGCTCAGACTTTGTTTCAGTGTTTTGATTAATTTCTGGTTGGTTAGAATTCATCCACCAAAGTAGAATTCCACCGATAAGAATCATTCCAATAAAGGAATTAACATCAAATTTTTTTTCTTCCATATTTTAATAATGTCAAGTTGTCATTTTAGCTTTTTGAATGTTTTAAAAAGCGATGACAAATGTAGTAAAATGCCTCTTGAATGAGAGGAATATCAATATTTTAATTATTTATGTATATAGTGCAAACAGTGTTCCACTATTTTGAATGTTCTAAAGCAGCTTTTACAAAATTAACAAATAGAGGATGAGGATTTAAAACAGTACTTTTATATTCAGGATGATATTGAACCCCAACAAACCATGGGTGATTTGAAATTTCTACAATTTCCACCAATTTAGTTTTTGGATTTACACCCGTAGTTTTCATCCCTTTGGCTCTTATCTGCTCTAAATACTTGTTATTAAATTCATAGCGATGTCTGTGACGTTCACTAATCATTGTTTTATGGTAAGCTTTAAAAACATTAGAATCCTCAGAAATTTCACAATCCCATGCTCCTAGACGCATTGTGCCTCCTTTTTTAGTAATAACTTTTTGGTCCTCCATTAAGTTAATTACTGGATGAACACAGTTTTCATTCATTTCAGTTGATCCAGCATCTTGTAAACCTAAAACATTTCTAGAAAATTCAACTACAGCCATTTGCATACCTAAGCAGATCCCAAAAAATGGAATATTATTCTCTCTAGCATACTGAACCGCTTTAATTTTACCTTCAATTCCTCGATCACCAAAACCAGGAGCTACTAAAATTCCGTTTAATCCTTCTAAATGTTCAATTATGTTACCAGAGGTTAGGTCTTCAGAATGTATCCAACGAATATTTACTTTAGTTTCATTTGTAGCACTGGCATGAATTAGCGCCTCTGAAATTGATTTATAGGAGTCCTGTAATTCTACATATTTACCAATTAAACCTATCTCCACGACAGATTTTGGATTTTTATATTTATCTAAGAAATTATTCCAAGCAGTTAATTGAGGTTGTTTTTCGGAACAAAGTTGAAGTTTATTTAAAACTACGGTATCTAAGCCTTCCTCGAACATTAAATTAGGAACATCATAAATTGTGGATGCATCTATAGATTGAATAACATCTTCAGTTTTTACATTGCAAAACAACGCAAGTTTTCTTTTTATGTCTTCAGAAATTTCATATTCGGTTCTACATACCAATACATCAGGATTAACCCCACTCTGCATCAAAGTTTTAACAGAGTGTTGTGTAGGTTTGGTTTTAAGTTCTCCTGCCGCAGCTAGGAAAGGAATCAAAGTTAAATGAATAACAATTGCATTTTCTTTTCCAAGTTCCCATAATAATTGACGAACAGATTCTACATAGGGTAACGATTCTATGTCTCCAACTGTTCCTCCAATCTCTGTAATCACAATGTCAAAATTACCTGTGTTTCCTAATATTTTAATACGATGTTTAATTTCATCTGTAATGTGAGGAATCACTTGAACAGTCTTACCTAAAAATTCACCTTTTCTTTCTTTTTCAATAACAGACTGGTAGATTCTTCCTGTAGTAACATTATTTGCCTGGGAAGTGGGAATGTTTAAAAAACGTTCATAATGACCCAAGTCTAAATCAGTTTCTGCTCCATCATCTGTAACATAACATTCACCATGTTCATAAGGATTTAAAGTACCTGGGTCAATGTTTATGTAGGGGTCTAATTTTTGAATGGTCACAGAAAATCCTCGAACTTGTAATAGTTTTGCTAAAGATGCAGCTATGATTCCTTTTCCAAGTGAGGAAGTTACGCCTCCTGTTACGAAAACATATTTGGTATTGTTCATGTTTTTCTTAGGTTTGAGCAAAAGTACTAACTCTTGTTTTTCTCACAAACAAAAACAGCAAAAAATAAGTAACAAATAGGTATAAATATGAATATTAAAAATATTTTTAATTTTTTTAGACATAGTATTTGTCAAAAATAAAAACAGTTGTATATTTGCCCACGCTTTTAGCGAGTAGTAATTCGTTAATAATTAATCAATAATATTAATACTTTTTAAAAATATAAACAATGCCGAAAAGAACGTTTCAGCCATCAAAGAGAAAGAGAAGAAACAAACATGGTTTCCTTGAAAGAATGGCTTCTGCTAATGGTAGAAAAGTATTAGCTAGAAGAAGAGCCAAAGGAAGAAAAAAATTATCTGTTTCCTCTGAATCTAGACCAAAAAAATAATGATTAACAATATGTTAATAATATAGGTGTTGCTTTTTTAAGTAACACCTTTTTTTATATCATCTATCGAAGTATTTTTACAAACATAAAACACAAATTAAGAATCATGCCAAAAAAAGCGGATTTAAAATCTATTTTAATCATCGGTTCAGGTCCAATAGTAATTGGTCAAGCTTGCGAGTTTGATTATTCTGGGTCACAATCTCTAAGATCTCTAAGAGAGGATGGAATTGAAACCATATTAATTAATTCTAATCCGGCAACTATCATGACAGACCCTTCAATGGCTGATCATGTGTATTTATTGCCACTAACAACCAAGTCAATTTTAAAAATATTAAAAGAACATCCTCATATTGATGCTGTGCTTCCTACTATGGGTGGGCAAACTGCTTTGAATCTTTGTATAGAAGCTGACGAGAAAGGCATATGGGAAGATCACGACGTAAAATTAATTGGTGTTGATATTGATGCTATAAACATTACTGAAGATCGAGAGAAATTTAGAGAATTAATGGGTGAGATTGGGGTAGGAATGGCTCCTCAAGCAACAGCTACCTCATTTCTAAAGGGAAAAGAGATCGCTCAAGAGTTTGGTTTTCCTTTGTGTATTAGAGCTTCATATACATTAGGAGGTGCTGGTGCAGCAATCGTTTATGAAGAGGAAGATTTTGATAAATTATTACGAAGAGGTCTTGAAATTTCACCCATTCATGAGGTGATGATAGACAAGGCGATGATGGGTTGGAAAGAGTACGAATTAGAATTGTTAAGAGATAAAAATGATAATGTTGTTATCATTTGTTCAATTGAGAATATGGATCCTATGGGTATTCATACTGGAGATTCTATAACCGTAGCACCTGCAATGACTCTATCTGATAAAACGTATCAGAAAATGCGAGATATGGCTATTAAAATGATGCGTAGTATTGGAGATTTTGAAGGAGGTTGTAATGTTCAGTTTGCGGTATCACCAGATGAAAAAGAAGAAATTATTGCTATAGAAATTAATCCTCGTGTTTCAAGGTCCTCTGCTTTAGCAAGTAAAGCTACCGGTTATCCAATTGCAAAGATAGCAACAAAACTTGCCATTGGATATACCTTAGATGAATTAGACAATCAGATTACGAAGTCAACTTCAGCTTTATTTGAACCCACATTAGATTATGTTATTGTTAAAATTCCTAGATGGAATTTTGATAAATTTGAAGGTTCCGATAGAACTTTAGGTCTTCAAATGAAAGCGGTGGGAGAAGTTATGGGTATTGGTAGATCCTTTCAAGAGGCACTTCACAAGGCAACACAATCTCTAGAAATTAAAAGAAATGGTTTAGGAGCTGATGGAAAAGGATATACAGACTATAATCAAATTATAGACAAATTAACCAACGCTTCTTGGGATCGTGTATTTGTTATTTATGATGCAATTGCACTAGGAATTCCATTGAGTCAAATTTATGATATCACAAAAATTGATATGTGGTATCTGAAACAGTATGAGGAGTTATTTCAACTTCAAAAAGAAATAGGTACTTATACCATAGATACTTTGAATAAAGAACTGTTATTGGAAGCTAAACAAAAAGGTTACGGAGATCGCCAAATTGCACACATGCTTGGTTGTTTAGAGAGTCAGGTTTATAAAAAGAGGGAAGAACTTAACATCCAAAGAGTATACAAATTGGTAGATACTTGTGCTGCAGAATTTACAGCTAAAACCCCTTACTATTATTCAACTTTTGAAAATGCAGTTGAAACTGCTTCTGGTGAAGTGTATGTCCATAATGAAAGTATTGTTACCGATAAAAAGAAAATAGTTGTTTTAGGATCTGGTCCAAACAGAATTGGGCAAGGAATAGAATTTGATTATTGTTGTGTTCATGGTGTTTTAGCTGCTTCAGAATGTGGTTACGAAACGATCATGATTAATTGTAATCCTGAGACTGTTTCTACAGACTTTGATACTGCAGATAAACTATATTTTGAACCTGTTTTTTGGGAACATATTTATGATATCATTAGACATGAAAAACCAGAGGGTGTCATTGTTCAATTAGGGGGGCAAACCGCTCTTAAATTAGCTGAAAAACTAACTAAATATGGAATTAAAATAATTGGTACTAGTTTTGAATCACTTGATTTAGCAGAAGACAGAGGTAGTTTTTCTACTTTGTTAAAAGAGAATAACATTCCTTTTCCAGAATTTGGTGTTGCAGAAACTGCTGATGAAGCATTGGCTTTAGCAGATGAGTTAGATTTTCCAATCCTAGTAAGACCCTCATATGTTCTAGGTGGGCAAGGGATGAAGATCGTAATCAACAAAGAAGATTTAGTGGAGCATGTCGTAGATTTATTACGCAAAATACCCAATAATAAACTGTTGTTAGATCATTATCTAGATGGTGCTATAGAAGCTGAAGCAGATGCTATATGTGATGCCGATGGTAATGTATATATCATTGGTATTATGGAGCACATAGAACCTTGTGGTGTTCATTCTGGAGATTCAAATGCAACTTTGCCAGCTTTTAATCTTGGAGATTTAGTGATGCAGCAGATTATAGACCATACCAATACCATTGCTAAAAAATTAAATACTGTTGGATTAATTAATATTCAGTTTGCGATAAAAGACGATACAGTTTACATTATTGAAGCTAACCCGAGAGCCTCAAGAACAGTTCCTTTTATTGCTAAGGCCTACAAAGAGCCTTATGTAAATTATGCAACCAAAGTAATGTTGGGTGATAAAAAAGTGACGGATTTTAATTTTAATCCTCAATTAGACGGTTATGCTATTAAACAACCTGTATTTTCATTCAATAAGTTTCCAAATGTCGATAAGACTTTAGGACCAGAAATGAAAAGTACAGGAGAGAGTATTTTATTTATTAATAACCTCAAAGATGATGAATTTTATGATTTGTATTCTAAACGAAAGATGTATTTAAGTAAATAAGTAGGATTATAATCACGTAGAAAACAAAAGCAACCAAATTGGTTGCTTTTTTGTTTTGGTATTATAAAATGAGACAATATGTGTTTTAAAAATTAATATTTAATAATTCCCCACTTATTTGAAGCATCAATAGCTCTGCGATTTTTGCGGCATATTTAGCTTGGTTTCTATTCAATTCTGAATTGATGAAATTTAACTGAGCCTGTCTAAACTCAATAGATGTGGCTTGACCCAGTTTATATTTTTCTTGTGTTCTGATAAAATTATTTTTTGATGTAATAATGTTGTTTTCTTGAACCTGAAAAATGGTTAATTTATTTTTATAATCCTCCCAAGCATTTTTAAAATTACGTTCAATGTCTATCATCATAGATTCTTTTTCTAGAGCTCTATTTTCAAGATCTATTTTGGCATTATTTACTCTTGTAGATGTTGCCCCACCATCAAATAAATTCCAGCTTAAATTAATACCTCCTGAAAGACCCGTATTTGTAGAAACAGCAACAAAAGATGCTGCATTATTGTTTCCTTTGTTCCATCCGTAAGAGCCTGTTAATCCTATACTTGGTAAATATCCAGATTTGTTAGCTTTAATAATAAATGAATTGATCATCATATTTTTATCGAGCTGTAATAAATTAACATTATTAGATTTCATTTTATTAATTAATTCATTCTGATCTACATTTAGTTTAAAATCTATAGTGGTATCAACATCAAATTCTGAGGTAATTACATTTCCTAAAACTACATTTAAATCTCGTTTTGAATTCACCAATTGTTGTCTTGCATTGATTAAGTTAATACTGTCGTTATTTACATCAACTTGAGCATTTAAAACATCTAACATGGTCCCTTGACCAAATTCAAATTGATAGTTTGCTCTTTCAATTCTATCTTTAGAAATGGTAAGCGTTCTTTCAAGGACTTCAACGCGTTCAGCTACTTGTGCAACATTGTAATATACAGTGTATAATTGAGCTATTGTGTTTTCAATGGTCTCTCTGGCTTGTAATTCAGATAATTTGTAAGTCTCTTTTAGCCTCTTATAATTGTAATATCTTCCTAAACCATCAAATAGTGTATAATTTAAGTTTACAGAGGCATTGTATCGAGAACTCTTAGCACCATTTAATATAGCAGATTCTCCATTTGAAAATTCTGCTTCAATATTATCTTTATTAAAAGTTGCTCCAGAGGAACTTGAGACTGTGGGTAAATAACCAGAATTTAAAATACTAGCATTGTTCTTTGCAATTTTTTTATTGTTAGAAGTAATTTTGATTCCATAATTATTTTTTAGGGCTAATTCAATGGCCTCAGGTACTGTTACTATTTTTTGGGCAGTAACTGAGTTGATATATAATGATAAAATAACAACAATTATTTTTTTAATTTCCATTTGAAAAAATTTATTCTCTAGTGACACGTTCTACTTCTTCTTTTGTAATATTATGACCTGTCCATAACCATTTTAATGTTGTTTTTACACTATTGCTGAATGAGATAAAGATTGGTAAAACTACAAGGGTTAATAATGTGGCAAATCCAATTCCGTAAGCTATGGATATTGCCATAGGAATTAAAAATTGTGCTTGTCTGCTTTCTTCAAATATTAGCGGTGCTAAACCAGCTACAGTGGTTATAGAGGTCAAAAATATAGCTCTAAACCTTGCTCGACCTGCTTCATATAATGCATCATCAAATGATAATCCCTCTCTTAAGTTATTATTAAACTTACCAATTAAGACTAGGCCATCATTTACCATAATTCCAATCAAAGCAATAATTCCTAACATTGATAAAATATTTACTGGATAATCATGTATCCAATGTCCCCAAGCTACTGCAGGTAAACTGAATGGAATTAACAATAATAGCAATAAGGGTTGACTGTAGCTTCTAAATGTAAATGCGATTACAACATAAATTAATAATAATGCAGACAGTCCAATTGGAGTTAATGAATCTGTAAGTTTAGATTGCTCTCTATTTTGCCCCTCATATGATGGAGTTACTGTTGGATACTTTGCCAAGATATCAGGCATAATATCATTTTTAATTTCAGCCATAATATCTGTAGAACTCGTTTTCTTTGGATCTTTAATATCTGCAGAAACTTGAATTTCTCGTCTACTCTCTAAATGATTGATAGCAACATCTCCACGTTTTATCTCATAGCTTGCAATTTCTTTGAGTGGAACACGATTTCCATTTGGAACTAAAATACGCATGTCATCAAGATTTTTGATAGATGATCTTCTTTCTCTGTCATATCTTATCCAAACTCGAATTTCATCTTGTCCGCGTTGAAAACGTTGAACTTGAGATCCAAAAAACCCAGCTCTTACTTGACTCATTACGGTTCTAAGGTTTAATCCAAGAGCATAGGCTGTTTCATTTAGTTTCAACTGTATTTCTTTAATCCCAGAGGGATCATTGTCTGTAACGTCTTTTAAAGAAGAATTGTTTTGAAGCTGTTTTTTCAATTCTGATTTTACCGCTTTAAGCTCTGAAATGTTATTTCCTAGTAAAGAAACTGAAACAGGACTTCCTCCAAAATTACCTCCGCTACCATAGACTAAACTTTCGATTCCAAAAATAGGACCTACTCGCTCTTCTATTTTATTTGTTACTAGTGAAGAAGTAATTTCATTAGGACGTTCCTCTCCGGGAAGCAAGTTTATGGTTAAGGAAGCAGAAGAGGAACCGGGACCAATTTTTTTTATGAAATTTTTCACCAAATGTTTTTCTGGATTTTCACCCAAAAATTCATTATTGATCTCGTTGGTAGCCTCAATAGCCTTTTTTTCGATAAAGGAGATAATACTATCAGTTACTTTTTCATTGGTTCCGTTGGGCATATTTAAGTTAATGCTTATGCGATCACTTGCTATTTGTGGAAAAAATGCTCCTCGGATGATTCCACCCCCAAAACTACCCACTGTTAGTATGAGAAAGACAATAAATAAAGAGAAAATTAAAAATTTGTTTTCAAGTGTAAATCTAAGACTTGGACTGTATAGTTGATCTCGGAGCCATTTCATTATTTTATCTCCGTAGGTGTTAATAAGCCTTAGTTTAGAAAAAATTTTTTGAAATAAACCTGCTAATCCATTTTTTTGAATGTTATTTTGCTTTCGAAGTGCCTTAGAATGTGCAAGATGGGCAGGCAGAATAATAAGTGCTTCAACCAAAGAAACTACTAAGGTTAAAATAACAATTACGGATACTTCTCCAAAAAAGTCTCCAACTGATCCATCAAGGAACAAAAAGATGGCAAATGCTATGATGGTAGTTAAAATGGCAGATAAAATTGCTGGAAGAACTTCCATTACACCGTCAACAGCTGCTTGTTCAGGAGATTTCCCTTTTTCATAATGCTGATAAATATTTTCTGCAATCACAATTCCGTCATCAACCAGAATACCAATAACGATAATCATCCCAAAAAGAGATAAAACATTAATAGTTACATTGAAATAACCCGCAAACATAAACATGCCTAAAAATGAAATGGGTAAACCAAATGCAACCCAAAAAGCCAAACGTGTGTTTAAAAACAATGATAAAAACATTAGAACTAATAGCATTCCTATTAGAGCATTTTCGGTTAAAAGTTCTGTTCTTTGAACCAGTGTTGTAGAGAGATCACTTACTACATTGAGTTTTACATTACCATATTTTTGATTAAAATCTTTAATGTATTCATTTACTTTATTTGCTGATGAAATTAAATCCTCTGAGTTGGTACTGGTAATGGTAATATTTATAGCTAGATTTCCATTAAAATAAGTTGAATTTGGAGTTTCAGAAAATTGATCTTTAATTATTGAGATGTCTTTAAGTCTAATAATTCTCCCTTTTGCATCAGATTTAATTATTAAGTTAGATAACTCTTTTGCAAAATAAGACCTAGAATTAGCACGTATTAAATATTCTTCAGAATCTGTTTTTATAGTTCCGCCTGTTGTAATTAAACTAGATTCATTAATAGCTTGTGAAACTTCAGTAAAAGATAGATTATAAGCTAAAAGACTGTTTTCATTAATAGCAATTTCTATTTCTTCCTCTGGGTAACCAGAAGTTTCAATTTGTGAAATACCATCAATACCTCTTAAATCATTTTCAATTTGCCTTCCAATTTGTTTTAAAGTTGACAATGGTATTTTATCACCACTGACTGAAAAAGTAATCGTTGGTCTTGATGCCTCTCTTTTGGCTACAACCAATGGCTCCATTCCTACGGGAAATGATGGAACTCTATCTACTGCATTTTTAACTTCCAAAAGCATGAAGTCTATATCTTTCCCTTTTTCTATCTCAATGTTAATGTTTCCACTATTTTCTCTAGAAGTGGAAGTAACTCTATCTACACCATTTAGACCTTTTAGATTATCTTCTATCTTGAGAACAACCCCTTCTTCAATTTCCTGAGGAGAAGCACCAGGATAGGCAATATTTATATTTATGTTCTTTGAGTCTACAAGAGGAAAAAAAGATGATTTAAGATTGTAAGCTCCAGCAAAACCAAAGATTATAAAGGTAATAACTACAATGTTTACTGCTACACTGTGTTTAATAAAATATGCAACAAGCTTTCTCATGGGGCTATCTTATAAATTTTCTTTTTTAGATTGTAATGGATTAACCATCATGCCGGCATAGGCTCCAGGAAAAGGATTAGTTAAAATTACTGTTCCGTCAGGGATATTTTTTAAAACAACTTTAGTTTCTGAGAAATAGGTTGGGGTAACCTTCATAACATCCAACAAGTTATTTTTCACAATAAAAATTTTACTTTCATCTATCAATAAACTCCTATTAATTTCGATAGCATTTAATTCATTCTTTGCACTTAAATTTGCTTCCAAATACATCCCTTCTTTTAAATTGCTATGTTCTACTTCAATAAAAACTGATATTGTTTGAGTAGTACTATTTACATTACCATTAATTCTAGAAATTTTACCCACATATTTTTGCGTATGTTCAAGGTTGTTTAACGCTACTTCTTTCCCGATTTCCAGTAAATTAACATAATTCTTTCCCAATGAAACTTCCATTTCGTATACAGTTGGGTCTATAAATTCACCTAGTTTTTGATTGTTTCGAATTAGAGTGCCTTCAGTGACAAGTGATTCTGTAAGTATACCTTTAAAAGGAGCTTTGATGGTATATTTAGATAGTCTTTGTTCTAAATTTTTTACATTGTAATATGAAGAAATTATTCCTCTACCAGTAATGAAGTACTTTTCTTTTTCAGAATTCATTTTAGGTAGTGTGGGAGTGGTTTTATCAAGATCAAAAGAGGTTAAGAAAGTTTTCCATTTTGGATAAACTTTTGGAAAATCTAAGCGAAGATCTGCCATTATAGCAACAATAGAATTGTATAAATTACTTTTTGCAGATTGAACACTTGCATAATATTCTGAATCATTAATGGTAACAAAAGTTTCATTTTTTTGATACTTTTCGCCTGGTTTAAACAGCTTGGAGGCTGGTTTAAAAATACCTTGTACTTCAGAATATATTTCTACTCTTCTTTTTGCCATTAGGTTCCCGTTGGCAGGAATAATGATAGGAATAGTTGTGTTCTTTACCGTATCTATAAAAACAGTTTTGATGACTTTTGGGGGTGCTTTTCTTGTATTGCTTTTACTGTTTATTATTATTTTTGACACATATACAGAGGCAATGATTAGGGCTAGTCCAATCAATCCAAGAATAATCTTTCTCATTTAAAATTTGGTTGGTTTGATACAAAAATAACTTTATGCACCAAATTTTGATGTTAAATAAAACCTAAAGTGATACTCAAATCTTTAAAATTAATAGTGTGTAAACTTCTGTAAAAACATGTAAAACTGTAGTGCTGTAAAAATGGTTGAATAGAGTTAAACTCGTTGTTATACCGCACCATGGTTTTTTATTAAATTTCACATCAATGCGTGAATATTTACAGAAAAAGTAATGTAATTTTACACACTGTTTACGATATTTTAATTAAAGTATTTTAATTATATTTACAACAGGTACATACACATAAACACTTTTATATTGATTTTTAAAAACACTTTTTTTCTTATTCTTTTAATTTTATTTTCCTTTTCAAAAGTAAGGGCACAAAAAGCTTCAGTTTATGATGTTGCTAGAAATGGATCATTATTTGAACTAAAGGAATTAGTGAATAATGATATAAATATCATAAACAAAACTAGCAAAGAAGGCTATTCTGCTCTCACATTAGCTTGTTATTATGGTAATAATGATGTAGCTGCTTATTTGATACAAAATGTAAAAGATATCAATTCAAAAAGCGGCTATGGTACACCTTTAATGGCTGCAACTGTTAAAAAAAACAGTTATTTGGTAAAATTACTTTTAGAAAATAATGCTAACCCTAATTTAACAGACCAAAATAATTCTACAGCATTACATTTTGCTGTGATTTTTAGTCAACTAGAAATTATTGAGCTTTTAATGGAGTATAAAGCAAATCCAAACATAAAAGATAATCGTGGAAATACAGCCCTAGATTACGCAAAAATTACAAACAATAATAACATTATTCAACTTTTAAAATAACTATGATATGAAAAAAACATTACTTTCTCTCTTTTTAATTTCATCATTTACTCTTTTTGCCCAAAGTTTTTCTACGGGAACACAAACCTTACTTTCAGGTTTAACTGCAAACATAAACATAGATGCAGATACAGATATAACCACTTTAACTTTAACTGGTCCATCCAACGCATGGTTTGCTATTGGTTTTGGAAATTTAGATATGCAAGGTACTGATGTTTTCAGAACCAACGGATCAACTATTGTAGATGCATACTCAAGTGGTAATGCATTACCTGCTCAAGATGCCAGTCAAGATTGGACTCTAGTGTCTAATACTGTTTCAGGTAGCAACAGAACTATTGTAGCAACTAGAGCCAACAACACAGGAGATTCTAACGATCATATTTTTAGTGCTTCGGCAGGTTCACTACCGATAATTTACGCAAAAGGTAGCTCAACCACTTATGCCTATCATGGTGGTAATAGAGGTTTTACTACTCTTAGTGTAACTTTGGGAATTCCTGAAAACAACTTATTAAGTTTTGATATGTATCCGAATCCAGTATCAGATAGGTTAACTGTTCAATTGCCAACAGGTACTGAAAAAGCAGAGGTGAGTATTTTCGATTATACTGGAAGATTGGTGTCGTCAAAAACCATTTCATCTAATGATACTTTAATAGATGTTCAAAGTATTTCTAAGGGAATTTATATCATTAGAGTTGCCTCAAATGCTAAAATTGGAGTTCAAAGATTTATTAAAAAATAAAATTCTACAAACAAATTAAAAAACCGGTTGTGAAAACAAGCGGTTTTTTTTATCCCTTTTTTAAAGTTAATTTTGTAAAAAAAAAAGTCCCTTAACTAAAAAATATGAATTATATACTCTTTGACAGTGATGTGAGAAACTCATTACTTCCGTTCACCTATACTAGACCTGTGGCAGATATTCGTATTGGAATTTTAACTATTCGTGAAAAATGGGAGTTTTTTTTAGGCTATACTACAACAACGATTACAGAAGAATATTTGGTAGATAAATATCCTATGGTAGAGTTGGATAAAAATATAGTAATTAATGCTTCTTTTTTACCAACTAATAAATTGGTAAAAATGGTAAAGAAATTGTCAAGCAATCAAGCAATCTTTAAAGATGATCAAGTCATTGCCTTTTTTACATCTGATACTCAAGAAAATGTAGATTTTGATTCCTATGAACAAATTGAGTTTCTAGATGACCTTATACATATTAAACACACAACAGATATTTTTTCATTGAATGATAAAGCAATTCAATCTGATTTTGATTTAATTACCAAAGGAAGGGTATCAGAGCCAATCCCAGAGAATGTTCAAGTAGTTAATAAAGATAATATTTTCATTGAAAAAGGAGCTACTATCACATTTTCCTCATTAAATGCCTCCAATGGACCTATATATATTGGAAAAGATTCAGAAATTATGGAAGGCTCTATGGTTAGAGGCCCTTTTGCTTTGTGTGAGCATTCTATCCTAAAAATGGGTGCTAAAATTTATGGGGCAACTACAGTTGGCCCCTACTGTAAAGTTGGAGGTGAAGTTAATAACTCAGTGTTATTTGGGTATTCCAGTAAAGGTCATGAAGGGTTTTTGGGTAATTCAGTTCTGGGTGAGTGGTGTAATATAGGGGCAGATTCCAATACCTCTAATTTAAAAAATAATTACGCAGAGGTAAAGTTATGGAATTATGAAAATGAAAGATTTATGAATACAGGTCTACAATTTTGTGGATTAATGATGGGAGATCATTCAAAATGTGGTATCAATACAATGTTCAATACAGGGACAGTTGTAGGAGTTAGTGCTAATATCTTTGGTGGTGGATTTCCTAGAAATTTTATTCCTTCTTTTAGTTGGGGAGGCGCAGCTGGTTTTACTACTTATCATATGAATAAAGTGATTGAAGTTGCCAAAGTAGTTATGGAAAGAAGAAAAATAGAGTTATCGGAATTAGATAAAAATATATTACAGTATGTTTTTGATGAAACGTCTAAGTTTAGAGCGAAATAATTATTTTGACGTGCAATTATAAATTAATTTTAGAAATTAGTTAACCTATATCCAAAAGAAACAACTTAATTCTCTCGTCATCTTTCTTTACATATTTTTTAATCATATTGGCATAACAATTGATTTTAATTAATAGTATACAAGTATGTTATGTTTGTAAAATACTAGTATTCAGATATTTAAAGATAATAAAAAAATTATATTGAATTTTCATTAGAGAATTCAATGTCATAATGACAGATAAAAGACCTATGAGTAAATCAAAAATAATTACGTTAGACAGTTTGTCTCTGTCAAATATCCTAAACGAAGACTCAGAATTAATACCATTAATGACTCCTGAGGATGAGGAAATTATCAATAAAGAAGATATTCCTGAAGTCTTACCTATTTTACCATTAAGAAATACAGTACTATTTCCAGGGGTTGTAATTCCTATTACCGCAGGTAGAGATAAATCCATTCAGTTGATCAATGATGCTAATAAAAGAGATAAAATAATTGGTGTTGTTGCTCAAAGAGATGAGGATGTAGAAAATCCAACCTCTGATGATATTTATAAAACTGGAGTCGTAGCTCAAATTTTACGTGTTTTAAAGATGCCTGATGGAAATACAACCGTTATCATACAGGGTAAAAAACGTTTTGAAATAGACGAGATTATTCAGCAAGAGCCTTACTTAAAAGCAAGAGTTAAGGAGTGTGCTGAAGATATTAATATTGACGATACAAAAGAGTTTAGTGCTATTATTGATTCTGTAAAAGCTCAAGCTTTGGAGGTTATTAAAGAAAATCCAATGCTACCATCTGAAGCTTCATTTGCAATAAAAAATATTCAAAGTAATTCATTTTTAGTCAATTTTATCTCCTCAAACATGGAGTTAAGCGTAATGCAAAAGCAGGTTATTTTAGAAAAAGATAATTTAAAGGAGCGTGCATTATTAACCCTTAAGAACCTTAATAAAGAATTACAAAAATTAAAATTACGTAATGATATTCAATCTAAAACTCGTTCTGATCTTGATCAACAGCAAAGAGAATATTATTTAAATCAACAATTAAAAACAATTCAAGAGGAATTGGGTGGGGTCAATAATGACGCTGAGTTGGATGAAATGCGTACAAAATCTAAATCCAAGAAATGGACTAAAGAGGTCGGAGATACTTTTGACAAAGAATTAGCAAGACTTCGAAGAATGAACCCTCAAATGGCTGAATATGGTGTTCAACGAAATTATTTAGAGTTGATGCTAGAATTACCTTGGGGGGTATTCTCCGATGATAAATTTAATTTAAAGGAGGCTCAAAAAATTTTAGATAGAGATCACTTTGGATTAGAAAAAGTAAAAGAACGTATTATTGAGCATTTGGCAGTTTTAAAGTTGAGAGGTGATATGAAATCTCCAATTATTTGTTTGTATGGTCCTCCTGGTGTTGGTAAAACATCGCTTGGAAAGTCTGTTGCAGAATCTTTAGGGCGAAAATACATTAGAATGTCTTTGGGAGGTTTACGAGATGAAGCTGAAATTAGAGGTCATAGAAAAACATATATTGGTGCCATGCCAGGACGCTTAATTCAAAATTTAAAAAAGGCTGGAACTTCCAATCCTGTTTTTGTATTAGATGAAATCGATAAGTTGGGTCAAAGTCATCAAGGAGATCCATCTTCAGCAATGTTAGAAGTTCTGGATCCTGAGCAAAATACTGAATTTTATGATAATTATTTAGAAGTTGGTTATGACCTATCTAAAGTCTTATTTATTGCAACTGCGAATAATCTTGGGCAAATTCCATGGGCACTCAGAGACAGAATGGAAATTATAAACGTTACTGGATATACTATTGAGGAAAAAATAGAAATAGCCAAAAGACATTTATTACCAAAACAAGTCAAAGAACATGGCTTGTCAACCGAGGAAATTAAAATAGGAAAAGTTCAACTCGAAAAAATTATAGAGGGGTATACAAGAGAATCTGGTGTGCGTGGTTTAGAAAAACAAATAGCTAAAGTTGTTCGTTTTGCTGCAAAGTCTATTGCATTAGAGGAAACCTATAACACGACCATTTCCAATGAAGACATTGTAAGTATTCTGGGAGCTCCTAAATTAGAGCGTGATAAATATGAAAATAATGAAGTTGCTGGAGTAGTTACTGGATTAGCCTGGACTAGTGTGGGTGGTGATATCTTATTTATAGAGTCTATATTGTCTAAGGGAAAAGGTACGCTAACTATTACCGGAAATTTAGGAAAGGTGATGAAAGAATCTGCAACTATAGCGATGGAATATATTAAAGCAAATGCTGATAATTTTGGAATAGATTCAACGCTAATTGAAAAGTATAATGTTCACATTCATGTGCCCGAAGGCGCTACACCCAAAGATGGACCAAGTGCTGGAATTACCATGTTAACCTCTTTGGTTTCAGTATTCACCCAAAGGAAGGTGAAAAATAAGTTAGCCATGACAGGTGAAATAACTTTACGAGGTAAAGTATTGCCAGTAGGCGGAATCAAAGAAAAAATTCTTGCAGCAAAGAGAGCTAACATTAGAGAAATTATATTGTGTAAAGAGAATGAAAAAGACATAATAGACATTAAAAAAAGCTATTTAAGAGGATTGAAATTTCATTATGTAACTGACATGAAAGAGGTTATTGATTTTGCTTTAATGAAGCAAAAAGTTAAGAATGCTAAGACCTTAGTAAAATAAAAAAAGTCACTCCTAGAGTGACTTTTTTATTTGAAGTAAAGAATTGTCTTATAAAGTTAACAATTGTTGATATAGTTCATAAGTATCGTCTACTGTATCATCAATGTGATATCTATTTTCCATACGTAGTTTTGCATTGATTCCCATTTGAATCCTCAATTCATCATTATTCACTAAACTAGAGATTGTTCTTCCAATAGCAAAAGGATTTTTAATTGGAGTAATGATTCCACAAGTCTCATCAATTAATTCAGTACACCCTCCTGCATCTGTCATTATAATGGGTTTGCCTACAGACATCGCCTCACTAATAGCTCTTCCAAACCCCTCACTTAATGAGGTTTGAACATAGATATCACTTCCTTTAATTAAAGAAATAGCATCTGTTCTTAAACCAAGAATATGAATGTTGTTTCTCAAAGGGCTTTCGTTTTTGTATTTTTCTAAACCTCTATCTTTAGTAAACTTTCCAATAATTACATAGTGTACTTCTTTTTTTGTAGACAAGAATTTAGAGGATTTTATGAAGTCAGTAATTCTTTTATTTTTGGTGTTAGTTCCTGCTAAAGTAACCACTATAGCATTTTTTGGAATTCCAAGAGAGGAATAATCAAAAGGGTCAATATTAGTAAACCAATTAGGGTTATAACCTTTATATATTTTGATTACCTTCTTCTTATTTTTTTTGAATAGTTGTTTTTTAACATGATTAAAAACATAAAGGCTATTACAGATTATTTTGTCAACTCTAGGGTTTAAGTAGGTTAAGTATGAGCTTAAATCATGCCAATATAGACTAGCGGATCCAAAATAGGTAATTAGTTTTACCTTTTCTTTTTTTACTGCAAGCACACAATTTCTCAGAGATTTACCATCTAAGACATGAAGGATGTCAATATTTTCATTAACAATAATGTTTTTTACATCATGCATGTAGTGCTTGTCAATAGTTGATTTAGGAAAAATATTGGAATTATTTATTCCATTATCGTCAAAAAAATCCTTGATTTTATCATCGTAAAAACCAATTACTTTAATGTTAATCCCTTTGCTTTTTAGTAAACAAATCATTTCAATTTGAGCTCTGTAAACACTAAAAGGACCTTTACAATTGATTGTTACTAATACATTCATTTATTGCAATTTTATCGTTGATAGGTTAAATCTTACAAGGATACTTATTGTTTAAATAGTTTCTTTGATTGCTCCCAATATACATCCATTTCTGATAATGTCATTTCTGATAATTTTTTTCCTTCTTTTTTTACAGCTTTTTCTAGATATTGGAAGCGATTGATAAATTTTTTATTTGTTTTTTCGAGGGCATTTTCTGGATTTACTCCTATAAATCGGGCAAAATTTATCAAAGAAAATAATACATCACCAAATTCTGATTCTATAGAATTATTAGACCCTTTTTTAATTTCTTCATTCAATTCAGATAGTTCTTCTTGAACTTTATTCCAAACTTGGTAGGGTTCTTCCCAATCAAAACCTACTCCAGAAACTTTATCCTGAATTCTATTAGCTTTCACCATAGCAGGTAAACTTTTTGGCACCCCTTCTAAAACCGATTTTTTACCTTCTTTTAGTTTAAGCTTCTCCCAGTTTTCTTTTACTTCATTTTCATCTCTAACAACAACATCTCCATAAATATGAGGATGTCTAGAGATTAATTTCTCAGAAATTGCATTGGCTACATCTCCAATATCAAAGGCTTTTTTTTCTGAACCAATTTTAGCATAAAAAACAAGATGAAGTAGAACATCTCCAAGCTCATTTTTTATTTCATTTAGGTCATTTTCTAAAATAGCATCAGCAAGCTCATAAGTCTCTTCAATGGTTAAATGCCTAAGAGACTCTAAAGTTTGCTTTTTGTCCCAAGGACACTTCTCTCGAAGGTCATCCATAATGTCTAACAACCGATTAAATGCCGCTAGTTGCTGTTTTCTTGAATTCATTTATACGTTTTCTGAATTTTCTTCAGTGGTTTCAATAATAGAAAAATCTAAACCAGATTTTACCAGTAAATTATACCATTGTATAACTTTTTTGATATTTGAGGTATATACTCTCTCTTCGTCGTATTCAGGTAATATTTCAGAAAAGTATGCCGTTAGTTTTTGTCCACTCTCTTTATGACTGATAGTTTCTTTACCCTCGTTCTTTTCATATATAGTTTTAAATACTGTTAGCAAAGGCACTTCTTCTTCATAAGTGTAAATAGCGATATTTTCTAATAAACTTACATTATTAGTAGAAGGAATTGGAAATCTTTTCTTGTCAACTAAAGATTCTACGATAAATCCAGTTTTTGTTTGAGAAATTGCATGAAATAATCCTGGTTTTCCAGCAACTGAAATAATTTTATTAAACTCCATAAATTTAAATTTTAATATTGGGGAAGCGCATTCTGTAGCTAGAAGAAATCTTTCCTAATGCTATTTTTTCAAGTTTCTTTTTTAATATTCTCTTTTTTAATGAAGAAAGTTTATCGGTAAATAAAATACCCTCAAGATGATCATATTCGTGCTGAAAAACTCTAGCAGCTATCCCATTTAGTGTTTTTGAGTGTTTTACAAAATTTTCATCAACATATTCGAAGCTTACCGTTTCTTGTCTGAGAACATCCTCTCTAATGTCAGGAATACTAAGACAACCCTCAGCAAATGCCCATTCATTTCCTTCCTCTTTAGTGATTGTAGGATTTATAAAAACTTCTTTAAAATCTTTTAATTGGTTTCTTTCTAGTTCAGAAATATCTTTATCTTCTGCAAAGGGAGTTGCATCTATGATGAAAATTCGTACAGACTTTCCTATTTGAGGTGCAGCAATACCAACACCATTTGCATTATACATGGTCTGTTTCATGTTAGCAATTAATTCTTTTAGATTAGGGTAATCTGGACCAATTTCTTTAGCGACTTTTCTTAATACGGGGTCTCCGTATGCTACAACAGGTAAAATCATAAAAATTTATAAATTTTTGGCAAAAATACGAAGAAAGCAATATGTAGAAAACTTATTTGCTGTATAAATAAGATTGAAGAATAATGGTTGCGCTAATTTCATCAACTAATCCTTTATTTCTTCGCTGTTTTTTTTTCATTCCACTATCAATCATTGTTTGATGTGCAATTTTTGATGTAAACCGCTCGTCAATTCGTTTGACTGGTATTTTTGGTAATGATATTTTAAGTTGTTTTAAAAAATTGAGAATGTGCTTTTCACTTTCACTTTCTGTATTGTTCATTTGTTTTGGTAATCCAACAATAAATAATTCAACCTGCTCTTTGTGGGTATAATCAATTAAAAATTTAATTAAATCCTCAGTTTTAACCGTTATTAATCCTGAAGCAATAATTTGTAGTTGATCCGTAACAGCAATTCCTGTTCTGACTTCACCATAATCTATTGCTAAAATTCTTGACATAACTATTAGTTTGATACAAAAATAGCGATTTTAAACATGATAATTTTTTTTGTTTAAAAAATGTATCTTCGCAATAAAGAGCTACATTGTGTGTTATATTTGTAACTTATTTTAACGAATAAATTTAATCGTATTTATATCATAAATTTAATGAAATTGTTACAAGAAATTATTGAACAAGCTTGGGAGGATAGGTCACTTTTAAAACAGGAAAAAACCATAAATGCCATAAGAGAAGTTGTGAACTTGTTGGATGTTGGTAAACTCAGAGTAGCAGAGCCCATACAAAATGACTGGATAGTGAATGAATGGATAAAGAAGGCTGTAGTCCTATATTTTCCAATTCAAAAAATGAAAACCTTAGAGGCTGGTATATTTGAATATCACGATAAAATTCCATTAAAAAGAAATTTTGAATCTAGAGGAATAAGAGTAGTTCCTAATGCAGTGGCTAGACATGGTGCTTTCATAGCAACTGGAACTATTTTAATGCCTAGTTATGTCAATATTGGGGCTTATGTTGATCAAGGAACTATGGTAGACACTTGGGCTACTGTGGGAAGTTGTGCTCAGATTGGTAAAAATGTTCACTTATCTGGAGGTGTTGGAATAGGAGGGGTTTTAGAACCGCTTCAAGCCTCTCCTGTAATTATTGAAGATGGAGCTTTTATTGGATCAAGATCTATTGTGGTAGAAGGAGTTAGAGTGTGTAAAGAAGCTGTACTAGGAGCTAATGTAGTTTTAACAATGAGTACAAAAATTATTGATGTAACTGGTCATACACCAATAGAGATGAAAGGAATTGTTCCTGAAAGAAGTGTGGTAATTCCTGGCAGTTATACAAAAAAATTTCCGGCAGGAGATTATCAAGTTCCATGTGCCTTAATTATTGGAAAAAGAAAAGAAAGCACCAATAAAAAAACCTCTTTAAATGATGCGCTACGCGAATACGATGTAGCGGTGTAAGAAAATGAAAATCACAGCAATCATACCAACATTAAATGAAGAAATTCATATTGAAGATTCTATAAAATCAGTTGATTTTGCAGACGAAATTATTGTGATAGATTCATTTAGTGAAGATGCTACTGTTGAAATCGCAAAAAAATACAATGTGAAAATTATACAGCGTGTTTTTGATGACTTTTCTTCACAAAAAAATTTCGCTATTGATCATGCAAAGAATGATTGGATTTATATTTTAGATGCAGATGAAAGAGTTACACCAGAACTTAAAAAAGAAATTTTAAATATAGGCGAGAACTCAACTAAATATGTTGGATTTTATCTTAGGAGAAATTTTTATCTAGGTAAAAAACAAATTAAATATACGGGGTGTCAACGAGATAAAGTTATCCGTTTATTTCGAAAAAGTAAATGTAGATATAATGGTCTCAAAGTACATGAAACTATAAAGGCAGAGGGACCTCTTGGATTTTTTAAAAATAGAGTAGATCATTATTCCTATAGAGATTTTGATCATTACATGACTAAGCAAAAATTATATGCTCAAATTCAAGCTCAACAATTGCATGAAAGAGGAAAGAAAGTAAGGCTATTTCATTTATTTGTAAAACCATTAGTTACTTTCATTATACATTTTATTATTCGATTAGGTTTTTTAGACGGTTATGCAGGGTACTTAATTTCAAAAATTAGAGCATACAGAGTACTTGATAGGTATATGAACCTATGGTATTTGAATAATAAAAAAAACAATTCTAACACCATCACATGAAAATTATAATACTTGCTGCTGGTATAGGTTCCCGATAAGGGAATCCATTTCCTAAACCTTTAACACCTTTGAAAGATGGTAGAAATATTATGCAGCGACAAATTGACAATATCACAACCTATTTTGACATCAATGATATTACTACTGTTGTAGGCTTTAAAAAGAATTTAATTATGGAGCAATTCCCTGAGGTAAATTATGTCTACAATCCATTTTTTGATAGAACTAATACCTCAAAAAGTTTGTTGCGAGCATTAAAAAAACACCGAGGTAATTCTATTTTATGGTTTAACGGAGACGTAGTATTTGACCATCAGTTATTATCATTGTTATTAGATGATATAAAAAATAATCAATCATTTATTTCTGTTAATACTCAGAGTGTTTCAGATGAAGAGGTAAAGTATACACTTAAAGATGGATTTGTTGAGTATCTTTCAAAGGTGGTAAAAAATGGACTTGGAGAGGCAGTTGGAATCAATTTTATTTCCTCTAATGATCTAGATGTTTTTATTCATCAGCTTGAAAAATGTGATGATAATGATTATTTTGAAAAAGGTTTAGAAAATGCAATTGCTGAAGATCATTTGAAATTGAAAGTAATAGATATTTCTGAATACAATTGTATAGAGGTAGATTTTAAAGAAGATTTAAAGAACGCCAATGAAATAGTATAATTGACAAATTATGAAGACTATTTTATTTTGTATGAATCCCTATTCTTTTGGAATTTTAGAGCCTATTGTGCATATTCTCAAAGAAAAAAATTATGAATACATCTGGTTTGTTAGATCAGAAATATTAGATAAGTTTCCCTTCCAAAATCAAAGATTTACATCTAATATTGAAGATTTAGTTCATTTTAATAGTGATGCTATTTTTGTTCCAGGAAACGAAGTTCCACATTATCTTAGAGGTGTAAAAACTCAAGTTTTTCATGGTTTAGCTGGTGAAAAAAAAGGACATTTTAGAATTCGTAATTATTTTGATTTATATTTAACTCAAGGCCCTTATTTTACAAGATGGTTTTCTGAAGCTGCAGCTAAATATAAAGATTTTGAAGTAGTTGAGACCGGGTGGCCAAAACTTGATATTTATGGAAAAGAACTTCATAAATATGATTCAGATAAATCCTCCTTACTCAGAGCGACAAAAGCAAAAAAAATAATTCTTTATGCTCCTACATTTTCACCTTCATTAACAAGTGCTCCGTATCTATTATCTCAGATAGAGGAGCTGGCACATGAAAAAGACTATCTTATAGTGATTAAATTTCATGATTTGATGGCTAAAGATTTAATTAAATCTTACAAGGAATTATCAATGCGTTCCGAAAATATTTTATTTATTGAAGAACGTAATATCATTAAGTATTTATTAATTGCTGATTTAATGATCAGTGATACCTCATCTGTCGTGTATGAATTTCTTCTTTTAGATAAACCTGTACTTACTTTTAGAAATAATTCTCGTTTTATAAATTGGGATAATTTAGATTTGTATGCTGGCCTAGCAAAGAGCGTTGCTAAAAATTTATCAGAGGACCCTTTTAAAGAACAACGCTTAAAAATTTTAAAAGAATACCATCCCTATACTGATGGAAATTCTGCAAAACGAATGGTCGATGCTGTGGAAGAATATATCAAAACGAATGGTGTTCCAGAAAAAAGATTAATTTCATGGTTCCGCAGATACAAAATAAATAAAATATTTAGAAAAATTTAATGACAAAAAAGATCTCAGATCAATCAATTGAAGCTCTGCATAACAAGCAGATTATTCTATACCCAACAGATACAGTATGGGGTTTGGGATGTGATGCAACAGATATTGATGCCGTAGACAAAATTTTTAAATTAAAGAATAGAGTAGAAAGTAAAAGTTTAGTGGTGTTGGTAAGTTCAATTGAGATGTTAGGCTTCTATGTGGATAAAGTTCCTCAAAAAGCTATTGATATAATTGCTTCAACTAAGCAACCTACAACCATCATATACAACAATCCAAAAGGCCTAGCGTCTAATGCCATAGCCTCAGACAATACCATTGCAATAAGAATTCCCTCACATCACTATTGTTTGGATCTTATCAATAAATTTGGAAAACCAATTATTTCAACTTCTGCCAATATAAGTGGAGAACCTACACCAAAATCATTTTCAGAAATAAGTCAACCTATTTTGGAGGGCGTAGATTATGTAGTAAATTTGGAGCAGGAAAAAATTACAAATAAATCTTCAACAATTTTAAAATTAGTTGGAGATGATATTGAAGTAATAAGAGCTTAATTCATGCAGAATCAAAACTACAAAGAAGCTATTGATAATGATATCTTCTCCATCATAACTAAAGCTTCTGAGTTATTAGAGGTTAAAAGTTATGTTATTGGAGGATTTGTGCGTGATTATATCTTACAAAAAGGGGCACCTAAAGACATTGATATTGTCACCGTTGGAAATGGTATAACCTTGGCAAAAAAAGTAGCTTCTTTATTACCAAATACCCCAAAAGTTCAAGTATTTAAAACCTATGGTACAGCCATGTTGGTCTATAAAGATATGGAGCTTGAATTTGTGGGGGCTAGAAAAGAATCGTATACCGAAGATAGTAGAAATCCAGAGGTTTCCTCAGGAACTTTGGAAGACGATCAAAAAAGAAGAGATTTTACCATCAATGCCTTAGCAATAAGTTTGCATAAAGATGATTATGGAACCTTGTTAGATCCATTTGATGGTTTAAAAGATTTAGAAAAAGGAATTATTAAAACACCTTTAAATCCTGATATTACCTATTCTGATGATCCGCTTCGTATGATGCGTGCCATTAGATTTGCCACTCAATTAAATTTTGAAATTGAAAAAAACTCAATTTTAGCCATCACTAAGAATGCATCTCGTTTAGCCATTATTACAAAGGAGCGCATCGTTGTAGAATTGAATAAAATTATTGATGCTTCTAAACCTTCTACAGGGTTTTTATTATTAGAAAAAACAAATTTATTAGAATTGATTCTTCCAGAATTAATTGCTTTAAAAGGAGTTGAAGAGGTTGAGGGTCAGAAACACAAAGATAATTTCTATCATACCCTAGAAGTCGTTGATAATATTTCCAAAGCTACTGAAGATACTTGGTTAAGATGGGCTGCTTTACTTCATGATATTGGAAAAGCACCGACCAAAAGATTTGATAAAAAAGTAGGATGGACTTTTCATGCACATGAGTTTGTGGGTTCTAAAATGGTCTATAAGTTATTCAAACGCTTAAAAATGCCATTAAACTCAAAAATGAAATTTGTGCAAAAACTAGTGTTATTAAGTTCTAGACCTATAGTTTTAGCGACAGAAGTTACAGATTCTGCGGTTAGAAGATTAATTTTTGATGCAGGTGATGATATAGATGCATTAATGACATTATGTGAGGCAGATATCACTACAAAGAATCCAAAAAAATTTGAACGCTATCACAAAAACTTTCAAAATGTTCGTGAAAAAATAAAAGAAGTTGAAGAAAGAGATCATATTCGAAATTTTCAACCTCCAATAAGTGGTGAGGAAATTATGAAAACTTTTAACTTGCAACCTTGCCGTGAAATTGGTCAGTTAAAAGAGGCTATAAAAGAAGCTATACTAGAGGGTGAAATTCCCAATAATCACAAGGCATCGTATGATTTTATGCTACAAAAAGGGGAGGAGCTTGGTTTAAAAATTGGGTAAACTATTCTTGAAATAACCTGTCAATTTTTTCAGAACAGTTTTTCCAAGAGTATTCTAGAGCCGTTTTTCTCACATCTATGGTTTTTTTGTCTGCCAATTTAATAAGCCTTATTACTTCTTGATAATCTGCATCAACATCAAATAAAAAACCATTGTACCCATCTGAAATTACATCGGGACAAAATCCTGTTTTTGAAGCTATAGGAAAACAATTAGACAACATGGCCTCTAATACAGGAACAGGCCCACCTTCTAATGTGGATGGAGAAATAAATATATCTATTTTAGTGTATAAATCAGGATAGGTTTCGTAGGGTTCATTATTGTAATAGATGAAGTTTGTCATTTTTTTCATTTCTTCATACTTTTCATATTGCTCCCAATACCTACCGATTAGATAAAATTTTCTTTCAGGCATATTTTTAACTAACTGGTATACCATTTCAGGGTTTTTACGTTCTCCAAATGCACTACAAAAACCAACAGCCCCTGTTTTTCGTTCATGTGCATAAAAGAAATCAGGGTCTGAAGCAATATGAATTATCGCAGTTTTATGAGCATTTAATCCGGCAGCAATTAGCTCTCTTTGTACTTTAGAATTTAAACATATTACCTTATCTGCTTTATTTAAGCACCATATTACATGACTTTCTGAAAAAGAAAAGGTCCAGTTTGGATGTGTAAACATCACAATATTTTTTTTATTTAAAATTTTAGGGTTGTGACGCATAGCTCTATAGAAGTATTGATGAAATACAAAAAAATATCCATCAGAATCTGGTAAGTCTCGAAGTCTATTGTGAAAATAGGTGTTGCTATGTAAACCAGAGAATTTTGCAAGACGTCTCACCTTTGCGCCAAATATCCAATCTTTGTCAGCCTCTCTTGCTACATAGGTAATTGACGAAAAAATACTTTTTTTATGTTTTTTTAGAAATTTAGAATGAAGAACAGCAATCAAATATTTCCATTTGAATAACAGTGAAAAAATGATTTTTTCTAAAAGCATCATTGTAGCGTTTGCATAGTTACTAACTTAAAGTAATCCCCTTTTTTAGCCAATAATTCGTCATGTTTTCCTTGCTCAATAATGACCCCTTTTTTCAATACAACAATATTATCAGCATTTTGAATGGTAGATAATCTGTGAGCAATAACTAATGATGTTCTATTTTTCATCATTTTTTCTAATGCAGTTTGAACCAATTGTTCAGATTCTGTATCTAACGCAGAGGTTGCCTCATCTAAAATCATAATTGGAGGGTTTTTTAAAACAGCTCTGGCAATTGATAAGCGTTGTTTTTGACCTCCAGATAATTTATTTCCTCCATCCCCAATATTAGTTTCATATTGCTCAGCTAGTTCTTTTATAAATTCATGAGCATTAGCTATTTCGGAGGCATTTCTAATTTCTTTTGCCGTAGCTTCCTGTTTTCCTAGTTTAATATTTTCTGATACAGTATCATTAAACAAAATAGAATCTTGAGTTACGATACCCATCAAACCTAATAATGATTTTTTAGATATATTTTTCACGTCATTTCCATCTATGGAAATACTTCCTTCATTTACATCATAAAAACGAGTTACCAAATTGGCTAAAGTAGATTTTCCACTACCAGATTGCCCTACTAGAGCAACTGAAGTTCCTTTGGGAACTTTTAGAGAAAAATCTTTTAATACATAGTCATCTTCATATTTGAATGATACATTTTTAAATTCAATTTCAGAATTAAAATCATCTTTATGAATAGCACTTGGACTGTCTTTAAGGATATCCTCTGTTTCTAAAATTGATAAAATTCTTTCTGCAGCAGCATTTCCTTTTTTAATGGTAAAACTAGCCTTTGAAATAGATTTAGCAGGAGTTATGATATTGTAAGCAAAGCCCAAAAAAGGTATGAATGCTGAGGGAGGAATCGATTTTTCAATTAAAACTAATGAACCACCATACCAAATTAATACACAAAAAACTAGAATTCCTAAAATTTCACTCACTGGAGCAGCAAGCTGAGTTCTTGTAAGAAGCTTATTCATTAATTTTTCAAACCGTAGGGTAGAGTTTTTAAACTTTGCACTAAAAACATCCTCTGCATTAAATCCTTTAATAACTCTCAGTCCAGTCAATGTTTCCTCCAATAATGATAAGAAATACCCTTGTTCTCTTTGAGTTTTATCAGAGGTTTTCTTCAGGTTTTTTCCCAAAATATTGATAATAAACCCAGCTATGGGAACAAAAACAAAAATAAAAATGGTTAGTTTAACACTTATAGCAAGCATGGAGATAATGGTAACAATAATCATTATTGGATCCCTAAAGATTAGCTCTAGTATAGATAAAAAAGAATAATGTACCTCAATGACATCTGGTCCAATTCTAGCCATGATATCCCCTTTCTTTTTTTCTGAAAAGTAAGAAATGGGTAAAGAAATCGTTTTCTGGTATAAATCGTTTCGAATATCCTTTAAAACGCCATTCTTTAAAAAAGTAATGGCATAGAATCCAAGGTAACTAAAAATATTTTTTAAGATGATAACAACTAGTATTAATGCGATAACAATTAGCAACTTCTTTTCTTGGTCATCACCTACCTTACTCATCATGAAAAAACTAAAATAGTCATTCATATACTCTCCTAGAGATGTAAAACCTGTATAGACAGGTTCAGCAATTTTTTTATCTTGATCCTCTCCAAATATCACTTGTAAAAGAGGCATTAAAACATAAAAAGATAGTGCCGAGAAAATGGCATAAAAAATATTGAATATGATGTTTAAAACCGCATATAGTTTATAAGGTTTAGCATATCGTAATATTTTTTTAAAATAGATCATTAAATAGCCATTTCAGTTATTATTCTATCAATTTTTTTGTCTAATTCTTGCTCTTTTGCTTTTGCATTTTCAATAGTATCAAGTTGAGATTGTACACTAAAGTAAAATTTAATTTTAGGTTCTGTACCACTTGGTCTGGCCGCTACTTTGGTTCCATCCTCTGTATGATAAATTAATACGTTAGATTTTGGTAGATGAATGCTCTTTTCTTCTCCAGTGATCATATTTTTTTCAGTAGATGCATCATAGTCATTCACAAATGTTACTTTAGATCCATCAATATGAGTTAGAGGGTTTTTGCGTAAATCAATCATTATTTTTTTGATTTGTGCTGCTCCATCCATACCTTTTTTCGTAAAAGAAACTAGTCTTTCTTTGTAAAAGCTATGTTTTGTGTATAGTTTTAGTAGCGTTTCGTAAAAAGAACTCCCATTTGATTTTGCAGCAGCTGCAATTTCACAGGCTAGTAGTGCAGAGGTTACAGCATCTTTATCTCTTACAAAATCTCCAACCATATATCCAAAACTTTCCTCTCCACCTCCAATAAAATCTAATTCTGGAAAATCTTTAATCATTTTTGCAATCCATTTGAATCCGGTAAGTCCAATTTTAGTTTCAACACCATAACTAGCAGCAATATCGTTTACCATTGAGGTAGAGACTATTGTAGAGCCAACAAATTGCTTCCCATTTAATTTTCCTTGCTGTTGCCATTGCTTCATTAAGAAATCTGTCATTACTACCATGGCTTGATTTCCATTCAGTAATTTAATTTTTCCTTCAGAATCTCTAACAGCAATTCCAATTCTGTCACTATCGGGGTCTGTTCCCAAAACAATATCTGCTCCAATTTTTTCAGCTAGAGCTGTCGCCATTTCTAAGGCCTCAGGCTCTTCTGGATTGGGTGATTTTACTGTTGGGAAATCTCCATTAGGTATTTCTTGTTCTTTGATACTATGAACTTGAGAATAGCCAGCTCTTTTTAAAACCTCTGGAATTAATTTAATGGAGGTTCCGTGTAATGATGTAAAAACAATTTTTAAATTTTCTCTTCCCTCAATGTCAAATGTTCCATTTTTTATAGAAGCCTTCCAAAAAGCTTCATCAACTTCAGCGCCAATTTCAGTGATTAATTCTGGTTTTGTATTAAAATTAATATCCGAAAAATCTAATGAGTTTACTTCATCTATAATACTCTTGTCTTGAGGAGGAACTATTTGACCACCATCTGTCCAGTACACTTTATAGCCGTTGTATTCTGGTGGGTTATGGGAAGCTGTTAATACAATACCGGCATGACAGTTTAACTCATTTACAGCAAAGGAAAGCTCAGGAGTTGGACGTAAATCTTCAAAAAGAACTACATGGATATCATTAGCAGATAATACTTCAGCAACCAACCTAGAAAATGTATCACTGTTATGTCTACAATCATATGCAATGGCTACTTTTAGTTTTTGATCTGTGTAGGTTTTTTTGAGATAGTTACACAAGCCTTGAGTCGCTTTCCCTAGGGTGTATTTATTTATTCTGTTAGTACCAGCACCCATCATTCCACGCATACCGCCAGTACCAAATTCAAGATCTTTATAAAATCTATCGGTTAAATCATCAGAATTTTCTGTGATCAGTTGTTGTATTTCATTTTGAGTTTCACTATCAAATGTATCTGATAGCCATAATGTAGCTTTTTCTTTAATATTTTTCATTGCTTTTAAATCCAATATTTATGGAGTTAGTAATTTAATTTCTCTTTGATTGTGTAATAGTCGCCTGCCTCTTTTGTTTTTAAAATAAGTTCTCCAATAAAGCCAGCCAAAAAAAGTTGAGTACCTAATATCATACTTACCATTGAGATATAGAACCAAGGATTGTCTGTGATCAAAATAGCTTTCATTCCTTGTGATATTTTGTAAAGTTTAGAAACGCCTAAATATCCTGCAGAGAAGAAGCCAAAGATAAACATAAGTGTTCCCCATAATCCAAAGAAATGCATGGGTCTTTTACCAAATTTTGACAAGAAAGAAATGGTAATAAGATCTAAAAATCCATTAATAAATCTACTCATGCCAAATTTTGTTTCTCCGTACTTTCTTGCTTGGTGTTGAACAATTTTTTCACCAATATTTAAGAACCCTTTATTTTTTGCTAAAACGGGTATATATCGATGCATTTCACCTCGTACCTTAACGGTTTTGACAACAATATTTCTATAAGCTTTTAAACCACAATTGAAATCGTGTAAATCTAAACCTGATGTTTTTCTTGCTGCCCAATTGAATAACTTTGAGGGAATATTTTTTGCAATAACATTGTCATATCTTTTCTTTTTCCAACCAGATACTAAATCAAACTTTTTTTCTGTAATTAGTTTATATAATTCAGGAATTTCGTCTGGGCTGTCTTGTAAATCAGCATCCATGGTAATCACTACGTTTCCAGTTGCAATTTGAAAACCAGCGTGTAAAGCTTGTGATTTTCCAAAGTTTTTTTGAAAACGAATGCCTTTCACACTACTTGTTTTTTGTGAAATTTCCTCTATGACTTGCCATGATGCGTCTGTACTGCCATCATCTATAAAGATCACTTCATATAAAAACCGATTGGACTGCATCGTTGATGCAATCCAATCAAATAGTTCTTTTAAAGATTCTTCTTCGTTAAATAAAGGTATGACAACAGAAATGTCCATTAATAATTATTTATGATGCAAAGTTAAACTATTCTTTACACTAAAAATAATTTCTAGTACTGGTCTTCTTCTGTTCTTTTCATAATGGCTCCTGCTATAGCAGAAATGATAAAACCAAAGAATGCAGCAGCCACTATACCAATTGCTGAGGTAATGGCTGGACTAGAAAATGTTTCCATCATTGATTTTGCAGCTTCTATCTGTTCAGATGTCATGTTAGCCTCTTCCCAGGCCATAACTTGTTTTTCCATCATAAGATTCATAAATTCAGGTTCAATAAAGTTCATAAAAATTAAATTATAAACTACCCCAATTAAAGCACTTATAATTGAAATCCCAACACCAATCTTAACAGATTGCCCCCATGATATGATGTTGTTGTTTACAGATTTAAAATTTTTGATCCCTAAAACTATTACAACTACCATAGCCACAAAACCTAATGTACCAACTCTCCAATCTTGATCTAAATGTATGCCTACTGCATAGGCCATTAAATTAATTAATATAGAAGTTAGCCCCAAGACAAGGCCGTAATTGAGCATAGTACTTTTGCTTGAAATATTATTATCCATAATTATTTGGTTTTTATTAATTCTTAATGATTTTTTTGTAAATATATAATTTTAATAGATGCTAATGATATCCATAACATTACTAAAACAATATATTAGTAACTAATTGTTTAATAATGTTACATTAAAAAAGGAGAAAGTTTCATTTGTTTAAATGAAAATTGGTTGTAGATTTGCCCCGGCAAGTCCTACACAACTAGCTCCCTCGGAATCTCCCAGGGCGGGAACGCAGCAAGAGTACTTGGTTGTAGCAGTGTGATGTAGGTAGCTTGCCTTTTTTTATGCTTTAAATTTTCTGTTTCTATTCTTATCTTCATCAAGTCATCATTCTAATTTCTAAATATTCTTTCTAGAAAGTATTCATAAGTCTGTTAATATCTAGCCATTAAAATCTGAGGTTTACATTCTTTCTTTTTAGATATTTGTTTTAAATTAATCTTTTTCATTTTGTATGTCTAAAGTAGTTTTAATCACAGGAGCTTCCTCAGGTATTGGAAAAGCTGCAGCTGAGTTTTTATCAGCAAAAGGCTTCAGGGTTTATGGTACCGGAAGAAATCCAAAAAATAATGAAAACGTTGAATATTCATTAATTCCTTTGGATGTTACAAAACCTGATACGATTTCTACAGCTATAAATTTAATTTTAGAAAAAGAAGGTCGTTTAGATGTCCTTGTAAATAATGCTGGAATGGGAATAACCGGACCCATAGAAGATACTCCTACAAATGAAATGAGAAAAGTTTTTGAAACTAATTTTTTTGGAGCCATAGATATGATGAAGGCAGTATTGCCTCAGATGCGAAAACAAAAATCAGGTACTATTATTAACGTTACATCTATTGCTGGATACATGGGTTTGCCCTTTAGAGGTGTTTATTCTGCAACAAAAGGAGCCTTAGACCTTGTATCCGAGGCTATTAGAATGGAAGTTAAAGAATTTGGAATTCAAGTAGCTACGATTGCCCCTGGTGATGTCGCTACCAATATAGCTGCAGGAAGATACCATACACCAGTCTTTGAGACTTCAGCCTACAAAGAAAAGTATCAGATGAATCTTGATTTAATGGATTTACATGTAGATACTGGTATGGATCCAATTAAAATGGCTGAAAAAATAGATGAGATCATACATTTAAAAAAACCAAATGTGCACTATAAAGTTGGTGCATTTATGGAGAAATTCTCGATACTTTTAAAGAAAGTTTTACCAAGTAAACGTTACGAAAAACTATTAATGAATCATTATAAATTATAACCTACAATCAAATTAATCATATGAAATTTTTTATTGACACAGCCAATTTAGAACAAATTAAAGAAGCCCAAGCTCTTGGAATATTAGATGGGGTCACTACAAATCCTTCTTTGATGGCAAAAGAGGGAATCACAGGTGAGGCAAATATTATTAATCATTATAAAGCAATATGTGAGGAGGTTGATGGACATGTTTCAGCTGAAGTAATCTCTACTGATTTTGAAGGTATGGTTAGAGAGGGAGAGGCTTTAGCCGCACTAAATCCACAAATTGTGGTCAAGTTACCTATGATTGCTGATGGTGTTAAAGCTTGTAAATATTTTTCAGACAAAGGAATCAAAACAAATGTTACTTTAGTTTTTTCAGCCGGTCAAGCTTTGTTAGCAGCAAAAGCTGGTGCTACTTATGTATCTCCATTTATTGGGCGCTTAGATGATATTTCTACTGATGGATTGAATTTGATTTCTGAGATTCGATTAATTTATGATAATTATATGTATGACACACAAATATTGGCTGCATCCGTAAGGCATACGATGCACATTATAGATTGCGCTAAAATAGGTGCAGATGTGATGACGGGTCCTTTAAGTGCAATTACAGGCTTATTAAAACATCCATTAACCGATATTGGTTTAGCCAAGTTTTTAGCAGATTACAAAAAAGGAAATTAAGATTTTTATTCTGGTATAATTATTAAAATCAGGGAATAAAGAAGTTGTTTACCTCTTTATTTCTTGATTTTTTTATTTTAACAATTAAATCATAGATAAAGGCAGTAACTTTGTAATAAGAAATTGAATAATTTTTTAACCAATAATGTATCCAAAGAAAGAACTAGCTCAAACTATTATTGCTGCATGTCGCCAATTTGAAATACAAACTGTAGTTATTTCACCTGGATCAAGAAACGCACCGCTAACTATTGGTTTTTCTAATGATAAAAATTTTGAAACGCTAAGTATCGTAGATGAGAGATGTGCTGCTTTTTTTGCATTAGGTATTGCTCAACAAAACCAAACACCTGTAGCATTAGTCTGCACATCAGGTTCAGCTTTGTTGAATTATTATCCTGCAGTAGCTGAAGCATATTACAGTCAGATTCCTTTGGTGGTCATTTCTGCAGACAGACCCTCTCGTTTCATTGATATTGGTGATGGACAAACCATCCGTCAAGAAAATGTCTTTAAGAATCATATCCTTTTCAGTGCAAACTTGAAAGAAAATGATTTTCATACTAATGGGGAAAAATTATCAAAAGCTTTTTCATTACTCCATAGCGTCAAAGGCCCTATTCATATCAATGCCCCTTTTGATGAACCTTTATATGAAACAGTTCCAAAAATGAATGATTTTTCATTTAAATTAAAAAAATCAGAAACCGAAACTAATATTGATTACAATAATTTAGCTCAACTTTGGAATAGTGCGACTAAGAAAATGATTTTAGTTGGAGTTCATTATCCAAATACAGCATTAGAGCTATTGTTAGATAAAGTAGCCGATGATCCCTCTGTTCTGGTATTGACAGAGACTACATCTAATCTGAACAATAAAAGGTTTATCAATTCCATAGATAATCTAATTTTTAATTTGACTAAACATGAATTTTCATCACTTCAACCAGAGATCCTGCTTACATTTGGAGGATTGATTGTCTCTAAAAAAATAAAAAAGTTTTTACGAGATTATCCTCCAACTGAACATTGGCACGTTAATGAATTAAGAGCTTTTGATACCTATCATGTTTTAAGTAAGCACATAAAAACTGACAGCAACTCTTTTTTTAATAATTTTCACAAACTTGTAAACTATAATAATGCTAGCACTTATGAATCTTCATGGACCAAGTATAAAAAATTAATTAGAGAAAAACATAACCATTATATCAGAACTGCACCCTATTCAGATTTAAAAGTATTTGATTTGATTTTAAAAGCTATTCCAGATTATTCTGAGGTACAGTTTAGTAATAGTGCTATTATTCGTTATTCTCAATTATTTGAAATGAATCCAACAATCACTGTTTTTTGTAATAGAGGAACTAGTGGAATAGATGGAAGCACAAGTACGGCCATTGGTGCTGCTTTTGCAACTCAAAAACCCACTACATTAGTTACAGGTGATTTAAGTTTTTTTTACGACAGCAATGCTCTTTGGAACAATTATATTCCAACAGATTTTAGAATTATAATTATAAATAATTCTGGAGGTGGAATTTTTAAAATTATTCCTGGACCAAAGAAATCTTCTGCCTTAGAATATTTTGAGACTCCACATTGTTTAACAGCAGAACATTTATGTGCTATGTTTGGATTTGATTACTTTGTAGCTCATAATTTAAAGTCACTAGAACAAGAATTAGTTAATTTTTACCATAAAGCTAATAAGCCAAAAATTCTAGAGATCTTTACGCCAAGTGATCAAAATGATGTAGTTTTAAAAGCGTATATAAATAACTTGAAATAAAAATGATAGCGTTGGAAATAGGACAAAAAGTTGCCATAACTATTGGTAAGGAAACATCACTAGGTTTTATTGTTTTAATTGAAGAATCTCTTGAGGGCCTGATTTATAAGAATGAGGTATTTACAGATCTAGAAGAGGGAATCACTACAGTTGGATATATAAAAAATATTAGAGAAGATCATAAAATTGATGTTTCTCTAAGACCGATAGGTTATAGACATACAATTGAAGATGATAAAGCTAAAATATTACACCAATTAATTCAAAAAAATGGTGAATTACAGCTAACTGATAAAAGCTCCCCTGAGGCTATAAAATTTCACTTACAAATGAGTAAAAAAGCTTTTAAAAGAGCTGTTGGAGCATTATATAAAGAAAAGAAAATTCTTCTTCATCAAGATAAAATAGAAAAAGTTTAATTCGTTTTATTCATCAAGCGCTCTACATTTTGATAAAATAAATCGGCATTTGGATCTCTTGGATTCATTTTTCCATATCCTAGACGAAATTGTTGAAGGGCACGTTTAAAATCTTTTCCAGATTCGTAATATTTTCCTAAGTAATAATGACCCATTTCTGAGGTCGGAAAAAGTTTTAAAATCATTTTACCAAAATCATCTAAATAATCCCCTCCCTCTTTGTCTAAGATGATATCTTCTATAGCAAAGACATCAGTTTTTCTAATTCCTAGGTTAGTGCCAAATAAAAATTCAATATCTAAATATTTAATTTCTAGGTAAGAGATGGCTTCAGGAGGACTTAAATTTTTAACTTTTTCATTGTATTCTGTTTTTGTGATCCCTGAGTAAATTTCAAAAACCTTAGCAAATGCTCTAAATATTCCCTCTCCAATAGCAGAGGAGGAACTAGGTGAACTCTTTAGTTCATCAAAAACTACATTAAAATTGTCTATTTCATATGATTTTATAAACTCACCGAAGTTTTTAATTTTTTCCTTCTTTTTGTCATTACTAAACGGATTACTAGAAAGATAAAAGTAGAAAGTGTTGTCTTCAGAACCTAATTCCTCTAGCGTATAAGATTCAATTTGATTTTTGATGGTATTTGACAATGTTGGATTTAAACATATATAGGCGTTGAAAATAGAATATTCTTCTTTAAGAAAATGAGTAATGTAGTTAGCGGTTAAACTTTCTCCAACAATTGTTAAAAAAGGGGAGGTTTTGTATGAGGCTTCTATATAAGGTATCATCTCATCTCTAATAAAGCGATAAAAATTCTCCGAATTATTATTTAGGTTACCATTAATAATATCATAACCAGCATCTTTATTTCGTGAGTCTTTCATGTCTATTCCCACAATAATTTGTTCAGGAGCTTGATCTAATTCGGCATAGTAATTAGAGGCACCTACATACAAATCAAACAATTTGTGACCATCCAATACTATGGCCAAAGGAAAATTTGAAATGGAATCTTTATCATAACTTTTGGGAAGATAAATGGTAAGATTTCTTGTATCATTTAATACCTCAGAATTGTATTTTTTAGAAATTGTTTTTTGACCAAAAGTCAATGAAATTGAAAAAAATATTAAAAGTGAAGTGAGTGTTCTCATGAATAAGGAGATTTTTTGTTAAAGATATATGTTTTAAAAAAATAAGAACATATAAATTGATACAATGTTGCTTTTGTCAATTAGGAATGTTTTATTTTTACAAAATCAAGAAGTTTTTACTTTTAGAACGATATAAATCTATAAATATGATTAAGCCTTCATGGAATACAGCAAAAATTTACGAGGATATTACGTATCAAAAATCAAATGGTGTAGCCAGAATTGCATTTAACAGACCCGATGTTAGAAATGCTTTTCGTCCAAAAACAACGAGTGAATTATATGATGCATTTTATGATGCCAGTGAAGATACTTCTATAGGAGTTGTTTTATTGTCAGCTGAAGGTCCCTCTTCAAAAGACGGTGTTTACTCATTTTGTTCTGGTGGTGATCAAAAAGCTAGAGGCCATCAAGGATATGTAGGAGATGATGGTTATCATAGATTAAATATTTTAGAGGTTCAACGCTTAATTAGGTTTATGCCTAAAGCTGTAATTGCTGTTGTGCCGGGTTGGGCTGTAGGTGGAGGACATAGTTTACATGTTGTTTGTGACCTCACATTAGCTTCTAAAGAACATGCTATTTTTAAACAAACTGATGCAGATGTTACCTCTTTTGATGGTGGTTATGGATCTGCATACTTAGCAAAGATGGTAGGGCAAAAAAAAGCTAGAGAAATATTCTTTTTAGGTAGAAATTATACTGCTCAAGAGGCTTATGAGATGGGAATGGTAAATGCCGTAATTCCTCATGAGGACCTAGAAAATACAGCGTATCAATGGGCACAAGAAATATTAGAAAAATCTCCAACCTCAATTAAAATGTTAAAATTTGCAATGAACTTAACTGATGATGGTATGGTTGGACAACAAGTTTTTGCTGGTGAAGCTACACGTCTGGCTTATATGACTGATGAAGCAAAAGAGGGAAGAGATGCTTTTTTAGAAAAAAGAAAACCAAACTTTCCAAAAAAATGGATTCCTTAATTTATCTCTAATTATTAATCTCGTATCATCTAATGAAAATAATTTGTATTGGGCGAAATTACGCCAAACACATAGAAGAGCTTGCCAACGAACGACCAGATAATCCAGTTGTTTTTTTAAAACCTGATTCTGCCATTTTACCTAATAAAAATCCTTTTTTTATTCCGCCTTTTTCAAATGATATTCATTACGAAGTTGAGGTGCTTATTAAAATTAATAAAGTAGGAAAGCATATCGCCTCAAAATTTGCATATAAATACTATGATGAAATTGGTTTAGGAATAGATTTTACGGCTAGAGATATTCAGCAAAAGTGCAAAGAAAAAGGGTTGCCATGGGAAAAAGCGAAAGCCTTTGATGGGAGTGCAGTTATCGGAAATTTTTACGATAAGAATGAATTTGATTTAGAGAATCTCTCTTTTCAATTGCTTAAAAATAATGAAATCGTTCAAAAGGGTAATACCCAGTCAATGCTCTGGAAAATTGATGAACTCATTAGTTATGTTTCTCAATACTTTACGCTAAAAAAAGGAGATATTATTTTTACAGGAACTCCTGCAGGAGTGGGTAAGGTTTCTGAGAATGATGTATTGATTGGAAATATTGAGGGTTTGAAAGCTTTTCAAATTAAAGTGAAATAAGTTTTATAGATTGAATTCTTCAGTAAAACAACATGTAATTTTATGAATGCAGAAATTATAACTATAGGAGATGAAATTCTTATAGGTCAAATAGTAGATACTAACTCTCAATGGATTGGAAAGGAACTAAATAAAATAGGGGTTTCTGTATATCAAATTTCATCAATTCAAGATGAAGAATTGCATATTTTGAATGCATTTAAAGAAGCACAAAGTAGAGCAGATATCGTAATTATTACGGGTGGTTTGGGTCCTACTAAAGATGATATTACTAAAAAAACCATTGCAAAGTTTTTCAATGATAAAGATATAGTAGAATATCCTGAGGTGATAGATCATATTCAAAGGATGTTTAAAAAATATAATATTCCTTACAACAAAGTACAACAATATCAGGCTCAATTGCCATCAAAGGCCACTCTATTAATGAACAAAATGGGTACTGCACCAGGAATGTGGTTTTATGAGAATGATACAGTTTTTGTCTCCATGCCTGGGGTGCCATATGAAATGAAGGGATTGATGAAAAATGAAGTAATTCCAAGAATTCAAGAACAATTTAAACTGCCTTTTATCATTCATAAAACTGTGATGACTTATGGTCAGGGTGAAAGTATCATTGCTGAAAGAATAGAGAATTGGGCAAATAAACTTCCCAATTTTATTAAACTTGCTTATTTACCCTCTTTTGGAAGAGTGCGTTTAAGATTATCAGCTAAAGGTCCGGAAAAACAAGTTTTGGAAGATCGTTTAGATTCGGTATTACAAGAATTATATTTATTACTGTCAGACATCATTACGGGTCATGAAAGTGGTGTAACTATTGAAGAGCACATTGGTAACCTTTTAAAAAGTTCAAACAAAACACTCTGTACAGCAGAGAGTATGACTGGAGGTAAAATTGCTTCAACAATAGTTTCAGTTCCAGGATCTTCAGCTTATTTTAATGGAGGTGTTATTGCTTACAGCTCAAAAATAAAACAGGAGTTGCTTGGTGTTTCTCCCGAAACTATAAAAAATCACTCTGTAGTAAGTTCCGAAGTTGTTCAAGAAATGGCAATTTCAGCAAGAAAAACAACAAAATCAGATTATGCTATTGCTGTAAGCGGAAATGCAGGTCCAACATCAGACAATACTTCATCTGCAGTTGGTGTCGTTTTTATTGCCATAGCCTCAGATAAAGGAGTTGTTGTCGAAGAGTTTAATTTTGGACATCCTAGAGAAAAAGTTATCAATAGAAGCGTAAATAAATCATTACAAATGCTACAACAAGAAATTCTAAAAAAATAAGCAAAATTGTTTTTGTAGGATTTTAAAAAAATTGTAGATTTGCACCTCGTTTAAAGAAAAGAAATTAAAACTGTAAGAAGATGTCTAGAGTTTGTGAATTAACAGGAAAAAAAGCCATGGTAGGAAACAATGTTTCTCATGCTTTGAATAGAACGAAAAGAAAGTTTAACGCTAATCTTATGACTAAGCGTTTTTACATTCCAGAAGAAGACAAGTGGGTTACATTAAAAGTTTCTGCTTCTGCGTTAAAAAATATTAATAAGAAAGGAATCTCTGCAGTTATTAAGGAGGCAAGAGAGAAAGGTTTCTTAACTAAGTAAATTTCTAGAAAATTATAGAAAGATGGCAAAAAAAGGAAACAGAGTTCAAGTAATCTTAGAATGTACAGAACACAAAGCATCTGGTAAACCAGGTACTTCTAGATATATTACAACTAAGAACAAAAAAAATACTCCAGATAGAATTGAAATTAAAAAATTCAATCCTATTTTGAAGAAAATGACAGTTCACAAAGAAATCAAATAAATAGACTTTTTCACGAAGTTGAAAAAAGTTGGAAAATAAAATATAAGGACATGGCAAAGAAATCAGTAGCATCGTTACAGACAGGTTCAAAAAGACTTAGTAAAGCAATCAAGATGGTAAAATCTCCAAAAACTGGTGCATATACTTTTGTTGAATCTATTATGGATCCTAAAAAAGTAAATGAATTTTTAGCTAAAAAATAAATTCATTTATCATAAAATTATCAAACTACTTTCCATCAAGAAAGTAGTTTTTTTTATGCCACTAATTTGGTTAAATTTGAAAGACTTTAACATTGAACATAATTCATGAGTTTTTTTAAAAAGATATTTTCAAAAGAGAAAAAAGAATCCTTAGATAAAGGGTTAGAAAAATCTAAATCTAGTTTTTTCACTAAACTATCTAAGGCAGTTGCCGGAAAGTCTAAAGTAGATGATCATGTTCTTGATACCCTAGAAGAGGTGCTAGTTTCCTCTGACGTGGGTGTGGAGACTACACTTAAAATTATTGATAGAATTGAAGCAAGAGTAGCTAAAGATAAATATCTTGGAACTGATGAGTTAAATACTATTTTAAGAGATGAGATTGCTGGTCTTTTATCTGAAACAAATTTAGGTAACGCTACAGATTTTAGTATTCCAGCTCAAAATAAACCTTATGTTCTCATGGTGGTTGGAGTCAATGGTGTTGGTAAAACTACCACCATAGGAAAATTGGCATCACAATTTAAAAAGAAAGGCTTAAAGGTTGTTTTAGGAGCCTCAGATACATTTAGAGCTGCAGCTATAGATCAACTTCAAGTTTGGGCAGATAGAGTAGAGGTACCGCTAATTAAACAAGAAATGGGATCTGATCCTGCATCGGTAGCCTTTGATACACTTACTTCAGCTGTTTCTCAAAATGCTGATGTAGTTATTATAGATACTGCAGGAAGATTACACAACAAGGTAAACTTAATGAATGAGCTCACCAAGATAAAACGAGTGATGCAAAAAGTGGTTAATGATGCACCTCATGAGGTTTTATTGGTATTGGATGGATCAACTGGTCAAAATGCTTTTCAGCAAGCAAAACAATTTACGCTTGCTACTGAGGTAAGTTCATTGGCGGTTACAAAACTTGATGGAACAGCAAAGGGAGGTGTTGTAATTGGAATCTCAGATCAATTTCAAATACCGGTTAAATATATTGGTGTAGGTGAGGGAATTGATGACCTTCAGGTTTTTAATAAAAATGAATTTGTAGATTCTTTTTTTAAATAATTCTTACAAAATTTAAATAAGCCTAGTTAATTTATTTTAAATGTGTGAATTTATTTAGTCAACATAAAGTTAAAAATATCATTCCCTTTGATGGTGAAGCAGATTATCATGGTTTAGTTTTTTCTAAAGATGAGTCTGAACAATATTTAAAAATTTTATTTGAGGAAATACCCTGGAAAAATGATGAGGCTATTATTTTCGGTAAACATCATATCACAAAAAGAAAAGTGGCTTGGTTTGGTGACAAAGCCTATAATTACAAGTATTCTGGAATAACAAAGCAGGCACATCTTTGGACTCCCAATTTGCTGAGGATAAAACAAAAAGTAGAGGAAATTTCCTTAACTACCTATAATTCTTGTTTGTTAAATTTGTATCATGATGGAGCTGAAGGTATGGGTTGGCACTCTGATGCTGAAAAAACGCTTTTAGATCATGGAACCATTGCTTCGTTAAGTTTTGGAGCTGAACGTAAGTTTTCATTAAAACACAAAGCAACAAAGCAACGCGTGGATATTTTACTAGAAAATGGAAGTTTATTACTTATGAAGGGGGCCATCCAAAAAAAATGGCTTCATAGACTTCCCCCAACAAAAAAAGTCTTATCTCCAAGAATTAATCTTACATTTAGAACTGTAATTATATAAAGATTTGGTAAATAATCAAGATTCAATCAACCTCAATAAGTACATCAGTGCAACAGGAATATGTTCCAGAAGAGAGGCTGAAAAATTAATTATTGATGGACGGGTTACTATTAATGGAGCTCCTACTAAACTTGGCAATAGAGTGATAGAAGGTGATGAGGTTAGGATAGATGGGAAACCCCTTAATCCCAAACCTAAAACTCGCTATATAGCCTTAAATAAACCTGTTGGTATCGTTTGTACTACAGATGCTAAAGAGCGTAAAAATATTGTAAAATATATCAATTACCCAGAGAGACTTTTTCCAGTAGGAAGGTTAGATAAACCCTCACAAGGCTTAATTTTTTTAACTAATGATGGTGATATTGTTAATAAGATTTTACGAGCAGGGAATAATCATCAAAAAGAATATCATGTTACCGTAGATCAGGTAATTACAGCTAATTTTATAAAAAAAATGAGTAATGGAATTCCTATCTTAGATACCATTACTCAAAAATGTTTGGTAGAGAAGATAAGTAATTACCAATTTAAAATTGTACTCACTCAGGGTTTAAATAGACAGATTAGAAGAATGTGTGAGTACTTAAATTATAAAGTAAAAAAACTGGAACGGACTAGAATCATGAATGTAAGCTTACGTGGTTTAGCCTACGGAGATTGGCGAGAACTCACGACTAAAGAAGTTGATGAATTGAATAAAATTATAGCTTCCTCCTCAAAAACTGCTGAAGCTTCTGTTGATGAAAATAAGAAAAGAGCATTTGGAAGAAAACGTAATCATTACAAACAAAATAAAAGAAAATCTTAAGTTTCTTTTACAAGACCTCATATCTCGTTTTATGTATCTTTGCAACCGATGAAATTTGAACTAAAAGGCCAAGACCCAAAAAGTAACGCTAGAGCAGGAAAAATCACTACAGATCATGGAGTGATAGAAACGCCTATTTTTATGCCTGTAGGGACCGTAGGTACTGTAAAAGGTGTTCACCAAACAGAATTAAAGACTGAGATTAATCCTGACATCATTTTAGGAAATACCTATCATCTCTATTTGAGACCCACTACAAAAATTTTAGAACAGGCAGGGGGGTTGCATAAATTTATGAATTGGGATAGAAATATTCTGACAGATAGTGGTGGATATCAGGTATATTCTTTATCTGGAAGAAGAAAAATTAATGAGGAGGGAGTTAAATTTAAGAGTCATATCGATGGTTCTATGCATTTTTTTACACCTGAAAATGTAATGGAAATTCAGCGTAGTATTGGGGCAGATATTATCATGGCTTTTGATGAATGTACTCCTTATCCGTGTGATTATAATTATGCTAAAAGATCGATGCATATGACCCATCGTTGGTTAAAAAGATGCATTAAACACTTAAGTAAAACACCTTTAAAATATGATTATAATCAAACTTTTTTCCCAATTGTACAAGGAAGTACTTACAAAGATTTAAGAAAACAATCTGCAGAATTTATTGCTTCTGTTGAAGCAGAAGCTAATGCTATAGGTGGTCTTTCTGTTGGCGAACCGGCAGAGGAATTATATGCAATGACAGAAATTGTATGTGATATTTTACCTGAAGACAAACCGCGATATTTAATGGGTGTGGGAACTCCTATCAATATTTTAGAAAATATAGCTTTGGGAGTTGATATGTTTGATTGTGTGATGCCAACAAGAAATGCCAGAAACGGAATGCTTTTTACAGCGCATGGGAGCATCAATATTAAAAATAAAAAGTGGGAAAATGATTTTTCAGCTATAGATGATATGGGAATTACTTATGTAGATACTTTATATAGTAAAGCTTACTTGAGACATTTATTTGCTTCAAAAGAATTATTGGGAAAACAAATTGCTTCAATACATAATTTAGGATTTTATCTTTGGTTAACCAGAGAAGCAAGAAAACATATCCTATTGGGGGATTTTGCTGTATGGAAAGATAAGATGGTCAAACAGATGAATAAAAGACTATAGTGAAAAAATTAGATTGGTACATACTAAAAAGATATTTGGTAACCTTTTTGTTTACCCTACTTATCCTTATTCCAATAGCGGTTGCAATTGACATTTCTCAACGAGTAGATAAGTTTTTAGCTCATAGTGATTTAGGTGTTGGGCAGATTGTAGATGAATACTATAAGAATTTTATTATTTATTATGCTAATACATTCATGCCGCTAGCTTTATTTATTGCTGTAATATTATTTACTTCAAAACTTTCAAATAACACTGAAATTGTAGCGATGACAAATGCTAAAATTTCATTTACAAGGTTTTTATATCCCTATATGGTTGGAGCTTCACTTGTTACTGTGATGGCATTGGTTATGAATCATTTTGTAGTTCCAAACAGCAGTAAAGAACGTAAAAAGTTTGAAAAAGAATTTTTCAATAAAAAAAGGTTTAAAGATAATATTGTTGAAAATTTCAGTTTACAACTCAATGATAGTACATACATGTATATCAAAAGTTACAGTTTTAAATCATCTCAAGGAAGTTTTTTTTCTATTGAAAATTATAAGGGTATTGAATTAGTACAGAAACTTACAGCAGATAATATTCGTTGGGTTAATAAAGACAGTACGTTTAAGTTAACACGTTATAAACTAAGAAAAGTTTTTAAAGATAGAGATAGTATTTTTTCTGGAACAAGTATTGATACTGCATTTACATTTACCCCAAAAGATTTTTTATATAAGTCAGCGCTTGCTCAAGAATTACCATCACACGAATTGTCTGATTTCATTAAAATTTCTAAAAAAAGAGGGGTTAAAAATTTAAATGCTTACTTGGTAGAATTTCATAAAAGAACAAGTTTACCCATAGCATGCTATATCTTAACTTTAATTGCGGTAGCTTTGGCTTTTAAGAAGAAAAGAGGAGGTATTGGTGTCAATTTAGGTTTAGGTGTAAGCATTATGTTTATTTATGTTTTCTTTTTAAAAGTAGCAGAAGTTCTTGGAGCTGTTGCTGGTGTTAATCCATTAATTTATGTATGGATACCAAACATTATTTTTGGGTTACTAGCATTTTATCTTTACGTAAATGCGAGAAAGTAATCTAAAATATTACATTCATCTTCATCTCATTGTTTTCATTTGGGGGTTTACTGCAATTTTAGGAAAATTAATATCAATTGATGCTATTCCTTTAGTTTGGTTTAGAATGTTATTAGCCTCTGTTTTTATTTTTCTTTATTTCTTTTTCAAAAAAAAATCATTCAAATTAGATAAAACGTCATTGGTTAAGTTTTTTTTATCTGGAATTATAATCGCACTTCATTGGATTACATTTTTTAAAGCCATTAAAGTTTCAAATGTTTCTGTGGCATTAGTAACCATGAGTACAGGTGCTTTTTTTACGTCGTTTATTGAGCCATTTTTCTTTAAAAGAAGAATAAAAGCGATTGAAATTGTTTTAGGCCTAATGGTTGTAGCAGGTCTATATATTATTTTCAGTTTTGAATCACAATACACCTTAGGAATTATTTATGCGTTAATTTCTTCTTTTTTAGCAGCTCTATTTTCTGTTCTAAACGGACTGTTTGTGAAAAAATACAATGCCTCGATTATTTCTTTTTATCAACTTTTTTTTGGCGCTTTTTTTATTACCATATTTTTGCTTTTTCAAGGGGCTTTCACAGTAGATTTTTTCAAATTACCAAGCTCAGATTGGCTTTACTTATTGTTGTTAAGTAGTGTGTGTACAGCATATGCATTTATTGTGTCTGTTGATGTAATGAAACATTTAACACCCTATACGGTTATGCTTACAATAAATTTAGAACCTGTATATGCAATTATATTAGCTTTGATTGTATTTGGTGAAACGGAAAAAATGAATTCTGAGTTTTATTTAGGGGCTTGCATTGTTTTATTCGTAGTAGTATTAAATGGAGTTCTAAAAAACATGAAAAGTATTGTAAAGAAAGTTGGTAAGTATAAACCCTCAAAAAAATAGATTAGATTGTAAATTGACTCAATTTTTGTAGTAAGTTTGTAATGATTAACAACAGATTTTTTTGAATCGATTTTATAGATAACAAATTACCAAACTATGGAATACTTAGACTTCGAATTGCCTATTAAAGAATTGAAAGAACAATTAGAAAAATGTTATGAGATAGGTGTAGATAGCGATGTTGATGTTATTGCAACATGTAAAAAAATTGAAAAGAAGTTAGAAAAAACAAAAAAAGAAATTTATAAAAATTTAACTCCGTGGCAAAGAGTTCAGTTGTCTAGACATCCCAACAGACCTTATACCCTTGATTATATCAAGGCAATATGTGGTGATACCTTCATGGAATTACATGGGGACAGAAATGTGAAAGATGATAAAGCTATGATTGGTGGTTTAGGGAAAATAGGAGATCAGTCTTTTATGTTTATTGGTCAACAAAAAGGTTACAATACAAAAACACGTCAGTACAGAAACTTTGGGATGGCAAATCCTGAAGGATACAGGAAAGCATTGCGCTTAATGAAAATGGCTGAAAAGTTTAGGATCCCTGTGGTTACTCTATTAGATACTCCAGGAGCTTATCCGGGATTAGAAGCAGAGGAAAGAGGTCAGGGAGAGGCTATTGCTAGAAATATTTTGGAAATGACTCGGTTAAAAACACCTATTATTACTATAGTTATTGGTGAAGGTGCTTCTGGAGGTGCTGTAGGTATTGGTGTTGGTAACAGAGTATATATGATGGAAAATACTTGGTATACCGTTATTTCTCCTGAATCTTGTTCTTCAATTTTGTGGAGAAGTTGGGAGTTTAAAGAACAAGCAGCTGCAGCTTTAAAGCTTACAGGTGAAGACATGAAACGTTTAAAATTAATAGACGGAATCATAAAAGAACCTGTAGGGGGTGCTCATTCAAACAGGGAAGGAGCTTTCGAGTCTGTTAAAAATACAATCCTAAGCGCTTTTGAGGAATTAAAAGAGCTATCAGACGAGGAAATCGTAAATTCCAGAATGGAAAAGTATGCCGAAATGGGAGTTTACAAAGAATAGATTTAAATCCCAGGTAATTCATCTAATATTTTTCTTAATGCTGGATTAGCTGGGCTTAGGGTATTACTGTCTATTAAATTGCCGTTAGGATCAATTAAGATAAAACGTGGAATACTACGTATCATATAAGCTTTAGAAAAGCGAGCATCGTCTTTTCCTGCCCATAGTTGAATTCCAGTCAAATTTCTTTCTTTTACCATTTTCACCCATTTATTACGCGCTTTTTCCCAACTTCCGTTAGACCTTCTATCATCATCTGTGGAAATACTAACAAATGAAATGTTCTTGTTCTTATACTCTTTTTCAAGCATTTTTAGATATGGAAATTGAGCGATACATGGTCTGCACCAAGTGGCCCATATATCAATGTACACATAACGCCCCAAAAAATCAGAAAGTGATGAGGTTTCACCGTTGAAATTTTCATAATTTGAAAAATCAGGAGCTTTATTCCCTTTTTTTAATTTTTCTTCATTACTTACTTTTTCTAGGATTTGAGCATGCATAAGATCATAATTATCCTCTAATTGTTTAAAAAAGTTTTCATTTTGCTCTTCAGAATTTTTCACCATTAACTCATTGGCATTGGGGTAATTTTTTGAAATACTGTCCATTCCTTCTCTGAAATATTTTATTTTGTTTAAAAAATCTTCTTTTTCTAGGATCATAAATCCTCTGATATTTCCAGAGCTTTGGCCAAAATTATAACGGCTTACAAAATAATTATTACTATCTGCTCCTTCATCATTTCCTTCGTAGTTAAAACTTTCGAAAAAATGGTTTGAATTACTACTTAATTTTAAGTGGTATCCATTTTTTAGAAAAATTATTCCCCTAGCATTACTTGAGGTGTAAATATTAAATAAATTTTCTTCTGAAACTTTAAGCGTGTCTTTAAAGGTTCCATCTTTAGATATTTTTATAATTTTAGAAAAGTCGTTACCTAAGATGGTAAGAATAGAATCTGTTGAATTTTCTATAGTTCCACTGAATGTTATGTATCCTTTAGGGTGTTCTGATATGCAAGAACTCATAAAGGTTAAGATTATCATAATTAAACTCAGTCTCCTCATCAATACTAAATTTTAAATTTTTTCAAAGATAAATACTATTTGAATAGAAAAATTGTTAAAATTTGTTGCATAATCGACATCGTTTGCAGACTTTTACAATGATAAGTTATCTTTATGAATCCAACACATATCATAGACTCTAAACCATTAGATCTTAGTATTATACAGAATATATTAGTTCATGATAAAAAGCTTTCACTTTCTGAGAGTGCTAAAGATCGTATAAAAAAATGTAGGGTTTATTTAGATGATAAAATGTCATCAGTAGTAAAACCAATATATGGAATTAATACAGGATTTGGTGCCCTATATAACGTAGAAATAAAAGGGGAAAATTTACAGAAATTACAAGAGAATTTAGTGATGAGTCACGCTTGTGGAGCTGGAGAAGAGGTTCCAGAAGAAATTATTAAATTGATGTTGTTGTTTAAAATACAATCATTAAGTTTTGGTCATTCAGGAGTCCAATTAGCAACTGTGAATCGTTTAATAGATTTTTACAATAACAATATCTTTCCAGTAGTTTATGAACAAGGTTCTCTAGGTGCTTCAGGAGATTTATCACCTCTGGCACATCTAGCATTGCCATTGATTGGATTGGGAGAGGTCAAATTTAAAGGACATCGCATTTCTGGACAAGAAATTCTAGATCGTTTCAATTGGGAGAAAATTAATCTTCAATCCAAGGAAGGTTTGGCTTTACTCAATGGGACTCAGTTTATGACTGCCTATGGGATACATAATTTATTAAAAGCACATAAAATTTCATATTTATCTGATTTAATTGGTGCAATTTCATTAGAGGCTTTTGATGGAAGAATAGAGCCTTTTAATGAGTTAGTTCATCTGGTTCGTTCTCACAATGGTCAAATAAAGACCGCTCAAAGAGTCAGGAATTTCTTAAACGAGAGTCAGCTTATAAAACAAGAAAAAAAACATGTCCAAGACCCCTATTCATTTCGATGTATACCTCAAGTCCACGGAGCCACCAAAGACACAATTAAATTTGTAACAAAAACCTTTTTAACAGAAATAAATTCAGTTACTGACAATCCTAATATTTTTGTTGAAGAAGATCAAATCATTTCTGGAGGGAATTTTCATGGTCAGCCCTTGGCATTGGCATCAGATTTTTTAGCCATAGCCATGTCCGAATTAGCAAATATTTCAGAACGCAGGACCTATCAATTAGTTTCTGGACATAGAGATTTACCTCCATTTTTAGTCTCTAACCCTGGTCTTAATAGTGGATTTATGATTCCTCAATATACGGCAGCTAGTATCGTCAGTCAGAATAAACAATATGCTACACCAGCGAGTATAGATTCTATAGAATCAAGTAATGGACAGGAAGATCATGTAAGTATGGGTGCTAATGCAGCAACTAAATGTAAAAAAGTAATTGATAATGTTCAGACTGTAATTGCTATTGAATTATTTACAGCTTCTCAAGGCTTGTTTTTCAGAAAATTAAAGAGCTCACCATTTTTAGAATCATTTGTAAATTCATTCAGAAAAGAGGTTGCGATAGTTTTAGAAGATAGAGTTATGTTTGATGCTATAAAGAACGCATCAAATTTTATAGATACCTTCGAGACTGATACCGATGAATTGTATTAGTTGAATTTAAAAATAGTAAGGTAATAAAATTAAAAACCCAGGCGTTAGCTTGGGTTTTTAATTAATCTTTAGCCTCTGTTTTTTTTTCTTTGGCTTTCTTTCCTTTTTTTATTTTTATAGTAAGATTATTTTTTTGTTCATCTAAATCCATAGTAATTGTATCACCCTCAGTTAATTTAGAATTTACAATTTCTTCTGCCAAAGCATCCTCAATGTATTTTTGAATAGCTCTCTTAAGGGGTCTAGCTCCATACTTTTTATCAAAACCTTTGTCTGCTATATAATCTTTCGCTTTATCGCTTAGCTTTAGTGTATAGCCCAAATCTAGAATCCTATGAAGTAACTTGTCAAGTTCTATGTCTATTATAGAATGAATATCTTCTCTTTCCAATGCATTAAATACAATTACATCATCAATTCTATTTAAGAACTCTGGAGCAAAAGATTTTTTTAAAGCACCTTCAATAATTCCTTTAGCAATTTCATCTGATTGATTTTTTCTTGCAGAAGTTCCAAAACCAACTCCAGTTCCAAAATCTTTTAGTTGGCGAGCTCCAATATTTGAAGTCATAATGATTATGGTATTTCTAAAATCAATTTTTCTACCCAAACTATCCGTGATATGACCATCATCTAGAATTTGTAATAACATGTTAAATACATCCGGGTGAGCTTTTTCAATTTCATCTAATAAAACCACTGCATATGGTTTTCTTCGAATTTTTTCTGTTAATTGACCACCTTCTTCATAACCAACGTATCCAGGAGGTGCACCAACGAGTCTGGAAATTGCAAATTTTTCCATGTATTCACTCATGTCAATTCTAATTAGAGAATCTTCAGAGTCAAATAGTTCACGAGCTAATACTTTTGCTAATTGTGTTTTTCCAACACCAGTTTGTCCAAGGAAAATAAAAGAGCCTATAGGTTTATTTGGGTCTTTTAATCCCACTCTGTTTCGTTGAATCGCCTTCACAACTTTTGAAACAGCTTCATCCTGCCCAATTACTTTTCCTTTGATCATTTGAGGTAATTCTCCTAGTCTGTGGCTTTCTGCTTCAGCCACTCTATTCACAGGAATTCCAGTCATCATTGAAACAACTTCTGCTACATTATCCTCCGTAACAATCTCCCTGTTTAATTTTGAATCGTCTTCCCATTGCTCTTGAGCAGAATGTAAAGCAGCTTCTATATTCTTTTCATCATCACGTAATTTTGCAGCTTCTTCATATTTTTGTCCATTAACAGCTTTGGTTTTTTGTTCACGAATAACCACCAATTGATTTTCTAATTTTAGTATTTGGTCTGGAACCACAATACTAGTTATATGAATTCTAGAACCTGCTTCGTCTAATGCGTCAATAGCTTTATCGGGCAAATATCTGTCTGTCATATATCTGTTGGTTAGCTTAACACAAGCATCTATGGCCTCATCAGTATAATTTACATGGTGATGTGCTTCATATTTCTCTTTGATGTTATTTAGTATTTGTATGGTTTCTTCAACACTGGTTGGATTCACAATTATTTTTTGAAAACGTCTTTCTAACGCACCGTCTTTTTCAATATTAGTTCTGTATTCATCTAGTGTTGTAGCACCAATACATTGAATCTCTCCTCTGGCTAAAGCAGGTTTTAACATATTAGACGCATCTAATGATCCTGTAGCACCGCCTGCACCAACAATGGTGTGAATTTCATCTATAAATAAAATGATGTCATCATTTTTTTCAAGTTCATTCATTAAGGCTTTCATTCGTTCTTCAAATTGGCCTCTATATTTTGTACCCGCTACTAAACTGGCTAAATCCAAAGAAACAATTCTTTTATCAAAAAGAATTCGAGACACTTTTCTATTGATGATCCTTAGTGCAAGTCCTTCAGCTATTGCAGATTTACCAACCCCAGGCTCACCAATTAACATAGGATTATTTTTTTTACGTCTACTCAGAATTTGTGATACACGCTCTATTTCTTTTAGACGTCCCACAACAGGATCTAATTTTCCGGTTTCAGCTAAGAAAGTTAAGTCTCTACCAAAATTATCTAATACAGGTGTTTTAGATTTTTTATTGACTTTACTTTTTTTAGATTGATCATATGGGTTTGATTTTTCTGAAGCAAATTCACTATCTTCAGAAGGGGTTTCTGAAATAGGGTTTGTAGTTATATCATCATCTACATTATCAGTATGAAGTTCCTTATATAGCATTTTAGCTTGATCATAATCAACATCATATTTGTTTAATAATTTAGTAGATGGATCATTTTCATTCCGTAAAATGCATAGTAACAAATGAGCAGTATCTATAGCCTCACTTTGGTATAATTTAGCTTCTAAAAAAGTTGTCTTTAGCGCTTTTTCGGCTTGTCTAGTTAAATGGAGACTTTTTTTCTTATTACCTTCAAGGATTGCTGGAGCGGCAGGATTTAGTAATTCAAGCTTTTTTCTTACCAATTCTAAATCAATTTGAAAAGTGAGTAATATTTCTATTGCTTTTCCGTCTCCTTTTCGAATTAATCCTAGAAGTAAGTGCTCAGTTCCAATGAAGTCATGACCTAATCTAAGAGCCTCTTCTTTACTAAACGTTATTACATCTCTTACTTTGGGTGAAAAATTATCGTCCATATCTCGCTTTTTCTTTATTGTAAATTTAACCTTTTTTGCCTTATAAAACACAAAAAGAATGCCATCAATTGAAAACTGACAATTTGACCCTAAAATTGACATCCGAAAGGCTTGTAAATCAGGGGTATAAATCTGGTTGAGAATTTATCAATAAATGTTAATAACTATGGGCTTTTCAAGCGTTAAAATCTTTGTTGAAAATAGGAATTATAGTATCTTGCTAATTCTAAATAAATCAGTAAAAATTAAACAATAAAAACAAGGTATGGCAGAGGGAGAAAAGTTGATTCCTATTAACATAGAAGAGCAGATGAAATCTGCGTATATTGATTATTCAATGTCCGTTATAGTTTCCAGAGCATTACCCGATGTAAGAGATGGGTTAAAACCAGTTCACAGGAGAGTTTTATATGGGATGCACGAGTTGGGAATAAAAGCTACTGGATCTTACAAAAAATCAGCAAGAATTGTTGGTGAAGTATTAGGAAAGTACCATCCACATGGAGATACTTCAGTTTATGATTCTATGGTTCGTATGGCACAAAATTGGAGTGTTCGCTACATGATGGTTGATGGTCAAGGAAATTTTGGTTCCGTTGATGGCGATAGTCCTGCAGCAATGCGATACACAGAAGTTAGAATGCAGAAAATATCTGAGGACATGTTGTCAGATATAGAAAAAGACACCGTTGATCATAGACTTAATTTTGATGATACTCTTCATGAACCTACCGTTCTTCCTACAAGAATTCCAAACCTTTTAGTGAATGGAGCTTCAGGTATAGCAGTTGGTATGGCTACTAACATGGCTCCACATAATCTAACGGAAGTTGTAAATGGAACGCTAGCATATATTCAAAATAAAGATATTGAGGTTGATGAATTAATGGAGCATATAAAGGCACCAGATTTTCCAACCGGAGGAATAATTTATGGATATGAAGGAGTAAAAGACGCTTTTCATACCGGAAGAGGTAGAATAGTCATGCGTGCTAAAGCTATAATTGAGGAAGTTAAAGGACGAGAATGTATTGTGGTTACTGAAATTCCTTATCAAGTCAATAAAGCAGATATGATTAAAAAAACTGCTGAATTAGTTAATGATAAAAAGCTAGAAGGAATTTCAAACATAAGAGATGAATCTGATAGAAATGGAATGCGGATTGTTTATGTATTAAAGCGTGATGCGATTCCTAACATTGTTCTAAACAAATTATATAAATATACAGGTTTACAAACCTCTTTTAGTGTTAATAATATTGCGCTTGTTAATGGACGTCCAGAACAACTAAACTTAAAACAGTTAATACACCATTTTGTTGAACACAGACATGAAGTAGTTGTTAGAAGGACAAAATTTGAACTTAAAAAAGCCGAAGCTAGAGCTCACATTTTAGAAGGATTAATCATAGCTTCTGATAATATTGATGAGGTAATAAAAATAATTAGAGGCTCTAGTAACGCTGATCTGGCTCGTGAAAGTTTAATTAAAAGATTTGAATTAACTGAAATTCAAGCTAAAGCAATTGTTGAGATGAGGCTACGTCAGTTAACTGGTCTTGAGCAAGATAAGTTAAGGGGAGAGTTTGAAGATATAATGAAAACAATCATTGATCTCAAGGATATTTTAGACAATGAGTCTAGACGCTATGATATCATAACTGAAGAACTGATAGCAGTGAGAGATAAATATGGTGATGAACGTAGATCTGAGATTGAATATGCTGGAGGTGACATGAGTATTGAAGACATGATTCCAGACACAAAAGTTGTTGTAACTATCTCTAATGCAGGATACTTAAAACGAACAAATCTTGACGAATATAAAGTTCAAAATAGAGGTGGTAGAGGACAGAAAGGAGTGGCAACTAGAAATGAAGATTTTCTAGAACATTTATTTATTGGAACAAACCATCAATACATGTTGTTTTTCACACAAAAAGGAAAAGTATTTTGGATGCGTGTATATGAAATTCCTGAAGGAGGTAAAAACTCTAAAGGAAGGGCAATGCAAAACCTTATTAATATTGAACAAGATGATAAGGTTAAAGCATTCTTAGTAACACAAAATTTGAAAGACGAAGATTACATTAACAGCCATTATGTAATTATGGCGACTAAAAAAGGACAAGTCAAAAAAACTTCTTTAGAACAGTATTCTAGACCTAGAACAAATGGTATTAACGCGATTACCATTCGTGAGGGAGATGAACTGCTAGAAGCTAAATTAACAACAGGCGATAGTCAAGTAATGTTAGCGCTAAAATCCGGAAAATCAATTCGTTTTGAGGAAGCTAAAACTAGACCTATGGGAAGAACTGCCTCGGGGGTTAGAGGAATTACTTTAGCTCATGAAAACGATGAAGTTGTTGGAATGGTAGCTGTTAATGATATGGAAAGTAATATTTTAGTTGTCTCTGAAAAAGGGTATGGTAAACGTTCAAAACTTGAGGATTACAGGGTTACCAATCGAGGAGGTAAAGGTGTAAAAACTTTAAATATATCTGAAAAAACAGGTAATTTAGTAGCCATTAAAAACGTTGATGATACTAATGATTTAATGATCATTAATAAGTCAGGAATAACCATAAGAATGGCGGTTGAAGATCTCCGTGTTATGGGAAGAGCTACTCAAGGTGTAAAATTAATTAACATTAAAGATTCTGATAGTATCGCAGCTGTAGCCAAGGTAATGCATGAGGAGGATAATAATGATGAGGTAATTTCAGAAACTTCATCAGAAGAAGTCGATAATTCCTCTGAAACGGAAAGCACAACAAACGAAAACTAAAAACAATAATAAAAAAATAAATAATTTAAGATGAAAACGAAAGTATTAGCAATTGTATTAGGACTGGTAACCACTTTAACATTTGCTCAAAAAAATGAACTAAAATCAGCAGAAAAGGCCCTAAAATCTCAAGACTATGCTACTGCGATAACAGCTATTAATTCGGCTGAATCTTTAATCGCAAACATGGATGCTAAAACTAAAGGAAAATTTTATTTTTTTAAAGCCAAAGCTTTTTATGGGAAAAAAGATTTTCAAACTGCAGCGACTGCCTTTGAAAACTTATTTAATTTTGAAAAAGAAACGGGTAAATTTAGGTATACTCAAGAGGCAACTACTATTCAGAATCAAATGGTTCAAGAAGTTTACCAATTGGCATCCGATCAATACACCGCTAAAGATTACAAGAATGCCTCTGATAGCTTCTATTTGACCTATAAATTGAGTAGGCCAGATACAATCTTTATCTATAATGCTGCTGTAAGTTCTAGTCTTGCAAAAGATTATGATAAATCTTTAAAATATTATAAAGAACTTCAAGATTTGGGGTACACAGGTATAACTAAAATATACTATGCAACCAACAAGTCTACAGATGAAAAAGAAGACCTTGGAGATGAAAAAAATAGAGATTTACAAGTTAAATTAGGTCTTTATAAAGATCCTGTAAATGAATTAACTGAATCTAAAACCGGAGATATTATTAAGAACGTTGCTTACATCTTAAAAAGTCAAGGAAAAACTGAAGAGGCAATTAAGGCAGTAGAGGAAGCCATGGCATTATATCCTAATGATGTTAACCTAATTTTAACTCAAGCAGATATTTATTTTAAGTTAAAAGATATGGAAAAGTACGGGGAGTTAATCCAAAGAGCTATAGAAATAGATCCTAATAATCCTCAACTGTTCTTTAATTTAGGTGTTATTAGCTTTGAACAAGGAAAAATTCAAGAAGCTAAAAGAAATTACGAAAGAGCTATTGAAATTAAAGAAGATTATGGTGATGCTTATTTAAACCTTGCAATCGTCATTATGGACCAAGAAAGAGCTATAGTTGATGAGATGAATCAAAACCTATCTGATTTTGATAAATATGACGAATTGTTAGAAAAGCAAAAAGGGGTTCACAAACAAGCATTACCTTACCTAGAAAAAGCTGATAAATATAGTAGAAGTATTAATACTGTTCAGTTTTTAATGAATATATATCAAACATTAGAAATGGAAGAAAAAGCTACAGAATTCACTGATTTATATAGAGATATGAAAGAATAAAAGTCAGAATTTATCATATAAAAAAAGTCAACATTAATGTTGACTTTTTTTATATGATTTTTTTAATTACCCTTAATTTATGAGTGTGTGTTTTGGTGTCTACATTGTAAATACCACTATGATCTAGTGTATCTATTCTAACTTTACCGTGTGCGTGTATTATGTTATAATCATTCATAATAATTCCAACATGCACAATTTTACCTTCTTCGTTGTCAAAAAAAGCTAAGTCTCCAGGTTCAGATTCCTCTATAAAACTTAATACCTCTCCTTGTGTGGCTTGGTCTTTTGCATCTCTGAGAAGAGAATAACCACAAAGTTTGTAAACTAATTGAGTAAAACCAGAACAATCTATACCGAAAGGAGTTTTTCCACCCCATAAATAGGGCGTGTTCAAAAACTGAAATGCTTTTTTAATGATTTCATTTTTCTCTAGTTTTTCAGAATATACATTACCATCGTAAAAATAATCTTTAGAACCAATTGTAAAATGTTGATCTTTATAAAAAGGAAGTCTTGAACCTATTGCGATGGTACTCAAATGATTATCTTTTGAGGTCACAAAATCTATGATTTCAGTAGAATAATAATGGGTAGAATTTGACAATTTATTAAATGCTTCTTCATCTATTTCTACATATTGCTTGTTGTCTATATAACCAATATAACCATCAAAACTTAACTCAATTTTACTCCACTTTTTTTCTTTTTCAAGTACTTTAAATTCCTCACCAAAAAGAATCTGAGACACCATTTCTGAGGCATCACTTGCTTCTAAACGAAGAGGAACAATACTTAAATTACAAATGCCGTAGAGCATATTTTTTAGTTTAAAAAGATTCAATAATCATAGCACTCGCACCACCACCACCATTACATATTCCTGCAGCTCCAATTTTAGCATTATTTTGTTTTAAAACAGATATGAGAGAAATAATTATTCTTGCCCCTGAAACCCCAAGAGGATGACCTAAAGAGACTGCACCACCATTAACATTTACTGAATCATTATTTAAACCCATTATTTTCATATTAGCTAAGCCAACTACAGCAAAAGCCTCATTTAATTCAAAATACTCAATTTCATCAATAGACATGTCTATTTTTTCTAAGGCTTTAGGAATTGCTTTTGATGGAGCAGTTGTAAACCATTTTGGTTCATGAGCAGCATCTGCATAACTTTTAATTTTAGCAAGTGGTTTAAGATTTAATTCTAGTGCTTTTTCTGCAGACATTAAAATTAAAGCTGCACCACCATCATTTATTGTAGATGCATTAGCTGCGGTAACAGTTCCCTCTTTAGTAAAAGCAGCTCTTAAGTTAGGTATTTTTTCAAGCTTAATATTCTTATATTCTTCATCTTCAGACATGATCATTGAGGGCCCCTTTCGTTGTGGTATTTCAACAGGAATAATTTCATCAGAAAACTTCCCAGATTTCCAAGCCTCAGAAGATCTTTGGTAGGATTGAATTGCATAAGCATCTTGATCCTCTCTTGAAAACCCAAACTTGGTTGCACATGCATCTGCACAAACACCCATTGCAACTTTATCATAGGCATCCAATAAGCCATCTTTTTGCATCCCGTCCTCCAGAGTGGTAGGACCAAATTTAGTTCCTTGTCTTCCATGAAGGTAATGAGGAATCGAGCTCATATTTTCCATACCACCGGCTACCACAATATTTGTATCTCCAAGAGCTATAGATTGAGCAGCCAGCATAATAGCTTTCATTCCAGAAGAACAAACTTTATTAATTGTTGTACAGGGAACGTTTTCTGAAATTCCCGCTAGAAGAGCAGCCTGCCTTGCGGGTGCTTGTCCTAAACCAGCTGAAACTACATTACCCATAAAAACTTCGTCTATTAGATTTGGGTTTAGTTTTATTTTGTTAAGGGCACCTTTAATTGCTATAGCACCTAATTTAGGAGCTGTAATTTTTGAAAGACTACCCATGAAACTTCCTATAGGTGTTCTGCCTACCGATACAATTACAACTTCTTTATTTTTCATTTTCAATATTTTTAATGCACTATTATCAAACAAAACTAACTATTTTAAATCAAATTTGTCAGGAAACTATCCTTTCAATTTTTGACGTCCATTTTTTTAGGTTAAGTTTGTGTTTATAAGATGTATTGATATGAGTAAAACTGTAAACAAATTATACAAGCATAACACCACCATCTATAAAGTTATTCTTTTTTTAATCACAACAGTTGCAATAGTTTACCTTTTTCCCAAAGGAGGTCAATTTAAATATGAATTTACTAAGGGGAAACCATGGCAATATGATAATTTATATGCTCCTTTTGATTTTGCTATAAATAAAACTGAGGAAGAAATTACTGAGGAAATTAAAGCTATTGAAGTTGATGCTAAATTATTCTTTCAATTTGATAAAGAAATTATAGCGGAAGTAAAAGAAGCTTACCAATTGAAAATATCCTCTTATAATGTTAGTGATTCATTATCAAGAAATGATATTGAATCTATGATAATTATTGGGAATTCTGTAATTGATAGTGTTTACAGTAGGGGATTTATTGAAGCGACTAGTCAAGGAATTATTTCTGATAAAAATACTATTGTAGCTCTAAAAATAGACAATCAAGTACAGGATATCATCTATAATAATTTATTGTATTCAAAAGATGTTTTTGAACTCATTAAAAATAGTTTGGGTGATCAGCCATACAATTATTTTCAGAAAATTAATTTATCAATACTTTCTGAGGTTATTAAACCCAATGTTTCTTATGATAATGAGTTTACTCAAAAAGTAATCAATGAATCTATAAATTCAATTTCCCTCAGCAAGGGAAAAGTCTCTTATGGGGAATTAATTATTTTAAAAGGAGATATCGTTGAAGGTGAAAAAATGGCTATTTTATTTTCTCTTAAGAGTCAGTCTGAGTCAAAACTTTGGACCAATACAAATTATTATTGGATTGTCTTAGGCTATACCATACTTGTATCTTTAGGACTTTTAATGCTTTTACTATTCTTATTTAAGTATCGAAAAGAAATTTTTGACAACAACATTAAAGTGACCTTCATCTTTTTTAATGTGAGTTTTATGCTTTTAGTTCAAACTCTTGTTGTAAAATATAATTCAGATTATTTGTATGTGGTTCCTTTAAGTATTTTACCTATAGTTTTAAAAGCTTTTTTTGATGCAAGATTGGGTTTATTTACCCATGTATTAACAGTTTTACTTCTGGGGTTTATTGTACCTGATAGTTTTGAATTTATATATCTACACATCATTGCAGGTATTGTAACTATTTTAACTGTTTCAGAGCTTCATAAAAGAGCAAATCTATTCATATCTGTTGGTCAAATAACATTAATTTATATGATTACATACTTGGCATTTTCAATTATTAAAGAAGGAAATGCCTCGCAAATTAATTGGGAGTATTTAATGATGTTTGGGGCTAATGGTTTACTTTCTTTCTTATCATTATTTTTTATATATGCTTATGAAAAAATATTTGGTTTGGTTTCAGATGTTACCTTATTAGAATTATCGAGCACGAATACAAAGCTTTTGAGAGAGTTGAATGAAAAAGCACCTGGTACATTTCAACATTCGATGCAAGTTGCAAATTTAGCAGAGGCAGCAGCAAATGAAATTGGAGCAAATTCAATGCTAGTAAGAACAGGTGCTTTATATCATGATATTGGAAAATTATTAAATCCAATGTATTTCATAGAAAATCAATCTACAGGTGTAAATCCTCACAATGATTTATCACCATCAGATAGTGCAAAAATAATTATAGATCATGTTATCAAAGGTGTAGAGTTAGCAAAACAGTATGGTCTTCCTGATAGAATTATTGATTTTATAAGAACACACCATGGAACAAGTTTGGTTTATTACTTTTATGTTAAAGAACAAGATCAAAATCCAGATGAAGAGGTTAATGAAGAGAAATTTAAATACAAAGGTCCAGTTCCTTTCTCAAAAGAAACAGCTATATTGATGATATGTGATGCTGCAGAAGCAGCCTCAAAAAGTCTTCAACAGCCCTCTGCTCAGTCTATTGATAAACTAATAGATAAAATTGTAGAAAAACAAAAACGAGACCATCAATTTATCAATTCTGATATTACTTTTCGTGAGATTGAAAAAATAAAAAAAATAATCAAAAGAAAATTAATGAATATCTACCATGTACGTGTAGAATATCCTGATTAATTTTATTGCAAAAATTATAAAAAACCTTGCAATATTGTATTTGGTATGTTACATTTGCACTCGCAATTTTTTACTAACAATGTTAGTTTTACGGAGAGTTGCCAGAGTGGTTAATGGAGCAGTTTGCTAAACTGTCGACGGGTAACTGTCGCGTGGGTTCGAATCCCACACTCTCCGCAACAATTGCTACTCGGGGTGTAGCGTAGCCCGGTCATCGCGCCTCGTTTGGGACGAGGAGGTCGCAGGTTCGAATCCTGCCACCCCGACAAAGTAAAAAGTGGAGTTTTCGTAGAGAGTTTACTTTCTAAAGAAAACGTAGGGATTTACTTATTAAAATAATTTTTAATTTGTATACAAACCTATCAGGATCAACAATGTTAATCCTGCCACCTAGACACTGTTTTCGTAGAAACATAAAAACTACGGGCTCGTAGCTCAGCTGGATAGAGCACCTCCCTTCTAAGGAGGCGGTCATAGGTTCGAATCCTATCGGGCTCACAAATAAATCAACAAAAAGTTGAAACGAAGCAAGCTCAAAATAAAGAGCTTGCTTTTTTATTTTGGGTGATACTGAAGTTTCTTTTGTTGATTTTCAGCGCGGAGTGCTAAGGATCAGCGAAGCTAATCCTATCGGGCTCACAGACAAATAAGCTCAGCAAGTTTTTACTTGCTGGGCTTTTCTGTTTTTTAAAATGGAAATCCAGATGATTATTGTGTAGTTTGTGTTCCAGAGGAAATATAGTTGTACTTCTTTTTACGAAAGAGAGGAGTTGTCATGTTTCCTTTCTTTTTTATAAAGTATTATTTTTCATAAGAAACTTCTTTAATGCCATGGCCTTCATGTATTTGAAGTGTATCATCATTACACAATTCATTAAGCAAAGGAATAAATTTTGAATGAGCACCATAGCATATGTGTTTTATTCTTTTAACTTTATTGGGATGTATACAGTTCTTTGGTTTTGGATTTTCGCTAAATTTTGTCATAAGAAAAGGAATTCTTATTTCGTTTGGAAAGAGGAGTTTCCAAGTTAAAACTCGATTAGACGGATCTACTCTTTTGCTCTTGGTAATAAAATAACCCTCTTTAAATTTATTTAATATCTCTATTTCTTTTGCGAAATTTGTTGTGTTATTTTCTAAACAAATTTCAAAAAAACCTTCCTGAGCATTTTCCCATGAATCAAATCTTTCCACCAAATAACCCTTACCAATGCATCGTAATATTAATTTGGTAAATGAAGTTATTGGTGCTTTTTCTAAAAGCTCAATATAGGGCCCCTCTGAAAAATAGATCAAGGCATTATGAGGGTTTCTTTTAGAGCCATACTCAACATTAAAACCTAACTTTTCAAAAGCTTTAAATGAAGCTTTTAAATCATTAGTTTTGAATAATATATGACCTACTTTCATACTAAACTTAGACTATAATGTGAAAAGATATTTATGTTAATTGAATAGGTATTATTTGTTTTATTTCTCTACTTTTTTCAGCTCTAAAGCCCATGATATGACTTTCTACTGATGCGTCAATTGTAGAGGTTAATATACTTGGATTTTGATATTTTACAGCCTTTATCCAATCGGTAACTAATCCCCAGTCTCCACCTCCATGTCCACCACCTTGATAGCCACTGTTTTTTTCTTCTTCAACAGAAATATCCCATTTTGTTACTTTACCTGTTAAGAAATCTGTATGGATAAATTCTGTCATATCACCTATTATATCTCCGTGTGAACCCATAATTCTTGTTCTTCTCCCGTGATATGATGTAAAAGCTTCCATTGAAAAGTTGGCGGTAATTTCATCTTCAAATTCCATGGATGTTACGTAATGATCTGGCTGATCATTTTCCATTCTATAAACACAACGTCCATAATTTGTGGTTTTTAATTGTTCTAGTATATATTCCTCGTGTTTTGAGGAATCATCTGGTAAATCAAATACTGAAGACCAACCATTGGGTGTATTGTAAATTTTTAAAGCAGAATAAGGGCATGTTTTTTCAACTTTACAACCCTCTGAACATCTACTGGTACTTCCTTCAGGTGCATTTTCTTTTTTAAACCATTTTAAGCTACCGAATGCAGCAATACTTTTACAAGGTTTATCTATGATCCATCTTAATATATCTAAATCGTGACAAGATTTAGCAAGAATTATAGGTGTTGTTTTTTTTGAATTATGCCAATTTCCTCTTACATAGGAATGCGACATATGAACGTGTTCAATAGGTTCAAGATGTTGAATACTTATCAGTTTACCTATAGATCCTGATTGAACCATCTCTCTTAATTTTATAAAATAAGGTGCATAGCGCAATACATGGCAAACAGCTACAATTCTTCCGGTCTTATTCGCTAAATTTAAAATATCTAAACATTGTTGTTCAGTAGGAGCAATTGGTTTCTCAAGAAGAACATCATAACCCATCTCTAGTGCTTTCATACAAGGGCCATAGTGTAAATCATCTGGAGTTGATATAATCACTGCATCTGCAAATTTAGGTCGATTAAACACATGTTCCCAGGTCACAAATCTATTTTCTTTTGAAATGTTATGTTTTCTTGCATATCGTTCGTTTCTGATTGAGATTGGTTCAGCTACTCCAACAATATTTAATTCATTCGGAAACTTAATCCCATAATTTCCATACACGTTTCCTCTTCCACCTGCACCTAAGGTAATCACAGTAACAGGGTTTTTAATGTTAGAATTTCCAATTTTTTTGGAAGGGATAGTTTTTGAATTGGTTACTGTATTAGCATATCCAACTAGAGGATTTGAAAGTAGAGAGGCTCCACCTATTCCAATAGTTAAATTTTTGATTGCTTTTCTACGATCTATTTTTTTCATAATTAATTTGAATCAATTGAAGATGATATTACATATATAACTAGGGTACCTCCAATTTAATAAATAAAAATCACATTTTAGAACTGCAAAAATTTCTTGTGTTTTTATAGGACTATGACTCTTTTTTATGAATCGTAATTATGATGGTTTTTGAGGTTGGTGTATTACTAATTCTTGCTTTACTCTTTATGGGTACCAAAACATTTGCTTCAGGAAAATAGCTAGCAGTACATTGTCTTGGAATGTTGTAAGGAATAACAAGAAATTTTTTTGCAGTTCTTTTTTCTTTATTAAAATGACTGACTAGATCTACAATATCAAGCTTTTTTAATCCCTGTTCTTTCATGTCTTCAGGATTCATAAAAAGTACTCTTCGTTCATTTTTAATTCCGCGATACCTATCATCTAGACCATATATAGTAGTATTGTATTGATCATGAGTTCTGATGGTCATCATTATAAATTGATCTTTTTTAAGTACAATATCTGAAATAGAATTTACTGTAAAATTAGCTTTACCTGTTAACGTAGAAGAGAAGTCTTTATTTCTTGCATTATTAGGCAAATAGAACCCCCCTTTTTTTCTAATTCTTGTGTTGTAATTCTCAAAACCTGAAATAGTTGCCTCTATTTTATTTCTGATATGATCATAATCTTTAATTAATTCAGACCAGTTTAGAGTAGTTTCAGGTAAACTTGCTTTTGCAATACCAGCAACAATAGCGGGTTCGCTAAGTAAAGACTCAGATATTGGCTTTAAATGTCCAGATGAAGAGTGGACAACTCCCATAGAATTTTCTACACTTATAAACTGTTCTCCTTGTTCTTGAACATCTTTTTCAGATCTTCCTAAACATGGTAAAATCAATGCTTTTTTTCCGTGAACTAAATGACTCCTATTTAGTTTCGTAGAGATATGTACCGTTAAATCGCAATTTTGTAGTGCTCTAGCAGTGTATTCTGTGTCTGGAGTAGCTGAAAGAAAGTTACCTCCCATACCAATAAAAACTTTTGCCTTTTTATTATGCATGGCTTCAATTGCATTCACAACATCGTAACCATGTTTTTTTGGAGCATTAAAATGAAATTCTTTTTCTAAATTTTCCAAAAATGATTTTTTGGGTTTTTCCCAAATCCCCATAGTTCTGTCTCCTTGTACATTTGAATGACCACGAACAGGACAAGTACCAGCTCCTTTTTTACCAATACTACCTTTTACTAATAATAAGTTTACCACCTCACGAATATTATCTACTGAGTTCTTGTGTTGAGTTAGCCCCATGGCCCAACAGATGATTATTTTTTTCTTTGCAGCTATTAAAGTTGCAGCTTCTTTAATAATTTCAAATTTTATACCTGTTAGCGGAATTAATTCTTCAATAGAATAGCTCTCTAAATCTTTAATAAAATCATCATAGCCTAAAGTATTTGAATTTATAAATTCAAGGTCAAAAATAGATCCAGGAGATTTTTGTTCTTCTTTCCACAACAATTTTAAAATTATTTTTAATAAGGCAACATCTCCATTTATTTTTACTTGTAAAAAAATATCAGTTAGCTTTTGTCCTTTACCAACCCATTTAAATGGATTCTGAGGATCTTTATACCTCATTAAACCAACTTCCGGTAAAGGATTAATGGTGATAATTTTTCCTCCTCTTTTTTTGGTTTCTCCCAAGGCAGTTAGCATTCTTGGATGATTTGTGCCTGGGTTTTGACCTATTACTATCACCAATTCTGAATGATTAAAATCTTCTAAGGTTACTGATCCTTTTCCAATTCCAACTGTCTCAGTAAGTGCAACACCACTAGATTCATGACACATGTTTGAACAGTCAGGTAAGTTGTTGGTACCATATTTTCTTGCAAATAATTGATATAAGAAAGCGGCTTCATTACTGGTTCTACCCGAAGTGTAAAAAATTGCTTCATTTGGTGAGGGTAAAGATTTTAATTCATTACCAATCATATTGAAAGCATCTTCCCAAGAAATTTCCTCATAATGGTTTCTGCCTTCATAAACAACCACAGGGTGAGTAATTCTACCTTTTTTCCCTATTTCATAATCGGATAATTTTGACAGTTTAGAAATAGAATGGGTTGCAAAAAAAAGAGGTGAGACTTTATTTTTTGTAGCTTCTTCAGCTACAGCTTTGGCACCATTTTCACAATATTCTGATAAAAAAGCTCTTTTTTCATCTGGATCTGGCCATGCACACCCTGGACAATCAAATCCGTTTTTTTGATTCAAGTTAGCGAGTAATCCAATGCCTTTTTTTAAACCAACTTCATTTTTTATGTGCGTAATTGCAGATTTTATAGCCGGAATACCAGCAGCTGAAGATGGAATTTTTTCTAATTCTATACCCGTTAGTTTTTTGGGAGGTTGGGCTTGTATTTTTTTAGTACTCATAATCTTAATTTTTTTGTAAAAAGCTAGGATTAGCGTAAACAGTCATTTTATTTTGTCTGGTAAACCCTATTAAACAAATACCAAATTCTTTAGCAAAATCTATAGCCATAGTGGAACAAGCCGAAACAGCTATAATAACTGGAATTTTTGCCAGAAAAGCTTTAGAAACAATTTCATAGGAAACTCTTCCACTAACCAATAAATACGTGGCATTTTCTAATGTATTTATTTGAAGTAAACTGCCAATACATTTGTCAACTGCGTTATGTCTTCCAATGTCTTCTCTTATGGTGAGTAATTTAAATTGACTGTTAAAAATACCAGCTGCATGACTACCTCCAGTTTTTTTAAAAGTTTCTTGATGTTCTTGTAAAAGAGTGAACATATTTAGCAGATTTTCTGATGAAAAATGTACTTTTTTTTCAATTTTTTGACCATTTACTTTAATATCATCTAATTCTTTTTTCCCACAAATTCCACATGATGAAACAGATAATAATGTTCTTTTATTTAGATATCCCTTTCCTAAACTATCTGATTCTATGGTTACATTTATAACACTTGAAATATTAAATTTTTCTTCAATAATTTCGAAAGGTATTGGTATTGGTTTTTTATATATATCCTCTGCATATAATAATCCTAGAACAAGATCTTTGTCATTACCAGGAGTCCTCATAATTACAGTATAAGACTCGTTGTTTATATTAATCTGTAATGGGGCTTCAACAACTATTTCATCTGAAGTAATTGATTGAATTGTATTATTAATATGAAGACCTTGGTAGGCATTTGTTTGCATAAGATAACTTGTAAAGTTATAATAACAAACTTAGTGAAAAATATGGTATAAATTATTAAAAGCCTTTATCAATGGGAGTTAAACAGATATTCTTATACCACTGAAAAGATCAATTCCTAGAGCCTTTCGCAATGAATACATATTAATTTATGATGTAGGTTAGTTGTAAAAAATAAATAATCATTTCCTCCATCTTTAATTTTTAATTCTTTTCTTAATTGAGCTACTGATTTACTGAAGTTTCTAGTGGTAATATTGGCTTTTTTATTGGGTAATATTTTTAAAATTTTCTTCTTATCATAGCCCAATACATTTACTATTTTAAATTTTCTTCCTGGAAATTTTACTAGATTTTTTGAGGTATATAAATGTGAATGCTGATGAATTTTGTATACATCTAGCTGATTTGTTACTTCATGAAACCCACCAGATTTTAGAATAGCTGCATTAGGTTCGTATAAGTAATTTAAAGGTTCTTCAAAATTCGATATTGATTTTTTATTAAGATCAAAGTTAAATTCTTGACTATTTTTTTTTGAAAAATTTATAGTATTTATCTTGACATTACCATTGTACTCTTTTTCCATTAGATAGAGTAATTCTTTTACATCGTTGTTAACGGCAACGACATGAATCTCTTTCACAAATTTTAATTCATTTAGTGCACTTGTAATGTCTAAAATTGGAGAGCATTTTATGAGTATTGTTTTGGTTTTATTGAATAGTAAATCAATATATTTTGGGATATTAGGCTTACAATCTTTCAATAAAAAAACTTTTCCTTTTACATCGTCTCTTCTCGATGGATCTACATAGATAACATCATAGAATTCTTTAGATTTTTTCAGGTATTGAATACTATTCTCTGATACAGTATCTATGTTTGTTTTATTTAACTGCTTGAAGTTATGTGAAACTATTCTGGAAAGATTTTCATCTAATTCACAATGAATTACTTTTTCAAAAGCAGTTGAAAAATAATAAGAGTCTACACCAAAGCCACCAGTTAAATCTATTAGTTTCTTACCAGAAACCAATGCTGTTTTATATTTAGCAGTTAATTCTGAGGATGTTTGTTCAATATTTATTCTGCTTGGATAATAAATTTGTTTACCCAAAAACCAAGTAGGTAATTTTTTTTCAGATTTCTGCTTACAAATTAATTGATTGGCTACTTCTTGAACTGTAATTCCCTCAAAAGGAATGCCTTTTAAAATTAATTTATGAAAATCAGATTTTAAATGGTTATTAATATACTCTTGAATCTCTTGTTGTAAAATTCTTTTGTTCAATTGTCTAAATTTCCTTGGTAAGCGATGAAACAATTTTATTATCAGACATGAATTCCTTCAAGATAACTTTTAAAGCTGTATAGGAGGGAACTGCTATAATCATTCCCAACGGACCCGCTAATAAACCACCAATTATTATAATTAAGAAAATTTCCAATGGGTGAGATTTTGTAGTCTTGGAGAATATGATCGGTTGACTTATGAAATTATCTCCGATCTGAGCAATAATAAATCCAATCATAACATAAACTGTTTTTGGGAGAATTTCTGTTTGAAAGTCAAGATTTTGACCTAAACCACTTGTCATTGTTAAAACAATCATTAAAAATGCACTAATTAAAGGTCCTATGTATGGAATAATGTTTAGGAGTGCACACAAGAAAGCAATTACGACTGCATTAGAAACCCCAACAATTAAAAAAATTAGGGTGTAAATGAAGAACAAAATTGAAATTTGAATGACTAAGCCAATGAAATATCGTGATAATAAATCATTTATTTTTTCTAATGAATGTGAAAATTTATTTTCAGAACCTTTTGGTATTAGTGTTAAAAGCGCATTTTTAAATAGTCTATTATCTTTCATAAAAAAGAAAGAAATAAATAAGATAGAAAAAAGCCCAATGCTTAATGATCCAAGTGCTCCCACTATTGAATTAAGTAAATTAGGGATGGTTTTCAAACTTGTAAATAGATCTGCATTTTGTAATTCATTTAAAATATTAATATTTTCAGATTCAAAATAATCATTTGCCTGTGTAATAAGGTTCCCAATATTTTCCTCTAGTGCTGTTGTTTTGAGTAAAGAAAGACTTTCCCCTTGCTCAATAACCAGTGGTATAAACATTCCTGTAACTCCAAGGGTCATTGTCATAAACAGTAACATAGTGCTTATAACGGCAAGAGTATTTGGAAATTTAAGTTTTAATCTTAAAAATAAAATAATGGGTTTAGCAATCAATGCAATAATTGCAGCAATAATGATGTAGACTAAAACTGATTGAATAGTTAGTAAAAAATAGCCAACCACAATAATACCCATTATGATAGCGAATGCTTTTAAAATTCCGTTTGTAATTATTTTTGAATTCATTTAATTATATCCTTTTACTTCTCCCATATTTATTATTTTACCACTCAAATATCTGTGATTTGTTGGTAATAACGTACCTGATGCGGTTTGGATCCAATTTTCCCATGTTACAGTGGTCCCTTTGTTTTTCATAGCTTGAACATACATTTGATAATGAGTTGGCATATAGTTTTTATCTAATAACCATGTGTATGAATCTCCAGGAGTTGTTCCCCCTTTAGAATATTTGACATGCAATGCCTCTCTGCCATTTATCATCCTAATACTGCGATAAATACCAGGTTCGAATAACTTATGAGGAGCTACCAACCAGAAGCTATCATTATTAAAAAACTTGAGAGCTCTACTGACTAGGTTTTTGTTGAAAGGAATCTCTTTATCGTTAAGATAAGCTGTGCTTTTACTTAACTCATTTGGGTGTAATACTACTCTTGCATCATTCCATCTGATATCAACAATGTGTTGTTGTTTATCCCATTTATAAAAACGTTTTCCTTTATAGCCCCATTCTATAAAGCGAGTTTCTTTGTATGCCTCATGTTTGATGGCTTTCAACATAGTATTAGCTATTTTATCAGCTTTTGGGTTATAAGCTTTTACTGCTCCCATGTCAATTTTCATTCCCAAAATGGAGAGTGTATGTGACTTAGGTAACATAATACCAGAATCTGATGTTATAAAATCATCCCAAGTTGCAGAAACTCCTCCAATTGGAATAATTTGTGTCCACATTTTAAATAAAACAGGGACATAATTATCGTCCAAAACCCATAAATAAGAATCTCCTGGTGTAGTTCCTCCAGAAGTGTATTTAATAAGTAATGCATCTTTGTTATCAATTTTAACTAGACTTCTTTCAACACCCCTATCGAAAATTTTATAAGGAGCAATTAACCAGAAGCTATCATTGTTAAAATATTTAATTGCAGTTTCAATAAGTTCAGGGCTATCACCAATACTTTTTGTGTAATCATTAAGATTTACAGTAACAGAGGTGTCATTCCACGAAACATCTACCAATCCTTCCTTTTTTTTCCATACATAATGATGTTTACCTCTAAAACTCCATGTTAATATTTCGGTGCTATCAAAGGCTTTTTTATTGATGGCTGACATCATTTTTTCTGCTAATTCATCGGCTTCTTTTCCTTGAGTGCCTTTCGGTAACGACTCATTGCTAATTAGGCAATAGATAGCTATCAGGGCAAACAAAACCCCTAATAATGCACCAATTGTTTTTAGAAATTTTTTCATAATTTTTTTTTAATTTTCTTTAAGATGAATCAAAAAGATTAATAATCTAAAATAAAAAAATTAGTCGAGGAAATACCACAACAGATTATAAATATAATTTTTATGGATTTTAAAGTTAAATTTTATGTTGTAATCAATTTAAATTTATCAGGAAGATCAGATTTTATTGATAATTTTTCTTTCGTAAATGGGTGTATAAAATTTAATTTAGCGGCATGCAAGTACAATCCTTTACCTTTTAAAATTAGTGATTCTGTTCCATACTCTTGATCACCCAAAATTGGATTACCAATCCCAGATAAATGTACTCTTAATTGATGTCTTCTTCCTGTTTTTGGCAATAACTCAACTAAATTTAAACAATCAAATCTTTCAGATTTTACTGTGTGAATAGTTTTGTAGTAAGATATTGCTGTTTTTTTACTTATGGTGCTTTTAATTGAACCTTTAGCATTCATTTTTCCAATAGTAATAGCATAGTATTTTTTTATGATTTTATTTTTTTCAAACAACTGATTTAATGCTATTATACTTGAACTTGTCTTGCCAATTAATAATAAACCAGTGGTTGGGAAGTCTAATCGATGAACTGGTCTAGGTCTAACGGCGTCTTTAAGTTTACTTTTTTTTAGGTTTTGCGGTAAAGCATTGTCTATTGTTTTGAATTTATTTCCACTTACTAATATACCAGCCGGTTTTTCTATTATCGCGAGGTATTCATCCTCAAAAACAATCTTTAGTTTAAAAACTAATTTTTTTTTGTGTGGGGTATGTATGGAATTCAACAAGGTAATTTTATCACCCCCAATAATTATTTTAGCTGTAGTTGTGGGTAAATCATTTACGAGGATTAATTTTTTTTTGATGGCTTTTTTGACAGCAGATTTTGTTTTAACTGTAGCAAATATTCCCACTGCATATTCTTGTATTCGAATAGGCTCATTTAGCTCTTTGGCAATATGAGTTTCTTTGACACACATTTATGTTGCAAATAATTGCCCTATATCTTTAAATGCTTTGAATTCAAGTGCATTCCCTTCTGGATCTTTGAAAAATAATGTAGCTTGTTCACCAGGTTTACCCTTGAATCTAATGGTTGGTTCTATGATGAATTCGGTTCCATTTTTTATTAATCTTTGACTTAATTTTTCCCAATCGTCCATGCTAAGTACCACACCAAAATGAGGTACGGGTACGTCATGTCCATCTACAGGATTTGAAATTTGTTGTGGTATAAAATCATCTTTTTGATGAATTACTAATTGGTGCCCAAAAAAATTAAAATCGACCCAATGCGTATCGCTTCTTCCTTCTACACATTGAATGATATCTCTATAAAAAGTTCTGCAAACCTCTAAATTTTTAACGGGTATGGCCAAGTGAAATGGTTGAATCATTTTTTATTTATTTGTTGTTTATTGGATGAGTTTTTAAAATCCTACTGCTGTATCGTCACCTCTTGGATCTGCACCAGCCTCTAATTTACCATTATTTAAAACTAAAATAGCATCAACTTTTCCTATAATTCTCGAGTTTCGCTCATCTATAGCATAACCAATACTTTTTAGTTGATTAATAACATTCCTGTCAAATTGGTTGGGCTCAATCATAATAACATCGGGTAACCATTGGTGGTGAAATCTCGGCTGATTTACACTTTCTTGCATTCCCATATTAAATTCATAAACATTTAAAATAGTTTGTAGTACAGAGGTTATAATGGTAGAGCCACCTGGAGTTCCAACTACCATCCAAAGTTTATTATCTTTTTCTACAATAGTTGGTGTCATTGAACTCAGCATTCTTTTTTCAGGGGCAATTTCATTTGCTTTAGCCCCAATTAATCCAAACATATTTGGTTCTCCCGGTTTGCTACTAAAATCATCCATTTCATTATTAAAGAAAAAACCTAGTTCAGATGAATATAGTTTAGACCCAAATCCACCATTTAGAGTTGTGGTAACAGCTACTGCATTTCCATATTGATCTACAATAGAATAATGTGTAGTTTCCATACTTTCTTTTATTATAATAGAGCCATGGGATATTTCTTTTGAAGGAGTTGGTTTATCAAAAGAAAAATTTTGCATTCTTTCCTTTGAATAGGATTTACTTATTAATGAATCTTTTGGAATTAGTACAAAATCAGGATCACCTAAAAAATAACTTCTATCTGCATAGGCTCTTCTTTCGGCTTCAGTGATCACTTGCATTGTTTTTAAAGAATTATGACCAAAAGAATGAATGTCGTAGGGTTCAATAGCATTCATAATTTGTGCTAGACAAATTCCTCCACTTGAGGGTGGAGACATGGATATTATTTTTAAATCATCATACATAAAAGTGACAGGAGTTCTCCATTTAGCTTCATATTTAGCTAAATCTTCCTCTGTTATGATTCCACCATTTGTTTGTATGAAATTTGCTATTTTTTTTGCGGTTTCACCTTTATAAAATTCATCTCTACCATTTTTTAAAATACGCTCTAAAGTATTTGCAAGCGCTAAATATTTGATAGTATCTCCTTCTTGCCAGTGGCCTAACAAAAGAATTGAATCCTTATTCACTTTTTGAAAAGCCTTTTGATGTCTTTGAATTCTTTTTTCTTGTTTTTTAGTAACTACAATCCCTTTTTTTGCTAAGGCTATTACGGGAGTTAAAATTTCTTCTGTAGTTAATAGCCCGTATTTCTTTTGAGCTTTAAAGACCCCTGCTATAGTACCAGGAACCCCAACAGCGGTTGCACCTGATGTACTTTTTCCTTTAATAATATTCCCCTCAAGATCCAAATACATGTCTTTGGATGCGGCTAAGGGTGCTTTTTCTCGGTAGTCTAGGGCGCCTATTTCGCCATTGTTTTTTCGGTAGACCATAAAACCTCCTCCACCTATATTACCTGCAACGGGGTAACTTACAGCTAATGCCAATTCTGTTGCCATCATAGCATCAAATGCATTTCCGCCTTTTTTTAAAATTTCTGTTCCAATTGTTGAAGCTTCAATACGAGCAGAAACTACCATTGCTTTTTCTGTTACTAAACCTGTTACTTTAGTAACATTTTCTATCTCCTGATGACAAGACAAGGTTAAAATGCAGATCGTAATAATGAATATTATTTTTTTCATAAATATGTGTTTTGTAAACTTAATTCTTTAATTTTTTGGTGAGAGAAGCGTTGTAAATCTGTAAAAAATAATTCGAAATCTTTCTCAAAATCTTTGTCTAATTTTCTGAGGTCATGGATCGCTAAATCAATCTGTCCTTTATTGTTAGTTTTTCTATTCATTCCCTCAAGAACATTTTTTATACCTTCTTTATATTGATAATTGAAAAGCCAATCATATTTTATCATGTAAGGGATCATTTTTAATGTTTTTTCTGGTAAAACCTCTTGATAACTATAGACTAAATCATAAAATGAATTTACGTAAATTTTAAGTGGAATTGCAGAATAATTGCTCCAATTTTTTGCTAAATAATGATCGTAAAAGATATCAATTACAATCCCAGCATACAATCCATAGCGTTTGTGGAGTCTCCTTTTACTCATTCTTGTAATTTTATGACTATCTGTAAAAGTATCAATTTCTCGATGTAATTTAATGCCTTTTTGAATTGTCGGATCTAAGTGGGTAAATTGATTTCCCTTAATATGATCGGCTATAAAATTTCCAATCATAATCTTTGGATAGTTCTCCGATAGGTATAAATGCGCGAGAAAATTCAAATTTTTAATGTTTTTAAATAAAAAAACACAACATTATACTGTTATTGCAGTGTTTTGTTGTGAATTTGTAAATAATTTATGAAAAAGTAAACCTTTTCACAATGTACTTGTTTAGTTATTAAGCATCACAGGCATTACCAACATGGTAATCTTTTCACCCTCATCAGTACCATCAATTGGCGTTAAGATTCCAGCTCTATTGGGTAGAGACATCTCAATTAAAACTTCACTTGAGGTTAAGTTTCCTAACATCTCACTTAAAAAACGAGAATTAAAACCAATCTGCATATCGTCTCCTTGATAATCACAATTCAATCGTTCATCAGCTTTGTTTGAAAAATCTAAATCTTCGGCTGAAATATTCAATTCAGTACCTGCCATTTTTAAACGTATCTGATGAGTTGTTTTACTTGAAAAAATAGAAACACGACGAACAGAGTTTTGAAAAGAGGCTCTGTCTACAGTTAATTTATTTGGATTTTCTTTTGGAATTACTGCTTCATAATTTGGATATTTTCCATCAATTAAGCGGCAAATCAATACAAAATTTTCGAATGTAAATTTCGCATTTGCATCGTTATATTCAATGGTAACATCTTCCTCACCACCAAGCACACTTTTTAATAAATTTAAAGGCTTTTTTGGCATGATGAATTCCGCTGTTTTGTCGGCTGTTACATCTGTTCTTGTGTATTTTACTAATTTATGAGCATCTGTGGCAACAAATGTCAGGTTGTCTGTACTGAATTGAAAGAAAACTCCACTCATAACTGGACGTAAATCGTCATTTCCAGCAGCAAAAATTGTTTTAGATATCGCGGTTGCCAATACATTTGAGGGAACAATAGTTTTACTGGGAGATTCTAAACTTACTGATTTAGGAAATTCATCTCCTCCAAAATAAGCCATATCATATTTACCTTGATCAGAACTAATTTCTATGATATTATCACCCTCAGTTTTAAAAGTTAAGGGTTGATCAGGGAATGTTTTTAAAGTATCTAAAAGTAATCTAGCGGATACAGCAATGGACCCTGTGGAATCAGATTCTATAGCAACTACAGCACTCATCGTTGTTTCTAAATCTGATGCAGAGACTTTTAATTTATTTTCAGAAATTTCAAATAAGAAATTGTCTAATATGGGTAGGGTATTATTACTATTAATTACTCCTCCCAAAACTTGTAGTTGCTTTAATAGTTGAGAACTTGATACGATGAATTTCATTTAGATTCTTTGTTAAAAATAGTTGTTTTACAAAGATATTCGAATTTAGTGATTTTGAAAATTTTGTTATCAACATTTTAGCTGTATTGTTGATAGCTTTCTAACCAAAACAAAATAGTTTACTATAGTATTTTTTATAGTGCTTAAAATAATCATGGAGTATTTTATGAGAAAATTTAAAATATTACATTTGTTAACGATCAAACCAACCTCAATAATGAAAAAAATAGTAGTCATTCTTTCATTTTTATTCTTTTCTGGTTCAATTTTATCACAAAAACCTGAAAAATTATCATCAAATCAAATTTTTGAAAAAATTAAGAAATTAAATTTTTTAGGGACTGCTTTATACATCGCAGCACATCCAGATGATGAGAATACACGATTAATTTCCTATTTATCAAATCATGTGAATGCGAGAACTGGTTATTTGTCATTAACAAGAGGTGACGGTGGACAAAATTTAATAGGTTCCGAAATTAGAGAATTATTAGGAGTCATTAGAACTCAAGAACTTTTGGCCGCCAGAAAAATAGATGGTGGTGAACAATTATTTTCAAGGGCAAACGATTTTGGTTTTTCTAAACACCCTGATGAAACATTTAACATTTGGGATGAGGAAAAAGTTTTAAGTGATGTAGTTTGGGCTATTAGAACTTTTAAACCCGATATCATTATAAACAGATTTGATCACAGAACTCCTGGTACAACTCATGGTCATCACACTGCCTCAGCAATGTTGAGTGTACAAGCTTTTGACTTGGTAAATGATCCTTCAAAGTTTCCTGATCAACTAAAACACACCGAAATTTGGCAACCTAAACGTTTGTTTTTTAATACTTCATCTTGGTTTTATAAATCTCAGGATGAATTTAAGAAGGCAACGGAGGGTAAGTTAACATCAGTTAATGTTGGTGTTTTTTACCCTTTGAAAGGATTGTCTAACAATGAGGTAGCCTCTATAGCAAGTAGTCAACATTTATGTCAAGGTTTTGGAAGATTAACCACAAGAGGAAGCCAAAATGAGTATATTGAATTTTTAAAAGGAGATTATCCTAAAGATAAAAATGACATTTTTTCAGGAATCAATACCACTTGGAATAGAGTAAAAAATGGGGGAGATATTGGTGCAATTTTATACGATATTGAAAAGAATTTTGACTTTAAAAATCCAGAGATACACTTAAAAGACTTAATTCAAGCTTATAAAAAAATTAAATCTTTAGAGGACAAATACTGGAGAGATATCAAGGAAAAACAAATAATTCAAATTATAGAAGCTTGTGCCGGATTATATCTTGAAGCTTCGGCTGGAAGTTCAAGCACAGTTCCAAATGATGTCATAGAACTTGCTATTGAGGTTTTAAATAGAAACTCTGAAGTGCCAGTTTTTTTAGAATCTATAAGTTATAAAACAACTACTACTGAAAATGTTGAATATGATGTATTATTAGAAAACAACATAAAGCAACAATATAATAAAACTTTAAATGTAGGAGAATTAGGCTACTCTAATCCATATTGGCTTCAATCAAAAGGTTCTCTTGGAATGTATAAGGTAGGTCAAAGAACATTAATAGGTAAGCCTGAAACACCCAGGAAAGTCTCTGTATTTTTTAATTTATTAATTGATAACGTTCAACTTTCAATTAAAAAAAATATTATTCACAGGTATTCAAAAAGAGATAAAGGTGAATTATATGATCCTTTCGAAGTGACACCAGTAGTAACTACAAAATTAAATGATAAGGTATTACTTTTCTCAGATGCTAAAGAACAAATGGTTTCAGTTGGAGTTCGTTCAGGTACTGACAAAGTCGAGGGTAAATTATCTTTAAATGTTCCTAAAGGATGGAAAGTATCTCCAAATTCTGTAGACATAGAAATAACTCAAAAAGGAGATACTCAAGATTATCAATTTAAAATAACTCCAACAATTAATGATTCTGAAGGAATCATAAAAGCTAGTGTTCTCTTAGATGGTAAATATTTTGATAAAGAATTAATTGAAATTAAATACGATCATATACCCAAACAAACTGTACTTAGAAGTTCAGAGGCAAAAGTTGTGCGTTTAAATATTAAAAAGGCTGGAAATTTTATTGGATATATTAAAGGTGCTGGAGATGTAGTCCCCGAAAGTTTAAAACAGATTGGTTACAATGTAGTGATGATTAATCCCGAAGAAATCACAACAGAACAATTGAAAAAGTTTGATGCAGTTGTTTTGGGAATTAGAGCATATAATACCTTACCAATTTTAAAATATAAACAAAAATTTTTACTCGAATATGTTAAGAATGGTGGAAATATGGTAGTTCAATACAACACAAGTAGAAGAGTCGATGTTGCTGCACCTTATGAATTAAATCTTTCTAGAGATAGAGTTACTGATGAAAATGCTAGAGTAGAGATTTTAGAAAAAAATCATTCTGTTATGAATTTTCCTAACAAGATTTCTGAACAAGATTTTAAGGGTTGGGTTCAAGAAAGAGGACTATATTTTCCAAATGCATGGAGTTCAGAATATACTCCAATCTTATCAATGCACGATAAGGGAGAAAAACCAAAAAAAGGTAGTTTATTAATTGCCAAATATGGTAAAGGTAATTATATATATACCGGATTGAGTTTTTTTAGAGAATTACCTGCGGGTGTTTCTGGAGCCTATAAATTATTTGCTAATATTTTATCTATCGGAAAAACCAATATTGAACAACAAAATCAATTAAAAAAATAATTATGAAAAACATAATGCAACATTGGAGAAAAATATATTCAATTGTTCTAATTGTTAATGTTTTGTACATCATTATTTTTTATTTAATCACAAAATCTTTCAGTAGTTAAATATGAGTGTTTCAAATTTACACCCTTTAGATTGGTTAGTTTTACTCTCAACTTTACTATTCATTGTTCTTTATGGAGTCTATAAGACTCGAAAATTAAATAACGGTGTTGAAGATTATATCAAAGGCGGTAAAGATACTAAATGGTGGACTATAGGTTTATCTGTTATGGCTACTCAGGCGAGTGCTATCACATTCCTATCTACTCCTGGACAGGCATTTCATGATGGCATTGGGTTTGTCCAATTTTATTTTGGTCTCCCTATTGCGATGGTTATCATATGCCTAGTTTTTATTCCTATTTATTACAAATTGAATGTTTATACAGCCTATGAATATTTAGAATCTAGATTTGATTTAAAAACAAGATCACTTACAGCTTTTTTGTTTTTAATCCAACGTGGATTAGCTGCCGGAATTACCATATATGCCCCTGCAATTATCTTATCTTATGTTTTGGGTTGGGACCTAATAGCATTAAATATTGCTATAGGCTTATTGGTTATTTTTTATACCGTTTCTGGTGGTACAAAGGCTGTTAATGTGACACAAAAGCAGCAAATGATTATTATATTTTTAGGAATGGTAACCGCTTTTAGTTTAATTATGTATTATATGCCTAATGAGATAACATTTTCAAAAGCATTAGATATTGCTGGAGCAAGTGATAAAATGAAAGTTTTAGATTTTTCATTTGACCTAGATAAAAAATATACAATCTGGACTGGATTTTTGGGAGGTACGTTTTTAATGCTTTCTTATTTTGGAACTGATCAAAGTCAAGTTCAAAGATACCTATCTGGAAAATCCCTTAGAGAAAGTCAGTTAGGATTACTTTTTAATGGTTTATTAAAAGTTCCTATGCAATTTTTCATTTTATTGACAGGGGTTATGGTATTTGTTTTTTATCAATTTAATGCATCTCCATTAAATTTTAATCCTAAAGCTAATGAAGCTGTTATCAATTCTAAATATTATGATGAGTTTAAAGAATTAGAAAAACAACATATCCTTATAGAAAACAAAAAGAAAACACTTCTTCTAGATGGAATTCAAGATTCTGAGAGAGATTTAATTATTGCACTTAATAAAGAAGATAAGATTTTAAAAAATTTAGCAAAAAGTATCATTAAAAAAGTAGATGATTCTACTGATAAAAAAATTGAAGAAAATGATAAAGATTATGTTTTTATTCATTTTATCGTAAATAATCTTCCCAAAGGGATTATTGGTTTATTGTTGGCTGTTATTTTAGCTGCTGCTATGTCATCTACTGCATCTGAGTTAAACTCATTAGCTTCTACAACAACTATTGATGTATATAAAAGAAATATAGCAATTGGAAGAGATGAGGCCCACTACGTTAAATCCTCTAAATGGTTAACATTTGCATGGGGTGTTTTGGCAATAATTATTGCTTGTGTTGCAGACTTATTTGATAATTTAATTCAATTGGTTAATATTATTGGATCTCTTTTTTATGGAAATGTATTGGGTATTTTTTTACTAGCTTTCTTTTTCAAAAGAGTTCAAGAGAATGCAGTTTTTATTGGTGCAATTATCACTCAAATTGTTATTTTATGGATTTATTATTTTGGAATTTATCAACCTGAAGAACTTGGTTTGGCTCCCATACTTAGTTACTTATGGCTGAATTTTGTGGGGTGTGTGTTGGTTATTTTTATAGCCTTGATTTATGGTTTTAAACAAAATCAACTCAAAATCAATATAACCCTTGTATTCATAACTTTAGCCCTCGTAAAAACAACTTTTGATGCTGTTTATTTGAGTTTAACTCTTTATCATGTAATCGTTTTAATGTCTTTGTTTTTATTCATAGGAATATTGAGTATTGAAAAAAAATCATCTTCACAGTCAATTTAGTGAAGTTCAAGTATTAAGTATAAAAAATGACTATGCAAGAAAATAGACTTATTAGATGGGGGATAATAGGATTAGGTCATATTGCTAAAAAATTTGCTCAAGATTTAGCTACTGTTAATGGATCAGTCCTACACGCTGTAGCTTCAAGAAATTCTGATAGGGCATCAACTTTTGCCCATACATTTAACGCTACATTTAGTTATGATTCTTATGATTTACTGGTTAAAGATCCATTAGTTGATGCTATTTATATTGCAACCCCTCACAGTTTTCATAAAGAACATACAATTCTTTGTTTGCAGCACAAAAAAGCTGTTTTATGTGAAAAGCCTTTTGCTTTGAATTTGAAAGAGGTTGAGGAAATGGTAAGTGTTTCTAAAAGTGAAAATACACTTTTAATGGAGGCTCTTTGGACTACTTTTTTACCTCATTATCAATTTGTAATGAATTTTTTGAAGAATAAGACTTTTGGACGTATAATCCATTTAGAAGCTGATTTTGGTTTTAAATCAACTCATAGCCCAGAAAGTAGAGTATTAAATAAAGAATTGGGGGGAGGAAGTTTATTGGATATAGGAATTTATCCTGTTTTTTCGGCGTTGTCCTCGTTGGGAGTTCCAAAAACCATACAAGCCGATGCAACCTATTATAAAAATGGAGCAGATTCATCTTGTCATATTATTTTTAATTATGATGATTCTAAAGCAATTTTAAAAAGTACATTTCTAGAGGAAACTCCTACAGAAGCAACATTTACTTGCGAACAAGGAATTGTTAGGATAAATACTAGGTTTCATCAACCATCAACCGTTGCTTTGATACAAAATGGGAAAGAAGAATTAATAGATTTTTCTGTCAAAACCTTGGGTTATAATTTTGAAATCGAACACTTCAATCAATTACTTAGAGATGGTAAAAAAGAAAGTGATTTAATGAGCTTTTCCATGTCAAAAGACATTATAACGACATTAGATCGTATTAGAAAACAAATTAACTTAAACTATTAATCTCTATTAAAATGATTAAACTTAGAAGGGCTACTCATAAAGATTTAACTGTCTTATATGAATTTGAGCAAGGAGTCATTAATGCTGAAAGGCCTATGGATACTACTTTGAAAATAGAGCCTACTTATTATTATAATATTCCAGAACTGATAGAGAATCCATCGGTAGAATTAATAATAGCTGAAATTAATGGTGATATCGTTGGATGTGGTTATGCAAAAATAAAAAATGCAAGAGATTGTTTTCAATTTAAACAATTTTCATACTTAGGTTTTATGTTCACAAAACAGGATTATAGAGGTAAAGGTGTAAACAATTCAATCCTGAACTATTTATATGACTGGTCTTTATCAAAAGGTGTTTATGAAGTTAGACTTGAAGTGTACCCAACTAACTTTGCTGCTATAAAATCTTATGAGAAATCAGGAATGACTTGCTCTATGCATACTATGAGGATAGATCTTAGTAAAAAAATAAAAGACAGCTATTAGCTGTCTTTTATTTTTAATTTGTTGAGAATATCATTAATCATTACTCCATTCGGAAATGGATTTTGTATTCATTTTTATATAAGCTTCATTACCTGCTGCTTTAGAAAGTTCTAAAGATTTTTTTGCAATGGCTATTGCTTTTTCTTTTTCTCCTAATTTCGCATAAATTAAAGATTGTTGTCTCAATTGCCAAAATGCTGGCTTTTCTGTCATAGACATAGCCTTTTCCATCCATTCATTAGCTTTTTTAATGTCTTTATCTTGTTGTCTGTAATAAATTGCAGCATTATAATAATCTCCAGCTTTAGGGCTACCAGCCATAACAGCATCTATAGTTTTTGAAACCAACACATCTGTAGGAACCTCAATTTGTATTCCAACATAAGTTTTTTCCCATAGAAGACCTATAACTGCAGAAGTAGAAGATACATCATCAAAAGTGATGGTAAATGTCTCAACATTCATTGGCATTGAATAAACATCTACAGTTGTTTTAGCTACAACCTTGGTGTCATCCCAATCTCTTGGAACTCCACTATTATCTGTATCAGCATAGAACATTACTTCCCAAGAATTCTCATTTGGGATCGTGTACAATCCATAGGAGCCAGCCTTTAGCGTTTGGCCATCAATAGAAATATCTGAATTAAAAGTAATTTTTGTATTAAAATTAGCTCCAGTTCTCCATGTTTTTCCGAAAGGGACTAAATCTCCAAAAATAGTTCTCCCTCTAACTCCTGGTCTAGAGTATTCAATGGTAACATCTGTTAATCCTACACGTTGTGAAACCGAACCTAGAGGACTGGGTTGGGGAGTAGTTATTCTTAATACATCCTCTTTTTTTGTTTCAACATTTAAGTTAGAAGATACGTTGTCACAACTAGTTAATGAAATGCTAGCTATTAGTGCTAAAGCACTTGTAATTTTTAAATATTTTTTTTTCATAAATCATAAAGTTTTTAGTGTACAAAAATACAATTATTTTGGGTTCTTAATAGCACAACTTACTCTGCTTTTCCGGGATGATAGATTTTTTTTGCACGTTTTAAAACATCATCTTTATAATAAGCTACGTCTTTAAATTTAGCTTTTATATAGGGTAGAGTTTGATCATCAAAATGTGGCGAATTTGGGTCTCCACTTTGACCTCCTGCCAAAATTGTTTTAGCAGTTACTTTTTCTCCAAATTCAACAACAGCTACAAAACTATTTCCTGAAGTTCCATACTGACGCTTGGTATTTTTTCCGAACCTTGTACCATATGAGGCCAATGCACCCCATTTACCGGATGCCATACCTACAGGTAAACTTTTTTTAGTATCATCAAAATTTTGAAAAATCTCCCCATCATTTCTCTGATATCTATTAAATTCTCCCCAAGGAGTTTTCCATGAACCAAAATCTGTTATTAATTTTTGTAAGCTTTTTTCAAAAATTGCTAAACGTTCCTCAGGTGATGATTCTACACTCATATATTCAAAACGAGCGAGTCTCGAGCTTCTTTTCCCATAGGACATGGTTGGAATTTTGCCAGATTCATAATATGAATTAATATAAAATTGTGCTAAGGTCATTTCAATGGAATTGATGGATACTTTAAAATCCCATTTTTCCAGCATCTTAATGGCCTCTTTGGCATTATTTGATTGTGAAGGTATTTTCTTTGCGGCTTTAATTAATCCTGATATAAGTTTTTCTGCTCCTGGAAGATAGGGGTCATATGCTAGTTTAATTAATGAAGTTAAAGTCAAATTTTCTGCCTTTTTTAATAGGGGAATCGCATGTATGCCCCTGAAGTTTTCTGGGAAAGAATACATATATTTAGGGTAATCTTCTTTTTTTGGACTGAATTCTGCTGCGGAACTAAAAGGTGTAGAGTTGCAGTTTTGTATCCAATGTGTTGGAGGATTTTTCACAAAAATATTCTCGTCCAATGTATGTAATCCGTTCCAATCTGTTGCTGGATTGCTTCCATCAACAGGTTTTGTGTAATCAAATTTTTCATCTCTTACAGGAATGAAATTTCCATGATAATAAGCAATGGTTCCGTCTGCATCTGCATAAACAGTATTGTTAGAAGAATTTGTTCTGATATCCATCATTTCATGAAATTCATCATGATTTGATTTTTTTGTTCTTGTAAATGATTGTTTTAATGCCTTTATAGGGCTCCACATCAAAGCAGTTGATATCCAATGACTACCCTCAGCATGAGTAATTGGTCCATGATGAGTCCTGTATAAAGTAAAATCTTTTGATGAGATTCCGGCTTTAGTGGTGTATTTTAATGAGATCTCAATAGAATCTACTGGAAGTAATTCTTCTCCATATTTATAGTGTGTTTTAGTATTAGTTTTTACAATCGTTTCTTTAAATTCATCAATAATATCTGTACCTGTAGAGGTGTGCATCCATCCTGTTTTTTCGTTAAAACCTTGATAGATAAAAAATTGTCCCCAGGTTGTTGCGCCGTAAGCATTTAAACCTTCTTCGCTAACCACATGAGATTCTCCTCTAAAGAAAAAAGAGGTATGAGGATTTATTAATAACATGGCATTCCCTGAAGCAGTTTTTTCTCCCCCTATTGCAAAACCATTAGAGCCTCTAGGTTCGTCATCTTTCAAACGAATTAATCCATCTGAAACTGCTAATTTTTTTGAATTAGTTTCCGATCCGTAAAAATCTCTTATTTTCTTAATAGATACTCTTTCAATATCTCCTCCAATAGAACCTTCACTAAAATACATAGGCATCCATGGTTCAAAATGAGTAATCAATTTTGGAGTTACTTCGGGATGATTTTTTAAATAGAAGTTTATACCATCTGCAAATGCAACGCAAAGATCTTGAAGCCATTTAGGGCTTTTCTCATAATTTAAAATGGCCTCTTCTTGGGTCATGTAAAGATTGGCTCTCACATCACTGTATAAGGCTTTCTCTCCCTCAACCTCGGCCAAACGACCAATTGCCCATATATAATTTCGTTCTACACGTTTAAAATCATCTTCACATTGTGCATATAACATCCCAAACACTGCATCAGCGTCTGTTTTTCCATAGATATGAGGAATTCCAAAATCATCTCTGATGATTTCTGTATTCTTGGCTCTATAATTCCATCGTTCCTGTTCGCTAAGAGAATTAATGTTTATTTTAGGATTTGAGCAACATAGGAGTAAAAAGCTCACAATTAAATAGATGATTTTTTTCATAATATGAAAGGTTTAATAAAATAGCAAGGTAAAACATAATAAAAAGTTAACCTAAACAAAATGTATCTTTGCATTTAAGTTTTTATCATTAATTAAAACAATAATGAAAAATTATATTGCTGAATTTATAGGAACCTTTGCAATGATTTTCTGTGGCACAGGAGCAATGACAATTAATGAGGTAACTGGTGGAGGTGTTACACACGTAGGGATTGGAATAACATGGGGGTTAATTGTAATGGCCATGATTTATGCTTTTGGTGAAATATCGGGAGCCCATTTTAATCCGGCAGTATCTATTGCATTTGCCTATGCCAAAAAATTTTCATGGAAAGAAGTACCCAAGTATATTCTATTTCAAGTTGCAGGGGCTTTTACAGCAAGTCTATTGTTGATGTGGTTATTTCCAAAAAGTGAACTTCTAGGAGCTACAATTCCAACTGTTGATGTATGGCGAGCTTTTGTACTGGAACTTATCCTTACATTTTTTTTAATGGTTGTAATTATTAATGTTTCTACAGGAAGTAAAGAGGTAGGGATGATGGCTGGAATTGCCATTGGTTCAGTAGTCTTATTGGAGGCAATTTTTGCTGGCCCCATCACAAATGCATCAATGAATCCTGCACGATCACTAGCTCCAAATATTGTCTCTGGAAATATTAAAGGACTTTGGTTGTATATGTTAGCTCCAATTATAGGAGCATTACTGGCGGTAGTGAGTTGCAAGTTTGTAAAGCATGAAAATTGTTGCGATGAAGAATGTTAGCCTGCTTGGATGTGGATGGTTAGGAAAACCATTGGCAGTTTCTTTAATTAATGATGGTTTTTTAGTAAAAGGATCCACAACTTCTGAGATGAAAATTCAAGAATTAGAAACTTTAGGAATAGAACCATACCTTATTGATATTACTGAATTTGAAGAATTTGATTTATTCTTAGCATCTGAAATTCTTTTGATAGCCATAACTTCAAAAGATATAAATGCATATAAGAGGTTGATTCAACAAATTGAAACTTCACCGGTTCAAAAAGTTATTTTTATCAGTTCTACTTCAGTATACCCAGCATCAAATTCTATAGTTACTGAAGAAGCAGTAACCCTAAACATACCTCTTTTAGAAATTGAAAACCTTTTTAAAAATAATACGTTTTTTGATACAACAATTATTCGTTTTGCTGGATTATTTGGTCCTGGCAGGCATCCGGGAAATTGGTTTAAAAATGCTAAAGTAATACCTTACCCTGATGGTTTTGTAAATATGATACACTTAGAAGATTGTATCAGTATTATACAAGAAATTATTGATCAAGATTGTTGGAATACAATTTTTAATGCTTGTTCAAACGATCATCCTACAAGAAGAGATTTTTATACAAATGCGAGAAAAAAATTGAATTTTCAGCCCCCTATATTTGAGGAAAATTTAGCATTAAAATTTAAAATAATAAGTTCTAAAAAACTACAAGAAGATTTGAATTATCAATTTATACATGATAGTTTGTTAGAAATTTAAGAATATTTCCTTTTTCTTAAATATTTAAAAACAGCACCGAAAGCCAATAAAACGATAAGAGGTAAAACAATATTTACAAATTGCCAGTATGATTTTTCTAGATATGCCTTTTTCTTATTTAACAGTTTCAACTGAATATTTTTATTTCTCAATTCAATTAAGCCATTATCATCTAACAGGTAATCTATAGTATTTAATAAAAATTCTTTGTTTCCAAATTGTTGACCTGTCCATTTATCTTTATCCAAATCAAAAGGTTTTCCTTTTTGTAATTGATTTCTTGCAATATCTCCGTCAGAGATAACTACCATTTTATTATAAAGGCTTTTTTTATTAAAATCCTCTAGATCAAATGGTTTAACTCTATTGGCATATACAGAGGTAAAAAGTCCTTCCGTTAATAAACCAACAATCTGAAATCCATTTTTATATTCTTCTTCTTTAGGTTCGTCTGCTATACTTTTAAGTTCTATGATCGTTGGAGTTCCTATTTTTCTTGTTAACATAGAACTCATAAGTAAAGGTGTCTTTTTTAGATTATTCTGGAGCGTGTCTATTTGACTTGCAAATCGTAATCTAATTGGGGCTATATTTTTTGATATGGCATGATTTGGGTTTCCTGTAACCAAGGGATGATAAAACCAATTTAGATTTTGAAATTGTGGTTTATTTCCAATATTACCAGTAGCCAAAGGGATTTTTGCAGCATATAGATCTTGAAGTAAAGTTGCATTCACGCGTAAACCGTAGGAAAAGAAAAAATCAGTTAAATTTAAATCTCTAGGGTAAGCCAACATTTTTCCATCATTGTATAAGCTGTCAGTATCTGCTTGAACGTTGTCTATCATCCAAAGTGTTTTTCCACCATTTATGATGTATTGATCCAATACAAACTTTTCATTTTCTGTGAAAGGTTGAGTGGGTTTAGCTACAATAGCAAGGTCAAATTGTTGAAGATCAAGTAAGCTCTTTTTTGGGTTTTTTGATACTGAATCTAAGGTGAATTTTGCCAATCGATGTTTTTTAGTAACCTCACTTAAAAAGGAATATAGTTGTATGTCTGATAATTCTCCATTTCCAGAAAGAACAGCTATTTTCTTTTCTTTTTCTTCTAAAAGTTTATAGATGGCATTACTAAATGAAAATTCCAATCCCTCAACAGCTTTTTCTAATTGATCTTCCTGCGATTGTGCTGCCCCATTGGTTAATAGAGAAACCTTATTAATTTTATTTTTGTATAGAATTTCCGCCCAAGGGAAAATAATTGTATTTGATAATTTCCCATCTTCTTTTACTGTCAATTGACTGGGAATCATACCTGCTTTTATTAATTTTTCCCTTTGATTATCTGGACTTATAAATTGAACTTTAATTAGTGAGTTGTTAGCATTTAATTCCTCTAAAAATTGTCTAGTCTCGATTTGTAAGCGTTTAAATTCTGAAGGGAAATCACCCTCTAAATAGACTTTAATGAGTAGCTGTTTGTCTATTTTATTAATCACTTCTTTGGTAACTGAAGCCAATGTGTATCTCTTGTCTGAGGTTAAATCAATTCTAGTATAAAAACTTTGATTTAAAATATTTAGTAGTATTAATACTAGAGCTAAACCACAAATATGTTTTATTTTTTTAGGCATTCATCAACTTTTGTTTGGTTAAGAATAAAAAGAAAACAATTATGCTTATAAAATATAAAACATCTCTTGTGTCTATAACGCCTCTACTTATGCTCTTGAAGTGAGCATTCATTCCAAACAATGTTACATTGTACGAAAAGTTTCCAAATAAATTTGCAATTGCATCAAACCCATAGTAGAAGAAGAAGATGATGAAAGCGGCAGCTAAGAAAGCAACAATTTGATTTTTTGAAATAGAAGAGGTGAAAACTCCGATTGAAGCATACGAACTGGCTAATAAAAATAAACCTGTATAGGATCCAATAACACTTCCATAATCAATATTACCGATAGGACTACTCAGTTGAATTATAGAATACACATATGTGAAAGTTGGAATTAAAGCAATAAAAATTAATATTATAACTGCTAAAAATTTACCTAAGATAATTTCAGAATTTGTGATAGGTTTTGTTTTTAAAATCTCAATAGTTCCCGTATGGAATTCATCTGAAAATGTTTTCATTGTAATTGCAGGTACTAAAAACAATAACAACCATGGTGTCAGGAAGAAAAAACTAGTAAGATCTGCAAAACCAGCATTTAAAATATTTAATTCATCATTAAAAACCCATAAAAATAAGCCATTAACCAACAAAAAAATTCCAATAACCAAATAGGCAATAGAGGAGGAAAAAAATGAATTAAATTCTTTTTTTAATATGGCTAGCATAGAGATAATTTTATTTTTTTAACTGAAATATTCTATTATGATCAAAACCTTTTTCTCTTCTTTCGTTTTGAAAAATAAATTTATGCTTTTTAAGCAAAGCTTTAGAGGCTTCATTATTTTTGTGAGTAAAGGCTTCAATAGTCGTCAAATTCATTGTATACATCCCAAAATTTAAAACTGCTTTACAAGACTCACTCATATAACCTTTAAGATGTTCATTTGGATGTAATTCATACCCAATTTCTGCATAGGTAAAATTATGATTAAAATTATGGTAAGCAATACTTCCAATTACTCGACGATGTTCTTTTGATACAATTACCCAAAAAATATTTTTTTTATCCTCAAATCGCTTGTTTAACTCAGCTATAAATTTAGTAGTTTCTTTGATATTTTGAGGAATTTTTCTAGAAATCAGCTTGTTAATTTTTCTATTTGTTCTCAATTGATATAAAGATTTGGAATCACTAGCACATGGTTGTCTTAACACAAGCCTATTGGTAACCAATTCTGGGAATTGTTTAAAGTTAAAGTTTCCCATTAGATTACACTATTTAGTTTTAAGAAGTTTATCATGAAAACTCAACTTTACAATTCTTGTCACCATATGTTTTATGTAAATTCTATGGTTATGGTATCTCTGTAATCTAATCCTAGTAGGGTAGTTGCTCCTCCAACTGTTTTTAAATTACTCCTGTAAATGGCAATTTCTAAATAACCAGCTGAATTAAATAAAGCCAACCTATTTCCATCAAATTGACGTGAGTTAGAAGGGTTTTCTCCTAATATTTCATTGTATTTATTAACTATTTTGGTGAAAGTATATCTAGCAGCAGAAATTTTAAAACTTCTTCCTTTTCCTACATCTACAAAAAGTTTTTTATTGATGTTACTAATTATATTACCATAGTTGTCAATATAAATAACACCTCCAGTGATTGTTTTTTGATCTTGGCTAATTTTTGGCTGGATTTCAGTCATTTCCTTGTAATTTGACGTTTCTTTTCCAATAACAGTTAAATTTCCACCTCTTGATATAAAACAAGCCACTTGTACAAAAACATCCAACACAGGAAAGCTACTTTCAACTCTATCATGGATATTTATCTCAACAACTTTTGTGGGTTTAATTTCCTTTGTGATCATACAAATTAATCCATTATCTGGGCAAACGAAATAATGATTGTCCAGAGCTAAAGCAATGTGTTTGTTAGTGTCACTCAATTCAGAGTCAACTCCAATAATATGAATTGTTCCCTCTGGAAAACTTTTGTATGAGTTTTTTAAAATGTAAGCAGTCTCGGTGATATTAAAAGGAGAAATTTGATGAGTAATATCAACAATTTTTGCATCAGGTAACTCGGAGTATATAGCGCCTTTAACAGCACCTACAAAGTGGTCTTTTGTTCCAAAATCCGTAGTTAATGTAATTATAGACATTAAAATTATCTGTTAATTAAATGTGCAAAAGTTGCTTAAAAATTTCACACAAAGCTAAACATTTCTGAAAATTTATTCACTATTTTTAAATTGTATTATTTATCAATAACCAATAAACCCAAAACATTTGAACGAACGCATCATAGAGCTTACTGAAATTAATCCAAAAGATTTCTTTGGAGCACACAATAGCACTATTGAGCAATTAAAAAGATACTTTCCAAAAATTAAAATAGTTGCTCGAGGGTCTAAACTTAAAATATATGGAGAATCTGACCTTCTAAATGAGTTTGAAAAGCGCTTGGGAATGCTTATAAAATATTTTAATAGATACAATAAATTAGATGAAAATAGTATAGAAAGAATTTTAACTTCTACAGGTAAAGAGGAAAAGTCTGGCGGTGCAAAAGCAAAAGATATTTTAGTTCATGGTGTTAACGGTAGACATATAAAGGCTCAGACAGAAAATCAGAGGAAAATGGTTTCTATGATGAAGAAAAATGATATGTTGTTTGCTGTAGGCCCAGCTGGAACAGGTAAAACATATACCGCTGTAGCTCTAGCTGTAAAAGCCTTGAAGGAAAAAGAAGTTAGAAGAATAATTTTAACTAGGCCAGCTGTTGAGTCTGGTGAAAATTTAGGGTTTTTACCCGGAGATCTAAAAGAAAAATTAGATCCTTATATGCAGCCATTATATGATGCATTAAGAGATATGATACCCCATGAGAAACTTGAGTCGCATTTAGAGAAGGGTGTTATTCAGATAGCTCCTCTTGCTTTTATGAGGGGGAGAACGTTAGACAATGCTTTTGTGATTTTGGATGAAGCTCAAAATACCACTCATAATCAAATGAAAATGTTTTTAACTAGAATGGGCAAAAATGCAAAGTTTGTAATTAATGGTGATCCAGGACAAATTGATCTTCCTCGAAAACAAATATCTGGACTAAAAGAATCTCTGCTGGCATTAAAAGATATAGAAGGTATTGCTCAAATTTATTTAGACGATAAAGATGTAATTCGTCATCGATTAGTAAAAAGAATTATTAGTGCTTATAAAGGTATAGAAACTGATTAATATTTATATGCTTTAACTATTTTTGCAACCCAACCAACAAAAATTTATGAATACCATAAACGAAACTAATTTTCAATTTCCAAAACAAAAAAATGTCTACAAAGGCAAAGTCAGGGAGGTATATAATATTGATGATAAACTATTGGTTATGATCGCTTCAGACAGATTATCTGCTTTTGATGTAATTATGCCAAGGCAAATCCCATTCAAGGGACAAATTCTCAATCAAATAGCTACAAAAATGATGCAAGAAACAGAGGATTTAGTTCCTAATTGGTTAATTGCAAATCCAGATGAAAATGTTGCTATTGGTCATTTATGTACTCCTTTCAAAGTAGAAATGGTCATCCGAGGCTATTTATCTGGACATGCAGCTAGAGAGTACAGGTCAGGGAAAAGAATTTTATGTGGTGTTCCAATGAAAGATGGAATTAAAGAAAATGGAAAATTTCCTGAACCTATTATTACTCCATCAACTAAAGCTGAAAATGGAGATCATGACGAAGATATTTCAAGAGAGGAAATCTTAGCTAAAGGAATTGTTTCTGAAAAAGATTATTTAATCTTAGAGGATTATACAAAAAAGCTTTTTCAGCGAGGAACTGAAATTGCTGCAAAAAGAGGTTTAATACTTGTCGATACAAAATATGAATTTGGAAAAACAGAATCAGGTAAAATAGTTCTCATCGATGAAATTCATACACCAGATTCTTCACGTTATTTTTATGCAGATGGTTACCAGCAAAGACAAGATAGTAATCTACCACAAAAACAATTATCCAAAGAGTTTGTTCGCCAATGGTTAATAGAAAATGGTTTCCAAGGGAAAGAAGGTGATCTTATTCCAGTAATGTCAGATGAAAAGATTTTAGAAATTTCAGAGCGTTACATTGAATTATATGAGCAAATTACAGGAGACGTTTTTATTAAGGCAAATACATCAAATGTTTTGGAAAGAATAGAAAAAAATACAACTTCTTTTTTAAATAGTTTTTAAAATAGTTTCTTAATGAAACCCGTAACAATAAAAAAAATTAAAGACGAATTACATTATAAATCTTCACAAGAATTGATTGAATTGTGTTTAGTTTTATCAAAATTTAAAAAAGAAAATAAAGAATTACTCACCTACTTAATGTTTGATAAAGAAGATGAAGAAACCTATATAAATAAGGTTAAAGAATATGTGACCTTTCTATTTGAGGAAATCAATACAAAAAGTTTTTTTTACATCAGAAAAAGTGTTCGTAAAATACTCAGGATTACGAAAAAACAGATACGCTATTCAAAAAAAAAGGATACAGAGGTAGAATTATTGTTGCATTTTTGTAAAGAATTAAAGGAATTAAACCCATCAATTTCTAAAAGCCCTCGACTTCAAAATATTTACAATAGACAATTATTGTTAATTAAAAAATCAATATCAACTCTTCATGAAGACTTGCAATATGATTATCAATTAGAATTAGATTTTTTGTTGAATGAATAAAAAAGAACGTCCAATCCTTGAGGGTTTAATAAATAGGGGTACAAGAGATCTTGAATATTTTCAAAATACCACAGTACGTCCAATTATAAAAATGCAACATCATTTATTAATTCTTTCCTTGAAGAATTATTTTAAAAAAAGAAAAATTATTTTTAATAACCTGTCAGAAATCAAAAAATTAAATAAAATCATTTCTTTGATGACTAAAGATATAGCATTTAGAAATATTTGTTTGGGGTTTATTATTGGTCATTTTTCAGCAAAAGAATACCTATATTACATGAATTATTCTTCAGAAATTAACAAAAGAATTATTAAGATTATTCAAAAAAGATATCAGGATAGTTTAAATGAACTCTCACTGTAAAAACTTTACTAGAATACGAATACTCACATAAGCGATCAATAGTGCAGTCCCTTTTTTAATTAGTATTGGGGTTAAAAATTGTTTGCTAATCTTGTTGCCAATAAAACTCCCAACCGAAACTATTAGAACTAGCATTATGGTTAGATCCCAGTTTATCGAAACTTTTGAATTAAGAGCGTAACCTAAAATTCCACTTGAAGAATTTAACAGTATAAAAAGACTTGCTGTTGCTGCAATTCTCTTGGGGGTATCCCATTGTGTTAAATGTAATAATGGAGCTAAAAAAATTCCTCCACCAATTCCAACTAAGCCTGAAATAAAACCAATGATGCCTGCAAAACCACTATACTTTGATAGACTAATTTTACTTGTATTCACTCGTTTTAAAATTATTTTTTTATTAAACCACATTACAAGAGAAGCAATGAATAGAGTTAGGCCCAACAAGATGAAAAATATATTCTTATTAATTTCAATAAACCCACCGATAAAAGCTAGAGGTATACTAAAAGCTATGATAGGAATAACTTTTTTCCAGTCATAAAGTCGTTGTTTTTTGTAATGAATAACATTTAAACTCACAACAGCTATATTGCACAATAATGATATAGATCTAATTTGTGTGAAAGCAATACCAGTTAAGGCAAGAATTGCAAGATAACTTGACCCACCACCAAATCCAATAGAGGAGTAAAGAATAGCAATTAAAAAAAATAATAAAAATACATGCCAATAAATTTCAATAAGATTGGTAATTATTTCTATGTCCATAAAGCTAATATAGTTTTTATATGGTATGAAAATTCATAATTATTTTATTTTTTAAAAATAGACTTTGCTAAAATGGTAAATAAAAACAAGCTGCTATATTTTTGTTAATATGTTCCTTAATATTTGTTTTGCATACCATTTGTCAATTATTTTTATATCACAAATAAGATGAAATGAAAATAAATAAAAAGAAGCAAAAAGTTACCATGGCTCTCGCTTTTAAAACAATTATATGGCCTAGACGTAATTTGGTATTCATAGGTTTATTTTTAATAGTGATTAATAGGTTGTCTGGTTTTGTTCTTCCTCTAAAATCTAAAAACCTATTGGATGATATTTATCCAAATCGAGATATGAATTCTCTATATAATTTATTATGGATTGTCGGTTTTGCATTGTTAATCCAAGCCATTACCTCTTTTTTATTAACTAGAATATTAAGTGTTCAAGCTCAATATTTAATCTCAGAATTAAGAGCTCAAGTTCAAAAGAAAGTTCTATCGCTTCCAATTAGTTTTTTTGATAACACAAAATCAGGAGCCCTAGTTTCAAGAATTATGAGTGATGTTGAAGGTGTTAGAAATTTAATTGGTACAGGTCTTGTTCAATTAGTAGGTGGTGTAATCACTGCAATCATATCTCTGGTTTTATTAATTCAAATTAATCCTTGGATGACTTTATTTGTTTTTTTACCAGTTAGTGTTTTTGGGTTCATAGCTCTAAAAGCATTTAAATATATCCGTCCAATTTTTAGAAATCGTGGAAAAATTAATGCTGAGGTTAAAGGAAGATTAACAGAAACATTGGCGGGAGTTAGAGTTATTAAAGCTTTCAATGCTGAAAATCAAGAGCATGAAACATTTGAAAAAGGAGTAGATTCTTTATTCCAAAACGTGAAAAAAAGTTTAACAGCTACTGCAGTTATGACTAGTTCGTCAACTTTTTTATTGGGTTTAGCATCAGTTGGAATTATGGGAATAGGTGGGTATTATATGATTGAAGGTCAATTAACAACTGGAGATTTTTTGAAGTTTACATTACTTTTAGGTTTTATGATAGCGCCAATAGTCCAGATGAGTAATATTGGAAGTCAGTTAACTGAAGCTTTAGCAGGTTTAGATAGAACAGAAGAGCTCATGAATATGGAGGCAGAGGAGGATGATAAAGAAAGAACTCTAGCATTAAAAAAAGTAGAGGGTGATATTGTGTTTAATAATGTGTCTTTTTCTTACGAGGAGGGAAAAGAAGTATTACATGACATAAATTTTCATGTCCCCTCAGGCTCCGTTACAGCTTTAGTTGGAAGTTCAGGTTCTGGTAAATCTACTATAGCAGGGTTGTCTGCCACTTTTTTAAACCCATCATCAGGGACTATAACTATAGACCAACAAGACATGTCTAAAATTAAACTATCTAGTTACAGAAAACATCTTGGGGTTGTACTTCAAGATGAGTTTTTATTTGAAGGAACTATAAGAGAAAATATACTTTTCCCAAGACCAAATGCAACACAAACAGAATTAAATAATGCAGTTAAAGCTGCTTATGTAGATGAATTTACAAGTCGATTCGAAAATGGTTTAGATACACTTATAGGAGAGCGCGGTATTAAGCTATCGGGAGGTCAAAGACAACGTTTAGCCATAGCAAGAGCTATTTTAGCAGATCCAAAAATCATTATTTTAGATGAAGCTACTTCAAGTCTTGATACAGAAAGTGAATCCTTAATTCAAAAAAGTTTAGCACAATTAGTTAAAAATAGAACAACAATAGTCATAGCACACAGATTAAGTACCATAAAAAAAGCAGATCAAATATTAGTTATAGAAAGTGGACAAATAGTTGAGCGAGGAACCCATCATGAATTAATTAAAGCCAAAGGCAGGTATTTTGATTTGTATACCTATCAAGCAAAAATTTAATATGCATTTCTTCAATCTTAGTTTATACACAATAATTTTTGATTTCATTTAATACAAAATCATAATATGTTTTGTTTGAACTAACAAAGTGAGCGTTATACTCAGAATTTTCTAATAGCTCTTTAAACGTTGATGAAGAAACTATTTTTAGAGCTTCAACTTCTTCTTTTTGAGCACTTAGATTATTTATATCCTCATTTAATTTTGAAATGAAAACAGTATGAAATTCGTTATCTATAACACCAGAATCATAGGATTTAAAAGATTTCATTACCCCAATTTTTATCAATGCTTCCTTCTTTATGTTTAACCCTATTTCCTCCTTAACCTCCCTTATAGCCGCGTCATATAAGTTTTCTCCAGAGTTTACGTGACCAGCAACACTAACATCCCAAAGTAAAGGGTAAATTTTTTTTGTTGCTCCCCTTTGTTGAAGTAATATATTTCCTTGAACAGTGAAGAACCAAATATGGACTGTAGCATGATTGAATCCTTTTTGATGAGCGATAGATTTTAAACAATTTCGACCAGTTAAGTTACCCTCATCATCTAAAATATCTATAAGTTCATCCATAAAACTAATTAATGAGTATGTGAGTATTCAGAGGTAAAATTATATAGTTGTAAAATTGGATTTATTAATCAAAATAGGAGAAAGATTCATTACCCTTAATTTTTAATAAAGACTCATATATTAATCTAATTACATTTTCAACATCATCTTTATGAACCATTTCAACCGTGGTATGCATATACCTTAGCGGCAAAGAAATTAAAGCCGATGGAACTCCACCGTTACTGTAAGCAAAGGCATCAGTATCAGTTCCTGTTGCTCTAGATAGCGCAGATCGTTGAAAAGGTATGTTTTTTTCTGTAGCAGTTTCTGTAATTAAATCTCTAAGTTTTTGTTGAACAGCAGGAGCGTAAGCAATTACTGGACCTTCACCATTCTTTATGAAACCTTCTTTCTTTTTATCAATCATTGGGGTTGTGGTATCATGAGTGACATCAGTAACTATTGCCATATTTGGTTTGATGGTATGAGATATCATTTCTGCACCTCGTAATCCAATTTCTTCTTGTACAGAATTAGTGATATACAACCCAAAAGGAAGTTTTTTCTTGTTTTCATGAAGTAGTCTAGCAACTTCAGCAATCATAAAACCACCCATTCTGTTGTCTAGAGCTCTACAAACAAAATTTGATTCATTCAATATGTGAAATTCATCAGGATAAGTAATTACACAACCTACATGTACCCCTAATTTTTCAACTTCCTCTTTTGTATTACAGCCGCAGTCAATAAATATGTTCTCAGGTTTTGGTGCTTCTTCTTTTGCTCTGTTTCTTGTATGAATGGCAGGCCAACCAAAAACCCCTTTTATTATTCCCTTCTTTGTGTGAATATTTACAACTTTACTAGGAGCAATTTGATGATCGCTACCTCCGTTTCTAATTACATAAATTAAACCATTATCAGAAATATAATTTACATACCAAGATATTTCATCTGCATGACCTTCTATAACTACTTTATATTTAGCTTTTGGATTAATTACAGCCACAGCAGTTCCATAAGTATCTGTGATAAATTCATCTACAAAAGGTTTTAAGTAATTCATCCATATTTTTTGTCCTTCCCATTCATAGCCTGTAGGAGCAGCATTATTTAAGTAACTTTCTAAAAAAGAAATGGATTTTTTATTTAATATTGACTTTTTACTCATAATATTTTCTCTGTTTTTTGTAAAAATAAATCATTTATTACACCCTAAAAACAAATAATAAAACTTATTGTGAAATTTTATGAATAATTTACCATAATACATAGTATTCATAAAATAATAAGTTACGTCAATTATAATATCTTTACACCTTAAATAAACTTTTGAAAAAAATATTTTTACTTTTATTATTCATTCCTTTTCATCTGATAGCACAAATAAAGGATTCAGCTCCTCTAGATTTGGAAGATTATATTTTAGTGAAAACTGGAGATACGTTAACCATAGATTTAGATGAATTTGCAGTTTTACCGAAACACAATTTTACCTCTCCAGAAGATGCTCGATACTATTATTGGTTTAAGAGAAAAGTATTTAAAGCATATCCGTATGCTAAAATAGCATCACAAAGATTGGATTCTTTGAACTCTAGATTAAATAGAATTAAAACCAAAAGAGCTAAGATTAAATATACCAAAAGAGCACAAAAGTATCTCGAAGGAGAATTTACAGATCAATTAAAAAAAATGACTCGTACGGAAGGGAGAATTTTAATAAAGTTAATCTATAGACAAACAGGAAAAACAGCTTACAATAATATTAAAACACTAAGAAGTGGATGGAAAGCCTTTTGGTATAATACCACAGCTAATTTATTTAAACTCTCTCTTAAAAGCGAATATCATCCTGAGTCCATTAATGAAGATTATTTGATTGAAGATGTGCTTCAAAGAGCCTTTATAGATGAAAGATTAGTAGATCAAAAGTCAAAAGTTGCTATTGATTTTCCAAAAATAGCAGCTGCTAAAAAAGGTAAAATTGACGTAGAAGAATATAAAATGATGTTTGCTAAGAATAAAAAGAAGACTTCAAAAAAAAATAATAAACGCTAACACAAAGGTTCTTAGTTTATTAGAACAAATGTTGTTAATTCTATAAAAATATTTCATTTATTTCTTGTGTTGAGGTTTAATTAAATAGTATCTTTGCGTCCCATTTTGGGGGTATGAGTTTGTATAATTTATATCGTTTTAGTTTTTTGAATTGTTGTGAAGTAAAAAGAAATAAAAAAA